>JAEEGK010011480.1_pt1 | contig 20241 bp, 14 predicted proteins | sample 8958771 | NCBI WGS metagenome assembly JAEEGK01 (sample SAMN16246547, study PRJNA631951) | gut metagenome | biome: gut microbiome; feature: rumen; material: SC-attached | host: Bos | place: Iran: Karaj | collected 2018-10
GATAGCGCTTCGTCTTGCGCTTGCTGACGAGCAGCACGGCATCCTCTTGTTCCAGATGCTGGCGCGAGAACCAGTCGTAGTCAACATTGTCGAGGATATCGACATTGTGAATGAGTATCGGTGCATCGTCAGCAAACAGCGGGGCAGCCTTCTTCAGTCCCCCACCCGTCTCAAGCAGCAGGTCGCTCTCGTCGCTGAACTGCACATAGGGATAATAGTCCTGCATCGCTACATGACGACGGATGTCTTCAGCAAAATGATGGATATTGACGACGAAGCTGTCATAGCCGAAACCTTGCAGCCGTGTGACTGTGCGGTCGATAAGAGGCATACCACCTACGGGAACGAGTGCCTTGGGCATAGTGTCCGTCAGGGGTTTCAGGCGGGTTCCAAGACCCGCAGCTAAAATCATAGCCTGCTTCATATCTTGTCTGTCTATTAAAAGAAAACCCGGCTGCTAAATAGCAAGACCGGGCTAATGAAAGGAGGAGTGGTACCTCCAGGAATCGAACCGGGGACACACGGATTTTCAGTCCGATGCTCTACCAACTGAGCTAAGGCACCATGTCTTTGGTTGCAATCCTTTCGTTTGCGGGTGCAAAGGTACTACATTTTTTCGAACCCACCAAATATTTTCCGAACTTTTTTCAAAATTTTCACAATTCAGTCTTCACTGTTCTCAATCCTGAAGCGGGTTCCAGCCCTGTGCTTTGAGCTCAAACTCCTGATTATCACGGGTTACGAGCACTTTCCCAAACTTTTCGTCGGTAATATGCCCTATGAGCTTGATGCCGTCGATCTGCTCGATTTTCTCGTGATCGCCGATGGGAACGGTGAACAGCAGCTCGTAGTCCTCGCCGCCATTCAGGGCACAGGTGGTGACATTCATGTTCATCTCTTCTGCCATCACAGCCGTCTGATAGTCGATGGGGATGTTCTTCTCGTAGATCCTGCAACCGACACCCGACTGTTTACAGATATGCATGAGCTCAGAGCTCAGGCCGTCGCTGATGTCCATCATCGCCGTGGGCTTGATGCCTGCCTCGCGCAACTTCTGGATGATATCGCCACGCGCCTCCGTCTGCAACTGACGCTGCAGGAGATATTCCTTGCCGCTGAAATCGGGCGTGAAGTCTTTTTGAGCCGAGAACTGGGCATTGAGCATTGAGAGTTTCTGCTCGTCGCCTGAGGCCTTGGCTTCAGCCATCTTCTGCTGGAGGTCGTTCAGCTGACCGTAATAGACGGCTTTCTCACGCTCCAGAAGCTGGAGACCCATATAGGCGGCACCCAGGTCGCCCGAGACGCAGATGAGGTCGGTATCCTTCGCACCGTTGCGATAGACGATGTCTTCTTTGCGGGCCTCACCGATACACGTGATGCTGATGGCAAGACCGGTATAGCTCGACGTCGTGTCGCCGCCGACGATATCCACGTTCCACTTCTCACACGCCAGACGGATGCCCTCATAGAGTTCCTCGATGTCCTCGACGGTGAAACGCTTGCTGATGGCCAGCGACACCGTCATCTGGCGCGGTGTGCCGTTCATGGCAAACACATCGCTGATGTTCACCATGGCCGACTTATAGCCCAGATGCTTCAGGTCTATATAAGTAAGGTCAAAGTGCACACCCTCCATCAGCATGTCGGTGGTGATGAGCACCTCCTTGTCGGGATAGCTGAGCACGGCACAGTCATCGCCAACACCCTTCTTGGTGCTTTCGTTCTTAATCTCTATATCCTTGGTCAAACGGTCTATCAGACCAAACTCGCCTAATTTTGCTATTTCCATCCTTCTGTTGGGTGTTCGGTATTAAATCTCTCTTTTCCATGAGCCTTGATAGACTCTGCTCTCACAATCATCTCACGCATGATGGCAGTCATCTTGGGCTGTGCCGAATTGGCAGCCTCCTGCACTTCCTCATGGCTCACCTCTACAGGCACATCAAAGCCACCCAGGTCGGTGATCACCGAGATACCGAAGGTCTTGATGCCACAGTGATGGGCCACAATCACCTCGGGAACGGTCGACATACCAACGGAGTCGCCACCCAGCACACGGTACATCTTGTACTCAGCAGGGGTTTCGAAGGTGGGTCCCTGAACGCCTACATACACACCATGCTGCACAGGGATATTGAAGTCCTTGGCAATCTGATCGGCCTCGGCAATGAGATTGTGATCGTAGGTCTCGTGCATATCCGGGAAGCGAGGACCGGTGGGGAAGTTCTTACCACGCAACGGATGCTCGGGGAAGAAGTTGATATGGTCGGTGATGATCATCAGGTCGCCAATCTTGAAATCCGGGTTCATACCACCAGCGGCGTTAGAGACGAAGAGGGTCTTGATACCCAGCTCGTACATCACACGCACAGGGAAGGTAACCTCCTTCATCGAGTAGCCCTCATAGAAATGGAAGCGCCCCTGCATGGCCATGATGTCTACACCACCCAGTTTACCAAATATGAGCTTACCCGAGTGACCTTCGACGGTTGACACGGGGAAGTTGGGAATCTCCTGATATGGAAACTCGTATCTATCAGTTATTTCTGAAGCTAATTGTCCTAGGCCTGTTCCCAGCACTATCGCTGTGGTGGGACTTGTAGTCATCCTTTCCTTTAGCCAGGATGCTGTTTCTTGAATTTTTGCGTACATATCCTAATATTTTTTGATTGAACTCTTCTTGCTGACCCTGCATAATAGCGATACGCAACGGCAGCATATACATCTGTTTTTTCACGTCGTCACTCAGTCCTTCTGTCACCATCAGGCGCGTAGCGTCTTTCTCGGTGGTCAGTATCAGGCGGGGCTCAGGCAAGCTAGCGAAAGCCTCGTTGATAGCCTCGACATCCTTGCGCTTGAAATCATGGTGATCGCCAAAGGTGAGCGGGGTGATCTGCGAGTCGTACTCCTGCAGATCATGGAGCAGCTGCTCTGGCGAGGCAATGCCCGTCAAAAGCAGGATATTCTTGCCGGAGAGGCTGTCGGTGAGCACCGCATCGCCAAACACCGCCTTAGGCTGGTCGTACTCCAAGGTAGAGAAATAGAGCTGCTGATAGGGATACAGATTCATCGCCTTGGTGATGACCCGGAACTCCATGGGCTTGAGGTCCTTGGGGCACTTGGTGATGATCACGATATCAGCCCGGTCCTTGGCCTTAACCGGCTCGCGCAGACGGCCTGCCGGCAGCAGACAGTCATAGATGATCAGACGATGATAGTCGACCAACAGGATATTGATGCCAGGCTTGACATACCGGTGCTGGAACGCATCGTCGAGCAATATCACATCGACATCCAGCCCGCTGTCAGCAGCAATGAGCTTGCTGATGCCACGGGTGCGCTTCTTATCCACAGCCACAGTGATATCAGGGAACTTCTGCTTCATCTGGTAGGGCTCGTCGCCAATCATAGGCATCGGGGTGTCCTTGTCAGAGAGCACAAAGCCCCTACTCTTGCGCTTATAGCCGCGACTCAGCACCGCCACGTTCAACTGATTCTTGAGCAAACGGATGAGATACTCCACATGGGGGGTCTTACCGGTGCCCCCCACGGTGATGTTACCCACCGAGATGACTGGGGTACTGAAGGAACGACTCTTCAAGACATCCATCTCGAACAGCAGGTTCCTGAGCCCCACGCCCAAGCCATACAGCCATGACAGGCAGAGCAGCTTTTTATTGATCGTGATAAAATCGCCTTCCATCCTAACCGGTTACTTCACACGGATATCATCAAGCAGACGGGCCTGCACACGACTGCCACTCTTTATATCGTAACGGATCTGCATCAATGGCAGATAAGCGTCGCCCAACAGCTCACGGAGCTCACCATCGAGATAAGAGCCTTTGTTTTCCTTCGCCATCAGCTTCTCAAGCCAGTCGGGCTCTGCAGGATATGAAGCAGCGTAATACGCCTTCACCTTGGCCAGCTCAGCAGCTTTCTTGACGGCATCATCAAGGCTACCCAACTTGTCGACCAGCTTGATCTTGACAGCATCGCTGGCGAGCCATACACGACCTTGACCGATCGCATCCACCTGCTCAGGCTTCAGGCCACGACCCTCAGACACGATGGTCAGGAAGTTCTGATAGCCACGGTTGATATAATGCTGCATCTGGTTCAGAATCGCAGTGGTGTCCTTACCGAAGACCAGCTCGCTCTCGAAACCTGCAAACTGATGGGTCTTCACACCGTCGTAGGTCACGCCCAACTTATCAGTAACCAGTCCGCTCACATTGGGAATCAGTCCGAAGATACCGATGCTACCGGTGATAGTGGTAGGCTCAGCATAGATATAGTTGGCTGCAGAGCTGATCCAATAGCCGCCCGATGCAGCAGCACCACCCATCGATACCACCACAGGTTTCTTGGCCTTCAGCAGTTTGATGGCATGACGGATCTGCTCAGAAGCCACAGCGCTACCGCCACCAGAGTTCACACGGAACACAACGGCCTTCACAGCATCATCGTCAGCCAGTTTACGCAGGTCTTCAGCAACGGTCTTACCCACAATACAGTGGTCGGCACCCGACAGCATACCTACACTCTCATTGTCAACGATGGTACCATAGGCATAGTAAACAGCCACCTTCTCGCCAGACTCCTTCTTCTTGCTCTTCACATTCGACATATCAGAAAGGGTGAGCTGAGGCACCTCGTCGTCCTTATCCAACTTCAGCAGCTTCTTGACCTCTACCTTAACCTCCTCGGGATACAACACCTTATCAACCAGCTTGGCCTTCACGTAATCGTTGCTGGCAGCAAAGATCAGCAGACTATCGTTTACCAGTTTGTTCAGCGCAACGGGGTTCACCTTGCGGCCCTCTGCCATCTCCTTCAGCCAATAGTTCCATATACCATTCAAGTAAGCCTCACGCTGCTCGCGGTCGTAAGCACTCATACCGGTCCGTGTGTCGCTCTCCACAAAACTCTTGTATTTGCCAACCTTGACGGCCATATACTTCACGCCAAGCTTATCGTAGAGTCCCTTGTAATATTCGTTCTTGCCACCCAGACCGCGCAGGTCAACGGTGCCCTCGCCGTTCAGATAGATCTTATCGGCCACGGTAGCCACATAATAGGCAGCCTGAGAGTAGTTGTCGGCATAGCTCACAATCCACTTGCCGCTACGTTTGAAGTCCTTCAGGGCGTCGCGCAGCTGCTGAGCGGTAGCAGGACTATCGAAACCTGCTGAGCAACCCTCTATATAGATACCCTTGATATGCTCCTCGTCCTTTGCCTTACGGATACTGGAAACCAACTCGTCAAGACCAATGGTATTCATACCGCCCATACCCAGCAGCTCATCGAACGGTGTGCCCTCAGCAGAGCGTTCATTCACAACGCCATTGAGTTTGAGTACAAATACAGAATTGTCTTTAACCTTTGTAGGTGTTGACTCACTAGCCAACATGCCCACCAACGAGATAAAGAAGAATAGTCCAGCTATCAGACTAAGAATCACAATACCACACATCGTGGCAAGCGTCATTTTCAAGAATTGCTTCATAACTTGCTTTTTAATGGGTTATATATCAGATTGCAAAATTAATATATTTTTTGGCTACATGCAAATATTTTTAGGAAAAACTACAAAAAAACTGGATGTCATCTCGACAGCCAGTTCTAAAAACAAACTACTTAAAAACTAATCTACTAAAACAAATCAAAAAAATTATTATTTGCGGTTGCAAAATTAACGGGTTTTCATGTAACCAACAAATGTTTCACGAATAAAAATACAGTGAAAATGATAAAAAAACATAAAAAGGGGATGGATTATCGGATCCATCCCCAAATTTGTTATGCTAAGTTTACAAAATTACATCATGCCACCCATGCCTGGTGCACCAGCCATTGGCATAGCGGGCTCCTTCTCGGGTTTGTCGCAGATGATGCACTCGGTAGTGAGGAACATGCCTGCGATAGAGGCAGCGTTCTCCAGAGCAACACGAGCCACCTTGGCTGGATCGATGACACCGGCCTCGCGCAGATCCTCGAACTTGTCGAGACGGGCATTGTAACCGAAGTCACCCTTACCCTCGCGAACCTTCTGTACGATAACAGCACCCTCGCCACCAGCGTTGGTAACGATCTGACGCAGAGGCTCCTCGATAGCGCGGCAGATGATATTGATACCAGTCTGCTCGTCAGCATTGTCGCCCTTCAGGTTCTTCAGAGCCTCCTGAGCGCGGATGTAGGTGGTACCACCACCAGCTACAACACCTTCCTCGATGGCAGCACGGGTAGCGCAGAGAGCATCGTCAACACGATCCTTCTTCTCCTTCATCTCTACCTCAGAGTTAGCACCTACATAAAGTACGGCTACGCCACCAGCCAACTTGGCCAGACGCTCCTGCAGCTTCTCCTTATCGTATGATGAGGTGGTGTTCTCAATCTCCTTCTTGATCTGAGCGATACGATCCTGGATGGCCTGCTTGTCGCCAGCACCATTCACGATAGTGGTGTTGTCCTTAGATACGGTCACCTTGTCGCAGGTACCCAGCATCTCGAGAGTAGCCTGCTCCAGCTTCAGACCCTTCTCCTCGCTGATGACTACACCACCTGTCAGGGTAGCGATATCCTCGAGCATCGCCTTACGACGATCACCGAAGCCAGGAGCCTTCACAGCACAGATCTTCAATCCACCACGCAGACGGTTTACAACCAGTGTGGTCAGCGCCTCTGAGTCAACATCCTCGGCAATGATCATGATAGGACGTCCGCTCTCTGCAGCAGGCTGCAGGATAGGCAGCAGATCCTTGATATTTGAGATCTTCTTGTCGTAGATCAGGATGTATGGGTTCTCCATCACGCACTCCAGCTTCTCTGAGTCGGTGATGAAGTAAGCTGACAGGTAACCACGGTCGAACTGCATACCCTCAACCACACCGATATGGGTATCGCGGCTCTTGCTCTCCTCGATAGTGATGACACCGTCCTTGCTGACCTTGCGCATAGCCTCAGCCAGCAGTTCGCCAATCTCCTTATCGTTGTTGGCAGATACAGTAGCTACCTGCTCAATCTTATCATAGTTGTCACCAACGAGCTCAGCGCTCTTAGCGATGTGCTCGGTTACGGCCTTCACAGCCTTGTCGATACCGCGCTTCAGGTCCATGGGGTTAGCACCAGCGGTTACGTTCTTCAAGCCCTCTGACACGATGGCCTGAGCCAGGATGGTAGCAGTGGTTGTACCGTCACCAGCATCGTCACCAGTCTTAGAAGCAACACTCTTAACGAGCTGAGCACCTGTATTCTCGAACTTATCCTCGAGTTCAATCTCCTTGGCTACAGACACACCGTCCTTAGTGATCTGAGGAGCACCGAACTTCTTCTCGATAACCACGTTGCGGCCCTTAGGACCAAGTGTTACCTTTACTGCGTTTGCCAACTGGTCAACGCCCTGCTTCATCGCATCGCGAGCGTCAATATTGAATTTAATATCTTTTGCCATAATCTTTCGAAATTTAATAATTCAACAATTATTTTTCAATCACTGCGAGTACGTCGCTCTGACGCATCATCAGGTATTTGGTTCCCTCAAACTCGAGCTCGGTGCCGCTGTACTTTCCATAGAGCACTTCGTCGCCCTCTTTCAGAATCATAGCCTCATCCTTAGTTCCCTGACCTACGGCCTTGATAGTACCGTGAAGTGGTTTTTCCTTTGCGGTGTCAGGAATGATAATACCGCCAATCTTCTCTTCTGCAGGTGCTGGCAATACCAACACGCGATCTGCTAATGGTTTGATGTTCATACTAATTCTATTTTAAATTTTAAACTTTTTATTTTCTTTCTGACATGCATTCTGCCAAAACCGTGCCACAACACCACCTTATGACACTTTGTCAGTACAAGATGTTTTTACTCTATCAAAACACGCGCAAAAGAGAAAAAAAATCCCTGAGTTCTATTTGGGAACTCAGGGATGGCTATCATTGATTCTATCAATTTCCTTACTGCATGTCGTAAACCACCTGCATGAGCTGCTTGCCAAGGTCATCAGCCTGCTCCATGGTCTGGGCTTCGCTATACACACGGATGATAGGCTCAGTGTTTGACTTGCGCAGGTGTACCCAACGATCGGGGAAGTCGATCTTCACACCATCAATATCGTTGACTACAGCACTGTTGTCCTGAGCAAACATCTCCTTCACCTTCACCAGGATGGCATCTACATCAGTCTCTGGGGTGAGATCGATACGGTTCTTGGCAATCTGATAGTCAGGGAAGGTAGCACGGAGCTCGCTCACCTTACAGCCCTTCTGTGCCAGACTGCTGAGGAACAAGGCGATACCTACAAGGGCATCACGACCGTAGTGGCTCTCAGGATAGATAACACCGCCATTACCCTCACCACCGATCACAGCGCCCACCTCTTTCATCTTGGTGGTCACATTCACCTCACCTACAGCAGCAGCGGTATACTTACCACCATGCTTCTCGGTCACATCGCGCAGTGCACGGGTTGAAGAGAGGTTGGAAACGGTGTTACCTGCAGTATGACTCAACACATAGTCGGCCACTGATACAAGGGTGTACTCCTCGCCAAACATGGTACCATCCTCACAGATAAAGGCCAGACGGTCCACATCGGGATCCACCACGATACCAAGGTCGAAACCACCCTGTTTCATCTTGTCCATGATGCCATGAAGATTCTTCTCCAGAGGCTCCGGGTTATGAGCAAAGTCACCGGTGCATTCGCCATTCAGAATTTCGAAATCCACGCCAAGCGCCTTGAACAGCTCAGGCAGGATGATACCGCCAACCGAGTTGATGGTGTCAGCACAGACACGGAACTTGCGCTTGGCAATAGCCTCACGGTCCACCAGTTTCAGATTAAGCACGGCGTCGATATGACGCTGGTTATAAGTATCATCGACGGTACAGGTACCCAAGTGGTCAACTTCAGCATAGTTAAAGTCCTCTGCCTCAGCCATACGGAGCACCTCAGCGCCATCGGCAGCTGTAAGGAACTCGCCCTCACGGTTGAGCAGCTTCAGAGCGTTCCACTGTCGGGGGTTGTGCGATGCGGTAATGATGATACCGCCATCAGCGCCAGCCATGCGTACAGCCAACTCGGTAGTTGGGGTTGTAGCATAACCAATATCTATGACATCGTAGCCCATACCCATAAGGGTACCCACTACAACGTTACGAACCATCAAGCCGGAGATGCGGCCATCACGGCCAACGACTATCTTTTTACCACCAATAAACTGAGCATAGGCTGTGGTAAACTTAACAATGTCTAAAGGGTTAAGCGTGTCGCCAGTGCGTCCGCCAATTGTACCGCGGATGCCTGAAATAGATTTAATGAGTGTCATATTATTTAACAAATAAAATCGTTATGATTCGCGTTGGAATGTTAATTCATAATAGTAAGGCGTGACGTTGCTGGATGCCGATGCATGTCCCTGCGAATGCGGCACGATCAAACGCACCTTGGCACACTCGTCGGTCAACGACTGAGGACGGCCCACCTTGATATACGACAGGGGCACCAGCCAACCAGAAGGTACGGATGCACTGCGATAGACAGTGAGCATAACGCCACTCTCGAACGAAGCGTTGTAAGAGCCGCTGGTACGCGATACCTGAATGATGTCGGGCAGTGCCACAACCGACTTACCATTCAGCGACATGTCAGGATTGTTGTTGCACACGGTGGTGGTGTCTTCCAGGATATCGTACTCAGAGAAACGGCACACCAAACGGGTGCTCTCACCATCTGCCAGCATCGAGCCGCAACCGCTACGCACAATCTGCATATAGACACCTGTCTTATCGAGCTTAACAAACTCGTTGCGCGCCAAATCAGTGGTATGACCCTGCTGATTAAACTGATCCTCACTAATCACTACAATAGAAGAATCGGAAATGAACTTAGCAATGGCATTACGTTCCTTTTCCTTTTTATCGCCATAGGTCTCATAGTCGTTACAACTGCTGAGCACAGCGGCGAAAGCTATCATGATAAACAGTATTTTCTTCATTTTTCTTATAATTGACGGTGCAAAAATACGAATTATTTCGTAAACAACATCAATATTAGGCTACTTTAACTTGTTTTGATAAGCAGAAATAGCCTTTTTGGTGATTTCTATCGCCTCTTCAATGGTTCCCTCTACTCTACCGCCCGAGGCATTGAGGTGACCACCACCATTAAAGAACGCCTCTGCCATCAGGTTACAAGGAAAGTCGTCGACAGAACGCAGGCTCACCCACACCAGATTAGGCTTGTCGGTATCCTCGCGCAAGGAGATTGAGAGTTTGAGCCCCTTGATCTGCTGGGGGATATTCACCAGTCCCTCACTGTCGCCCTTGACATAGTTGAAACGCTTCTGCTCGTCACGGGTCAGCGAATAATAAGCAGCGTGACACTCAGGCATATAGACCAGTTTCTCGTACATCACGTAACCCATCAGACGGATGCGGTTCTCACTGTAGTTATGGAACACATTGCGATAGATACGGTCCTTGTCGATATGCTTGGTGAGCAACTCGCCAATGATGAAATAGATCTCCGGACGACTGCTGTTATAGGTGAAGCCGCCCGTATCGGTCATCATACCACAATAGACCGGTACGGCAAAAGCCTTGTCGAGCTGGTCGAAAGCGCCCATCTGATAGACGATGCGGAACACCAGTTCACAGGTACTCGACGCATCGGGATGCGACACCACTAAAGCCGCATCCACATCGGGTTTCAGATGGTGGTCGATCAGCACCTTCTTGGCAGGACTGCTCACTAATGCCTGCTCCATATCCTCCACACGACTGGGGGTGTTGAAGTCGAGACAGAACACCAGGTCAGCAATCTTCAACAGCATGTCGCCCTTATCCCGGTGCTTATCATAGCGCACAATCTTCTCGGTATGCGGCAGCCACTTCAGGAAGTCGGGAAACTGGTCGGGCACCAGCACGGTGACATCCTTCCCGCGAAAGCGCAGGAACTCAGCCCATGCCAGCGAAGAACCGATGGCATCGCCATCAGGACTCTTGTGACACACCACCAATACCGTCTGTGCATCAGAAATCAGCTGGTCCATCAGGGCCAGCTGATCTTGACTTAATATCTCAATGTTCATTTAAAACAACTTGTTAGGATAAACGCCCTCATCGACGAGCTGCTTGATACGAGCCACAGTAGCATCGCGGTCAGCGGCATAGGTCACACCGAACCACTTACTGGTGGTATCGAGCACCTCTACGGTAGCAGTACCATCATTGATGAGTTTGTTCACCATGAGGGGGATGAAGAACTCGGCCTTGAGGTTCTCCAGGTTCTTTGGATCGCTGAGGAACTCCTTGAAGTATGCTTCAGAATACTGGAAGTAGTCGGGAGTGAAGCCCCACATATTCATGGATACAGGGGTATTATCCTCAACAGCTACCCACTGACCGTTCTCATCCTTGTAGCGGACAGCCTCGCTGGCAGCACCGGCATTAGAACCGTCGGCAGCACAACGAACGATCTCTGTGCGCTCTACAACAGTGGTGAGATGGCCCTTCTCATTGGTTGAGCAGACGCCACGGGCTACAGTACCATTCTCCGAGAGGGTGTTGCCCACACGGAAACCTACCATGGCATACTGGTTCTTGGCACCCTCGGGCAGATTAGCCAGATACTTACCAATGACCATGAAGGCATCGCGGTTATAGAAGTCGTCGCAGTTGATCACACAGAAAGGCTCCTTGATCACGTCCTTACCCATGAGAACGGCATGGTTGGTACCCCATGGCTTCTGACGGCCTTCGGGAACACTGAAGCCCTCGGGCAGGGCGTCGAGTGCCTGGAAGCAGAGCTCACACTTCACCTTACCCTCGTACTTAGCGAGAATCTGTGTGCGGAACTGCTCCTCGAAATCCTTACGGATTACCCATACGATCTTGCCAAATCCTGCCTGGATGGCATCGTAAATACTATAATCCATAATAGTCTCACCGTTGGGACCCAGACCATCGAGCTGCTTCAAGCCACCATAACGGCTTCCCATACCAGCTGCGAGCAAAAATAATGTCGGTTTCATATGCAATAATTTTTTTTGAGTTATATTAATTTGCGTGCAAAGTTACAAATTATTTTGGACTTAACCACATATTACACGCAAAAAATGATAATTTTAGAACGGATAGCCAATGGCAAAGTGAAGGGTGTGTGCCCCCTTGAAGCTGGGCACGTTGAAGTAACCCGACTTACCGGTATCATAAGGACAGTGGATAGCGAGTCCCCAGTCGAGACGGATCACCAGGAAGCCCATGTCATAGCGAATGCCAAGACCGGTACCTAAGGCCGTCTGCTTCACAAAATCCTTCACCGTTGTGGGGAAGCCGCCCTTCTCCACGAACTCATCGTTGAAATCCCACACGTTACCGGCATCCAGGAAAATGGCACCATTCAAGTCGCCAAACAAACGGGTGCGGTATTCGAGATTGCCCACCAGTTTCAGCTCACCATTCTGAATGAGATAGCCCATCTGACGACCTAAACCAGTACCATCAAAGGCACCCGGACCAATCTCACGCACACCAAAGGCACGGATGGTGTTGGCACCGCCAGCATAGAAATACTCACTGTAAGGAGCCTCACTGCTGTTACCATAGTTATAGATGACACCACCATTGAAATGCCCCACCACACGCGAAGTGGGCGAGAGGGTCCAGGTCTTGGTGAAATCGGTCTCGAAACGCAGGAACTGCGAATAAGGGGTTTTGAAAAGAGTCTTGCCCTTCTCGCTGAAAGAATGGCCGCCTATATAGTCCCATAGCGACAGCAGGTTACCCGACTCCTCGACGGTGAACTCCCAACGGATGGGGTGCCGCTTGGTGGCAGGACTGGTGTACATATAGGTATAGCGCATCTTAGGTGTGAAACAGTCCTCCATCGTAGCAGCCAGATACGGATTATTGGTGACGATGGAGTCGAAACGACTGGTATGACTGTTCATATACTGATACTTCAGCGTGAGTGGCGAGAACTCATGACGGCTATTGGCGGATGACTGCCAACGGTAGGTCCACTCACCGGTCACGATATGCATCTTATAGTACTCAGGACGGCGCACCACATCGCTCGACACCTTGGCAAAGGTCGTTGGCGAAGAGAAGAAACGGCGCATGACCGGTTTGCCGTTCTTGTCACGACGGATGCGGTCGCTGTTATAGAAGGGGGCGATGATACGAGGGAACTCGATCGACACATCGGCACCATACTGGTAGCTGTTCATATTCGAGTTGGCACTCTTCTGCCACTCATACGAGCCATGCAGGTTCAGATCGAGTTTCTCACCGGCACGGAACGCATTACGACGCGTCAGACCGATCTTGGCCTCGGGACCGTAACGACCACTGGTACGTCCTATGGCGTTACCCTCTATATAGAAGTCATAGGGCTTGTCGAAGGTGCAGTTCAACTTCAGATCGAGGGTGTCGCAGTCTGTGCGTGGAACAAACTGGAAGTCGGTACTGCTGAACACACCGGTGGCATTGATCTTACTGGCCGACTCCTGGTATTTCTCGTAGCTGAATGCCTGACGGGGGCGCAAACGCAGATTGCGCAGTACCACACGGGGCATGATAGGCGACTTCTTACCATTGAAATGCAAGGTGAGATAGCGACGCTGCACCGAGTCGGTCAGCTGCTCGCGGGCCGACTTTCGGAAGCTCACATCCAACTTACCGATATACCACTTGCGCAACGCTGCCTCGGGCACACCGTCAGCCAGTTGGAAACGCAGCTGCGACTTGTTCTCGACTGCAAAGGTATCCGCCAGATAGGAGGCGTAACTGGGGGTATAGAAATAATAGCCGTTGTTACGCAGTAACGTGCTGATACGCAGACGCTCAGCATCCAGCTGGTTGATACTGAAGGGCGAGTGACGCTTGATCAGGCTCTCCTCACGGGTAGAATCGATAAGTGCCTGGATGGGTGCCGGGAAATTCACGTAGCTCACAGAATCGAGTGTGAAGAGCGAATCCAGATGGATGGTGTAACCAATCTTACCCTTCCTGGGGTTCTTCTGAGGCACGAGCTCATAGGTCACATCGCCACGGAAGAAGCCGTTGTTACGCAATACCGAACGGGCCACACTGCTGCGCAGCGCCGGGTTCACCTGACTCATCAGCACAGGCGGTGTACCAAAGCTCTTGGTCATCCAACGGGCAAAGACCGACTCCTTGCCAGAGAACTTGTTATACACCCACAGATGCCACGACCAAGGCACAGTATAGTAACTACTGCCAAAGAGCGAGCCGTTGGGCTCAGTGGCAAGGGCTGCCTCAATCTCTGCCTTGGTGGCCTCTAAATGGGCGTTATAGGCTTCAATGTCGTATTCCTTCTCATCGGCATAGGCCATCTTGGTCAGTCCCGTAAAGAGCTGGTCGTCTTCAGGGATATTCTTTGTCATCGAACATGAGGCGAGACAAAGCACCATTGCGATATACTTAATCTTATTGAGCATGCTGTTCTCTGTTGATGGTTCGTAAACTATCTGTGCGCACACTATCGCGCGGAGTAAACAGGGAGGTGCGCGGTGAATAGACGGGTACCGGCTCCTTCTTCCAGAAGTTCAGTATTTCGAGCAGGCTGTTCAGTTTCTTACGCCACACGAAACCGAGACCATACTCACCGGTGTAACCCTCCAGCCAGTCGTAGACATTCTGGTTGTAGAACAACTTCAGGTTCTTGGTGGCATCCTGATTCAAACGGTACTCCATCGTCACATTATCGAAGAACGACTGGTTCTGTCCGCCAGCCATCGCATCGCTGCTACCCGAAGACACCTTTCCACCCAGCTCGATCTTCAAACGGTTGTTGAAGAAACGCTTGGCAAACTTAAACGAGTAGTCGGTACGCATGGCACCCGAAGCATCGGTAGAATTGTCGATACCCACACTCAGGTCGAGGGTCTTCAGGGCGGAACCTGCGATATTGTTGATCTCGCTCTGCAGGAAGGAGCTCAGGGCCGAGTTCATAGAGAACCCGCCAGTGTTACCATCAGCCAGGTACATGCCTGTGGTGAGCATGGCAACAGCAATCTTACCACGCTCCTCCTTCGACATCGTGGCCAGCTCACCACTGATGGTCTGGTCCTCAGGGGCATCGATGATAAACTCAAGTCCCATATCATTCAGTGTCTTGGTGATAACCACACCACAATCGAAGAGCACCGAACGGCTGGCACCCGACTCATTGGTGATGGTCGACTTGGTGCGCTCCACCGCAGTGATGTTCAGTTTAGGATTCATCGGGTCGCCGGTAAACTCCACGTAGCTGCCATCCTTGACAGTAAAGGTCTTCAACGGGATGACAGGCAACGAGTATTTCATCTCACCACTCGACAGCGTATAGCGCCCAGTGAGGTTGATACCTTCCGAGTTGTATTTCATGCGCAGCTCGCCACCACCCAACAGATCCACGTAGTTACTCTCATCAGCATTGAGGTCGCACACGACGTGGGCACCCTGCGACACACTGATATTCATATCGATATTCAAGCCCGACGGTGTGGGACGGGTCACCACCGTCATCGTCGAGTCGCTGAAGTCGGTAAACTTCACGAGCTCATCCAGACGGGTGTCGGTAGACAGTGGTGAGTCGAGCAACATATAGGTCATGTCGGTAGAGCCCAGCACATCCAGACGACCACGCATGTCCAGTTCCTCCAACGGTCCCTGCATGCGGGCAAAGAAGTTAACGAAAGCCTTACCCCATGCCACACTCTTGGCCTGGCGCTTAGCATCGATCAGTTGGAAGTTACGGGCACGCATACGCATATCCATCAGGATACGCTCGGTATTCGAGAAGTCGATGCTACCCATGAGGTTCAGCAGGTCGTTATGACTCGAATAGAGTCCGAAGTTCTCCAGCAACAGCTTGGAGCCCACGATACGGACGGGGTCGTTATCAAATCGCATACGGATGCCGTATGGGATGCTGACGAGATAGGCCGAGTCGACATACATCTCGCCATTCACCTCAGGCTGGCTGGTGGTACCACGGATAGAGAGGTCGCCCTCGCCATAGCCCTCCAGACCTATCAGCTGGTCGGGAATGAAGCCATTGACCAACGAAAGCGGCAGACGGGTCATCTTGAAGTTGGCATCGATATACCCCTCACCCTCGTTCTTATAGATACCACTGAGCAGACCGAACTCCACATCGTCGAGCATCAGACGGGCCTCCACAGCATGGGTGTCGTCCTCCTTCATCAGATAAACCAGCTCAGTACTGATATTACCAACGGGCGATCCTTCATAGGTCATGTGGCGCACACCCATATCACTGGCCACAGAGATATGCTCGTTCTGATCCTGCACGATATGGTAGTCGCCGTTAAGCTTGCCGGTGATACGGGGCAGATAAGGAATCACGGAGGTCACCTCGCCCAAGTCGAGCTGATTGATACTCAACGTGATATCCTGCAGCATCGTTGAATCCTGGTCCTCGGTATAGAGTTTGATACCGGTCTTATCATCGGCCACCAGGTCAACCTTAGCCTGCAAGCGTTTGTTACGCCCCAGGAACAGATAGTTATCCTTGTTGAGGTTGAACTCCTTATAGCCAATGGTGGGACGTTCGGGCAACAGACGGAGTCGGATACCGTCACTCTCCATCTCAGCCGTAGCACCCAGACGCACACCGAGTCTGTCACGGTCATCGTAATAGCGCAAGCCTGCCAGCACGCCATGCTGGTGGATGGTGCCATCGATGAGGGCGTTGAACACGAACTGCGGGTTACGACGGTTGTTACGTATCTGACCCTGATAGGTGAGACGCTCCCCTTTCTGGGTCAGGTTCAGACGGATTGTATCGATACGGGTACTGTCATAGATCAGCGAATAGAGGTAGCTCTGTCCGTTGACACCGGTCACAGGCGAGGTGGCCACATCGACCATCATCTCCTTGAACTGGATGTCGAATGCCTTCAGCAGACTGGTCAGAGGATTGTCACGCTTGCTCTCCACATGCAGTTTCATCTCTGGCAACAGACGCTTGATGGCTGGCTGGTCAATCACTCGCTTGTCGAGCTGTGCCATCACCGAGTCACCCAAGATGGTGAGCCGTTTCAGGAGGCGCTCATAATTACCGCTGGCATCCAGCTTCACGATGAAGTCGCCACTCTGGATACGGGCGAGCACCGTATCGACGGTCGTATTGATATGCAAACCGACAAAGTCGGGACGCAGAGTCTCCTTCTTGCCTGCGATGTAGATCTCGTCCATCAGACCTGTCACACGGTGGGTGAGTTTCATATCCGACACCACATCGACAGAGCCACAAAGACCGATTGCCAACGGATGGTCGACCAAACGCATCTGGTAGAGGTCGGCCTTATCCAGGTCGGCATTGATGGTGGCCATCAGTTTCTTGCTGTTCAAGAGGGCATCTACCCCGATAGCACCCTGCAGCAGTTCGTTATGCCCCACAATCCTGGCCAAGGCATGCCCATTGGCCAGTGTTGCTTCCGCCATAATATGCTTCAGGTTCCAACTGCCGTATTTCAGCTGGTGCACCTTGGCATCAGCTGTCAGCCGGCTCTTGTTGGACAGGAAATCGGTGCCACAGCCTTTGGCCTTCACATCAGCAGTGAAGGTATAGATAGAGTCGCGCGGCATGAAGTGATGCACGTTCAACTGGTTGACGCGCATATCAGCATCATAGCTCATGAGCTCGGTCAACAGGTCACCCCTGGCATTGGTAGGGATACTGGCGCTGCCTTTCAGCGTCACCGTGCCTGCACCATCCCTGGCAACCAGTTGGGTGGCATAACGGGTGCCATCAGCCTTCAGTGTGCCCTGAAGGGTCATGCCATAAGGAATACGATAGTCGCGCATCAGCGTCGGGTCGGCAAGTGCCATCAGGAAGTTCATGTTCTCTGCACGGGCACTCATGCTGACATCGGCTTTCATCCGGGTGATATCGGTCACATTGGCTGCGGTGCCATGAGCCGTCATACGGAAAGCGGTGGGCAGATGGATGTCGAGCCCTGTAAAGGCCATGTGTTGCATGTTACCATTGACAGAGCCTTTGATACTGATGGGATGGTTAGGATAGCTACGCACAAAGGCTTGTGGCATATCACCCATGAAACGCATCAGGTCTTGCTTACCGATCTGAGCATTCAAACGGAACTTCATGGCGCCCGGCTGATGCGTGTCGAAGGCATTGAAATCCATCGCCAGTTCGGTCTCTATATCGGTGTCAGGTGTTCTCAGCTTCAGCTGCGGGATGACAACACGCTTATCGTCCATCGTCACCTTGGCAGACAGGTGGTCAACCTGCAGACCACTCTTCTCCTTGGCCCGCAGATCCTTGATGATCAGCGACGTGTTGGGTTCGATATACTCGATGGAATCGATTCGCAGGTTGATATCGGTGAGCGCCAGATGGTTATAGTCAAGGCCATCAACGGCGGGCTCATAGCGGTTGTCGTAGAACAGACGGCCCTGGTTCCAGTCCAGACTACCCACCTGATAGATCTTGTTGCCCAGATCAGCTAACACCTCACGGGCCACAGCCCGTCCCATATAGGCCTGGGCCTGGAGGGTGTCGCCTGGCAGGTGAACCATAAACTCACTCTTCAGGATACGCACCGAATCGGCATTCACAATCCATTTCAAGGTCGATTCCGTGGTGTCAACAGCCGCTGTATCGCTCAAGGCGATGTCCAGTTGGGCTTCTGAGAGTCGGGCACCATTCACCTCGACCGTCTCCTGGTCGAGGTCGATACCACGCGAGGACAGCCATAGCTCTTGCAGCTGTCCCTTCACACGCAAGTCACCAATAAAGCCATTGGTATTGATTTTAGCACCCGTCATCGACAGTTCGTCGATGACCACCCTTTTCTGCAGCAATGGCAACAGACGCACATCGCACACCATCTTCTGTACATCAGCAATGGTGTCCACCTGATTGGCTATCGAATCATTGGGATGAAGTGCCCGGAAGCCCTCGATTCCCAGGTCGAGGGTGAACTTAAGACTAACGCGCTGAACGCTGATGTCCATCCCTGTCTTCTCGGAAGCGACGGCTGCCACCTTCTGGACCGCCCAGTTCTGTACGGGTGGCAGATAGATGAGTGCGATGAGAATTACTAACAGCAGGATGGGCGTCAGCACCGCAATGCCCAACCACTTCAGGGCTTTTTTCATATCGTGGTTATTTGGGGGCTATAGCGCGCCACAACGGGTCGTTGGGCAGGGGGGCTACAGCGGTTATGGTTTGTTTGGAAACAGGATGTACGAACGACACATGATGCGAGAGCAACGAGATGCTGCCATCGGGATTGCTACGGGGCGCGCCATACTTCAGATCGCCCTTGATGGGACAACCCATGGCTGCCAGCTGACAACGGATCTGGTGATGACGACCGGTCATCAGCTGCACTTCGAGCAGTGTGTAGTTATCAGAGTGCCCTATCGTACGATATTTCAGGATAGCCTTCTTGGCGTTTGGACGCTCGCGGTCGTAGGCATAGCTCTTGTTCTGTTTCTCATTGCGCACCAGCCAGTGCTCAAGGGTGCCTTCAGGCTGACGGGGGGCGTTCTTGACGATAGCCCAATAGGTTTTGTGTACCTCTCCTTCAGCAAACATCTTGTTGAGACGTGGCAACGCCTTTGACGTGCGGGCAAAGACTACAAGTCCGGAGACAGGACGGTCCAAACGATGCACCACCCCCAGGAACACAGCCCCAGGCTTGGCATACTTCTCCTTGATATAGTCTTTCACCAAGTCGGAAAGGGGGCGATCGCCAGTCTTATCGCCCTGTACGATCTCCCCACTCTGTTTGTTGACTATGATAATATGGTTGTCCTCGTAGACGACTTCCATACGCCATTACATATTCATACCACCATCAACCTGGATAACCTGTCCGCTTACATAGCTTGAGAGGTCAGAAGCCAGGAAGGTAGCGACGTTAGCAATATCTTCTACCTGACCACCACGACGCAGAGGAATCTTGTTGATCCACTCCTTACGGATATCATCGGGCAGTGCCTGAGTCATAGCTGTATCGATGAATCCAGGAGCGATGGCGTTGGCACGGATTCCCTTTGGACCCATCTCCTGACCGATAGACTTAGCCAGTGCAATCAGTCCGGCCTTTGAAGCAGCATAGTTAGCCTGACCAGCATTACCATGAACACCTACTACAGATGCCATGTTGATGATAGAGCCACCACGCTGACGCATCATCACAGGTACACAAGCATGGATGAAGTTGAAAGCCGACTTC
>JAEEGK010011481.1_pt1 | contig 20240 bp, 18 predicted proteins | sample 8958771 | NCBI WGS metagenome assembly JAEEGK01 (sample SAMN16246547, study PRJNA631951) | gut metagenome | biome: gut microbiome; feature: rumen; material: SC-attached | host: Bos | place: Iran: Karaj | collected 2018-10
AAACCATGAAAAACACCACGGAGGCTTGCCTCGCGGCTGGAGGCGTGAAGCCTCCAAAGAGCGGCAAACGTTTATTCCCTCACGGGGTTGCGCCTGCAAACATAGTAACTGTTGTATTAAATATTGTGTAAATTCAGAGATAATTAGCCGTAATCTCATAATTATTCGTTATCTTTGCAGTCAGTAGTGTGTAACAAAGAGCCCACTGCTATGCTTCTGTTATGTTTTTGTATATCATTATAGTTGTAGTTATTGTTGTCGTAGGAGCTGTCCTGTTCCTGACAATGAGGAACCGGCTCAAAGTAGAGTCGGTAAACTTCGATAATGAGATTAATGATATAGCAAGTGCGTTTGAGAAAGACTTTGAAAAGTGTTATGTATCAGGTTCAGACGAGAGGCTTTTTATTGATCGTTTTACTCCTGTCTTTAATGATGCCTGTTCATTAAAGCACAAATTAGAGACCTTCAGAATTGCTCCGTCGCAAAAACTTGAAAAGCTGATATCTGACTATGAAGCAATCCACAGCTTTGTAAAGAAGCACAATGAGGCAATTATAACAGCTCGTCTCAGCCAGAATCGGGATTATTTCGACCATTGTCTGGCTTATCCTTTAGACCAACAGCAACGAAGGTCAATTGTTTCAGAGGAGAATAACTGTCTTGTGGTTAGTAGTGCTGGAAGCGGGAAGACTTCATCTATTGTCGGCAAGGTCAAGTATCTGACTGAGAAATTGAACATCAAGCCAGAGAGAATACTGCTGATTAGCTATACCAACAAAGCGGCAGCGGAACTGACTGAAAGGATGGATATACAGGGCCTAAGAGGGTATACATTTCATAAACTGGCGCTTGACCTGATTGGGCAAATGACTGGACAGAAGCCTTCCGTCTGTGATAATACTGACGGGCTTTTTGTCAGTGTCTATCGTGAACTGCTTAAAAATGAGAAATTCCGTAAGAGCGTCGTTGAATATTTCATTGACTATCAAGTAACCGAATCGGATTGGGAAAAGGAGAAAAACGAGCGCAGACAGGAGCTTTATACGCAGAAGATAAGTAAGATGAAGGCAATGCTCCCTGACATGGACGGGAACCCCATCTATGTCAGGAGCCAACAGGAGCAGAAATTGTGCTTTGCACTCTCTTCGCTTGGCATTAGGTTTCGCTATGAGGAGCAGTATGAGCATCAAGTGGCCGACGAGACTCACATGCAGTATAGGTCTGACTTTTCCATATATTATGAAGACCATGGGGAGGCGCGTAGAGTTTATCTCGAACATTTTGGTGTAGATGAGCACGGGTTAGTACCTGTCTGGTTTGCCAAAGATAAGGGCATAACTTATGAAGAGGCAAATGAGCGTTATGGCGATGGTATTACTTGGAAGAAGAGTGTGCACGAAAAGTTCGGCACTACACTCCTAACCACGTCAAGCGCGGACTTCTATTATTCGGATGTCAAGGAGAGTTTGAAAAAGATGTTCGACCAGCACGGCATACCATATCAGGAGAAGTCATCTGAGGAGCTTTATGATATGATTATCCCTGATGGCAGCAAGCAAGAGAAGGCTTTCATCCGTCTTGTCGTGACGTTTATCACGTTGCTGAAGTCAAGCTGTAAATCTCTTGATACGATTCTGAACAGGACTGATGATACAAGGAGTTTGTTCATCATCAAAAACATCTTCAAGCCCGTATATGATCATTACGTTGACGAATTGCGCCGAAGGGGGCAGATAGACTTTACCGATGCTATTCTGAATGCAACTGAACTATGCCGCAAGCATCATCCTGTACAGTACGATTATATCATAGTCGATGAGTTTCAGGATATCAGTGTTGACAGATACCAGTTCCTCCTGGCATTGAGGGATGGCAATCCTCCGGCTAAGTTATATTGTGTCGGCGATGACTGGCAGTCAATCTATCGCTTCTCTGGCAGTGATATGGCGTTGTTCAATAGTTTCTCAGAATTCTTCGGGCCGACAGAAATCAACAAGATTGAGACTACATACAGGTTCGGTGAGCCGTTGGTGAGACTATCGTCAGGATTTATACAGAAGAATAAGGCACAAATTACAAAGAACATTCATCCATTTAATAGCCATATAAGGACTGAACTGCTATTTCATGGGTATATCAGGAATAGCTACTGCACTGATATTGGTCAGCTTGTAGACGATATCCCAGAAGACAAGTCAATCTTCCTTCTTGGGAGGTACTCGTTCGACGACTACTACCTGTCATTTATGTATCAGAGCGTGAAGGATAACGGAAAGTGCTATTATGTCATTAATGGTCGGAAGATAGAGTTTCTTACTGTTCATAAGTCCAAGGGGCTGGAGGCTGACTATGTCATTATCCTTCAGTGCAATAAGGATGTATATGGCTTTCCGTCACAGATTAGTGATGATCCTGTATTGGATGTCGTGCTGACCAAAAGCGACAAGTTCCCGTTTGGAGAGGAACGCAGGCTGTTTTATGTTGCTATTACAAGAGCAAAGGTCAGAACCATAGTCATGTATGACAAGCGTTATCCGTCAGTATTTGTTGATGAGTTCCTGAATCCGGAGAAGGTTACTGAGAAAAGCTATGCCGTTCACCCTAACGCCAACAAGATTTGGACAAGAGGTGAGGATAATCTCCTTCTGTCCATGTATGAAGAGGGGAAAGATGTCAAGTATATTTCGCGTAAGATGGGTAGAAGCCAGACGTCTATCATCATGCGGCTTGGGAAGCTTGGGGTAGGTTAGAGCGTAAAACAAAAGAACCGCCAAGCCATGCCTTTATTCGACTGATATTTGTCAAAAACTGATATGTAAATCGGATAAAATAGGGAAATGGGCTCTCTTGTTCTCACGGTATTTCCGTACCTTTGCACCCATGATTGTAGCAAACATGAATCTCCATGAGGTCTATGCCGACCTGATGGGTGAGATGAGCAAGCTGGACTGGAAACGCGATGCATTGCTACGAAAGGCAGTGAATGTGCTCAAGCGAAGCGAGCAGTTCCCTGCCAGCGTGATGTATGACTATCAGATACAGACATCGAAGAACCAGTACATCATCTACTTCTATCGCGAGCATGCATTTGCGCCAGTGCTGTCAGGCTATCTGTGCGTGCTCTTCGACGACAGTAAACGCTATATCATCAAGTGGACTGACAAGGGTGTGCCTGAGATATTGATTCTGACAAGCCACTTCCTGCAGCGTTATAAGGAAAGGTTCCTGAAGCAGCCTGAACTGTCGGCAAATGAAGTTGCGGTCAGGTTCCTCTCGCGCAACCGAACGCTGAGAATCATGCCCGTCGATGAGCGTATCAACAAGCGCATTGAGGAGTATGGCGAGTTTGCCGGCGAGGGTTTTCTGGCACAGGACGGCTTCTGCTTCAAGTTGTCAGGTGAGGAGACGATAAGTGGTAATGACCCTGTCAGAATCAGTTTCTTTACTACCTTCATGCCGTTGTCTGAAATGTCAGACGTTCAGCGCGAGGCTATCTTTGAGGAGTGCATGAAGGATCTTGACGGCTTGGGGCGTTGACTTACCCTGAAAAACGTTGTTTCTGATTCAGCGTCTTTCAGGGTAAATCATTCAAGTTTCGCATTCGCTCAACTTCGAGGAGTAAAGGAGTTCTTTGCAAGCAAAGCGACCTGAGGTCGAGCGGAGGAGATGTGGAGGTAAAGTCTACTTATCTATGTAATTAAAAAGGTATCACTACACCCAGCTTTAAGAGGCTCCAGCCGTCGTATTGGGTCTTGTAGTTGTATTCAGCTTTTAACGCAAAATTGCCAGATATTGGAAATTCTACACCAGCGCCCAGGTTCAGACCTAACTTGGAGGTACTCCCACCATGTTCAACGCTCGTTCCAAGGAAGTCGAGACCAGCCAACGGATAAAGAATAACCTTATTGCCAGCCAGACGGAACAAATACTCCACGTTAGCCTCTAAGTTCCAATAACTCACATAATCTTTTTTGAAGAAATAGTTGAACTCTGCCACACCACGAACATTGTCAACAATTTCATATCCAAGGTTGGCACCAATTCCTACATTGTTGGGGGAGTCAAGCATATAATTACCATGTATGCCAACATCCATTCTCCCTTGTTGTGCAAATGACGATGCGCTAATGAGCGTCATGCAAATCAAAATAAATAATTTCTTCATAATAATGACTGATTAAGTTAAACAATAAAAGTTATAAGTATGTTAATATTCAATTTTGATTGCAAATATACGAAAAAAAGTTGTACAATCCATACTTTTTCCTGTTTTTTTACTATTGACCGAAAAATATATGCTGAAAGACCGATTTCCGATGCCCTGTTTCCGCCGCTTATCATTAATTTTGCAGCCGAAAAAACAACTACTATTGTCATCATAATCACAATTAAAAAATGAAAATAAACCGATTGCTTAGTATTGCAGTAGTCATCTCGGCTACCGCTATGCCTTTAGGGGCACAGAACACCCCCGTCAGCCAGATGGAGAAGTTAGATCGAGGGCTTATCGCATTGCCTGCATCAGGATCAGGAATGTTCGTCAGTTGGCGTTCGCTGGGCTACGATGCAGAAGACACAAGTTTTGAGTTGCTGCGCGACGGTGAGAGCTTGGCAAAGGATCTCTATGCCACGAACTACACCGATGCAGCAGGAAAGAAGACCAGCAGCTATCAGGTTGTCACCTTCGTGGGCGGCCATCCTGTTGATACTACTGCTGCTGTCAAGCCCTGGGCACAGCGTTACCTGAAGCTGGTGCTGAATCGACCTGCCAAGGGAGCCAACGGAGGTAACTACAACCCTAACGACTGCTCGGTAGGCGATGTCGACGGTGACGGCGAATACGAGATCTTCGTCAAATGGGACCCATCCAACGCCAAGGACAACTCGCAGGGTGGTGTCACTGACAATGTCTTCATCGACTGCTACAAGCTCAGCGGCAAACGACTTTGGCGCATCGATCTGGGGCCCAATATCCGTGCTGGTGCCCACTATACCCAGTTCATGGTCTACGACTTCGACGGCGACGGTCTTGCCGAGATGATGTGTAAGACTGGACCTGGCTCCAAGGACGGCAAGAACAACTATGTGAACCAAGTGGCTACGGAAGACGTCATCAAGAACGCCAGCAATACTGCCGTCCATCGCAATGGCGACGGAAAGATTATTGGCGGACAAGAGTATCTCACCGTATTCAACGGACTGACGGGCGAGGCCGTACACACCATCTTCTACAATCCAAACCGCGATGCCGGCTATGGTGGAGAAGCCACAGGCACATTCAACTGGGATGACCGCAACGGACGAACCGACTATGCAAGCTATGGCAACCGTGGTGAGCGTTTCCTCGCTGGCGTTGCCCAGCTTGACGGCCCCGACAAACCTGCCAGCGGCATCTTCTGTCGTGGATACTATACCTTCGCCTTCATTTGGGCGGTTGACTTCGACGGGCAGTTGCTCCATCAGCGTTGGTTCAGCTCGCATAAGTCCAAGAACAGCTACACCGTGACCACGTTCGATGCCGATGGCAAGGGCTCCAGCAAGAACTTCACGGATTGCAGGCCCACCAGTGGCGGAGGCAGCGGCACGATGTACGGCAACGGCAACCACAACATGTCGATTGCTGATGTCGATGGCGACGGACGCGATGAAATCGTTTGGGGCGCAGGTGCGCTTGACGAAGACGGCACACTGCTCTACGGCACGGGCTTTGGCCATGGCGACGCCCTCCACCTGAGCGATCTGAACCCTGACCGCCCTGGACTTGAGATGTTCCAAGTGCATGAGGGGGGAGGCACTTACGCCTGGGACGTGCATGATGCACGCACTGGCGAGATACTGCACAAAGGCGGACCCGAGGGTGTGGACAATGGCCGAGGCATGGCTGGTAACTTTGGAACTGACATTCGCGGAGCCGTCTTCTGGAGCAAGGAAGCCGCAGTGCGCAGCGCCATTACAGGAGAGTCTGTGTCGACGAATAAAGGCTCGAACAACTTCCGCATCTACTGGGACGGCGACCTTCAGGAGGAGCTGCTCGACGGAAACAAGATAGACAAGTGGAGTAAGAGTGGTACGTCACGTCTTGTTTCCTTTAGCGACTTAGGACCCAGCGGCACTTGCAACAGTTCGAAGAACACGCCCAACCTCTCGGCCGATATTCTGGGCGACTGGCGTGAGGAGGTCATCCTCTGGCGAGCCAGCGACGCTGAGACCTGCCTGGCCATTTACTCTACCAACACACCCACCAACTACCGTGTGCCCACCCTGATGCATGACCATACCTATCGTATGGGCATCTGCTGGCAGAACACGGCCTACAACCAGCCGCCACACCTGGGCTACTATCTGCCCGACTTGAACATGCCCAGCATGACTGATGCAGGCAGACGATTCGTGGTGAAGCTCGAAGAGCCCATAGACTGGACGTTCACCACCAGCAACGCCAAGGCGATTGAGTTCAACGGCTACACCTTCAACGGCGCAGCACAGGAAGGCATGCCCCAAGGCGTCGGCTACACCATCGAGGGCGAGGAGAACCCCACGCTCAACATCAACGGCACCTTCCATGAGGCAGGCAACTACACATTCAACTTCACGCTGACTGGCACCAAGGGCAATCGTGTGCCAGTAAGCATCAGCGCTGCATGCCGCAGCAACGAGCAGGTATCAGGCGTCGTACGCCAGTGGAACTTCACCAAGTGGAGCCAGCAGACCATCGACAACCTCATAGCCGACGCTGAGCAAGGCGATGAGACAGGATGGAGCGACGTGGAGTATCTCAGCAAGATGGAAGCTGTGGACAACCGCTGCTTCTGGCTTCAGGCTGAACAGTCTGGCGAAGTGACAGCCAACGGAAAGCCAGTCACTGAGCTGCAAGGACTGATGTTTGGCGATGCTTATTGCCAAGGACGGTCTCTGGCTATCGCCGTCGACTATGCCTCTACCGACATTGGCAACTATGCTGGAGGACAGTACCTCTGGCTGGGCATTGGCAGCAATCCGCCTTATTGCTTCTATATCCCCAATGTCATCGTCGGCCAGCCTCTCACCATGAGTGTAGAGTCGCATCGCAGCGGACAGGGACGAGGCGTTGGTATCTACGTCTTAGGTGACAACGGCAGCCTCCTTCAGATTGGAGACAACTTCACCCCAGACGCCAAAAGTAGCTACACATGGGAGGACTGGGTGCTGCCCGATGGCGTGACCAGTATTGGCGGACAGGTGGACATCTACGTCAAGAACACCAGTGGATGCCACATCTACGACATCAGCGCCGTGGTGGCTGACAAGGACGCTACGGGCATCGACACCCAACACTCCTCATCCGGTTCTCAGCCCACTATCATTTACAATCTCAACGGACAGCAGGTGGCTTCACCAAAGCATGGGCTGTACATTATCAACGGCCGGAAAACGGTGTTGAGATAAACTCCAGCAGCCAATCCCTAAATGAATAGCGACCAACCTCCAACATCGCTTATGAAACAAATAGCAAGACTTATCGCAGCAACTGCACTTTTGACACTCAGCCAGTCGACAAAATCGCAGAGACTGGTAGAATACCAAAACGTGTTCAAGGACATCACCATACGTGCCGACGTGCGCAACACGCGCTTTCTCATCCCCTCGCCGGCAGGCAAGCTTCGCAAGGCAGGCAAGCCCGTGGCTTTCTTCTGCGGCGACTCCACCATGCGAAATGGGTCGAAGGGCGACGGTGGCATACAGGGGCAGTGGGGCTGGGGATTATTTGCCCAGGAATGGTTCAATGCCGACGAGCTCGTCTGTGAGAACCACGGCATGGGAGGAATGTCTTCCCGCACCTACTATACCAGCAACCTTTGGCAGAACGTGAAGAACGCCCTAAAGCCTGGCGACTACGTTATCATCAGCTTCGGCCATAACGACGGAGGCAGCAACTGGGACACAAAGTCGAGCATTGGAGGGACATCGGCCACGGAGACGCGTACGGTGAAAAAGAGCGATGGCACTACCGAGACGGTGTATACCTTCGGGCAGTATCTACGCTTCTTTATCGACGAGACCCGCGAAAAGGGTGCCACCCCCATTCTGTGCTCTCGCACGCCGCGCTATGGGTTCACCAACGGCAAGCATAACATTGAGAACAACTACCGATCATGGGGAAAAGCTATCGCCCAAGAGAAAGGAGTGAGCTATATCGACCAGGAAGCTATGGTCAGCAAGCACTATAACGTCTTCGGCGAATGGAAGACCTATCAGTTGTATTGCGCCGACCAGTCGCTCCACCCTGGCCTGCGTGGTGCCTGGGAGTGTGCTTATGGAGCAGCGCTGGCCATTGCCTCCGACCCTGAGAATCCGCTCTATGAATACCTCATCGACATGACTCCCGCCAAGCTTGACATAGAGCGAACCGAGGGTAAGCCCTATACTTTCACCATCGGAGGAACGAACCAGACGAGCGCTCGCGATTGCTACCGATCGGGCGACTGGTATCTTATCTACAACACCATTCAGCCTGGCGACACCGTTATCATGCGCTTTGGCCAGTCAGAACTGACTGCCACACAGACAGGCGGCGAACTAGGCAGCCTGCAGTCGGCGGATGACAAACAGAGCAACCTGAGCATGTCGGCCACGAAGCGCAATGAGATGGTATACAGCTACGGCTGGTACATTCATTTCTTCGTCAACGACTGCCTGGAGCGAGGTGCAATTCCCGTTTTGGTGAACGACAAAGACTGGACACCAGAGGTCATTAAGGGCTGGAATCAGACATTGGCTAAAAAGTTCAAAATCGAACTGCTTGAGCCAAACAAATACAAATATAACATCACCGTCAATTGCAATGGCAGCCAGCTGGCCACGCTCGTCTCCGGATCCATTTATGAAGGCGAGACGCTGACCATTCCCTACCCACGATACTACAACCTCAACGGACATCTCTACATGACCGAGCCCACCGACGGGAAGTATCAGCTCCAGTTGTCGCTCCACGCGCCACAGGACATTGCGCTCGACTATCAGGATACTAATGTCAGCGACGCAATACTGCTCTCAGAGGCCGAGGACATCAAGGCCCTACAGACGGTGCAGAACGAGCTCTGCTCCAGTTCTGCCGCTGCCTATGCAGCCAGTGACACCAAGCTCCTCCGGCTTTCTTCAGGCACCTACACCCTTACTGCAGCCGCCATTGGAGGCAAGATGCAGTTCAAGGCCGGCCAGACGGAAGTGCTGACGACGGATGCCTCGTCCTCATGGAACGAGCAGCGCAGCGCATCCTTCACGCTGACCGAGCCTGCCGACCTGCTTTTCAAGGGCGGAACGGGAGAGGACTCCGCACTCGACTATTTCTTCCTGCAGAGTGCCGACGGTGCCGTGGTTATCGAACTGACGCGCTGGGACTTCACGAAATGGAGTGCCGAGACCGTGGCCAACCTGAAGGCCGACGCTGCTGCCAGCTCAACGATTGGATGGAGCGACGTGGAGAAGAAAGCCGATGCCGAGGCTGGCAATCCTGCACCTGTGGCAACGGCCGACAAGTGCTTCTGGCTGACCGATTCCGAGGGTGGCGTGCTGAAGGCCAACGGTGTGGCTATCGCCGAGCTTCAGGGTCTGACCTTTGGCTCCAAATATGGTGGCAACCGCTCGTTGGCCATCGCCGTTAACTATCCCTCAACCACGCTGGGCACCTATAATGGTCCGCAGTACCTCTGGCTGGGCGGCGGTGGCAAGAACATGCCCTGCTTCGTCATCCACAATGTGAAGGGCGGAAGCGAAATCAAGATGGGCATTGAGTCGCACAAGCCTGCCGAAGCACGTGGCGTAAGGCTCTATGTGAAGACCGATGAAGTGGATGCCAATGGCGACCCTGCCATCAGCGGCGAACCCTTGAAGGACATCGAAGGCAACGACGTGGCCCTGCCCAATACCTACACGGAGCAGGCCTGGTATCTGCCTGAGGATGCCGACATCATCGTTTACAACACTTCAGGCTGCCACCTCTACTTCATTGAGTGCGTGCAGGCCAGCGGTCCCACCACTGCCATCAACACCGTCAAGGGCGAGCAGAAGATGCAGGCCGACGCCATCTTCACCCTCAACGGACAGCGTGTGGAGAAGCCTGGTAAGGGTCTCTACATCGTGGGTGGCAAGAAGGTCGTCTTCAAGTAAATAAGTAAGACAAGCCCCTTCGCCCCTGAGGGGGCTTGCTTTTATCTTTTTTTCAATTCATTATGAAACCGTTTCTCCTCTCCTCTATGCTGTTGGCCATCTCGCTGATGGCTTCTGCGCAACCTCGCTTCAGCCAGACTCATGGCCTTTACGACCAGAAGAGCCTGACGGTGGAACTCACCACCGACGATGGGGCTGCAGAAATCAGATACACCACCGACGGATGCCCGCCTACGGCTGAGAGCCAGCTCTACACCGGTCCGCTCACGCTGACGCAGACCACCGTGCTGCGCGCCGTGGAGGTGACCGATGGCGAGCTGACGTCGCCCATAGCCACCAGCAGCTACATCTTCGTGTCGTCGGTGCTTAGCCAGCCGGCGCTGCCCGAAGGCTATCCTGCGCAATGGGGGCGCTACACCCAGCAGAGGGGGAGCGCCACTGCCGACTATGAGATGGACCCAGAGCTGCTGGCCGATGCTACCTTCAGCCAACGGGTGACAGAGGGACTCTACTCACTGCCCATCCTAAGCATCGTCTCGGACAAAGACCATTTCTTCAGCCATGAGAACGATGAGGAGCGCGGCGGCATCTACATCTTCACAGGCCCGCCCGTTGGCGACAATACAGGCCATGGGTGGACGCGTCCCGTCAGCGTGGAGCTGATGGGAGGGCCGCAGCAGCACGACCTGCATGCCGACTGTGGTATCCGTCTGCATGGCGGTCACGGCCGTCTGGCCGAGAAGAATCCCAAACATTCGTTCCGCCTGGTCTTCAAGAAGGAGTATGGCCAAGGCAAGCTGGTATATCCCGTTTTTGGCGAGCCACAGGAGTTCGACCAACTGGTGCTGCGCTGCCACTTCGGCTATTCGTGGCAGCACTGGGATGCCACGCAGCGCCCTGTGGCCCAATACACCCGCGACGTTTGGGCCCGCTGCATGCAACAGCGGCTGGGCGGCGTCGGCGTGAAGGCGCTCTATGTGCACCTGTTCATCAACGGTCTCTACTGGGGCCTGTACAACATTGCCGAGCGCGTTGACGACCTCTTCGGTAAAGACCATCTGGGGGGGAAGAAGGCCGACATCGACGTGGTGAAGATTGAGGAAGACGGCGGCAACCACATCGAGGCCTCAGAAGGCGACCTCGACGCATGGAACCTGATGGTGGAGACTGTGGAGAAGGCCGAGAACAATACCTATTACAATCGGCTGGAGGGCAAAGCCGCCAATGGCGACGACGACCCAGCGCTGGAGCCATTGCTCGACATCGACGGTTTCATCGACTACATGCTCATCAACCAGTATGGCGGCAATTCGGACTGGGACCACCACAACTGGTATGCCTTGCGCCGCAAGGGCGCCGACAGTCAGGGTTTCCGTTTTCTCTGCTGGGACACTGAGGCCATCTTCTTGGGCGAGAACGACAATGTGCTGACGAAACTGAATCGTGGTGGCTTCCCCACGGGCATCTTCAACAACCTGCTGAAGAACCCCAAGTTTGTCCGCCGCTATCTGGACCGCGCCCAGGAGCTGCTGGCCGACGATGCCCCCTTGGGGCAGCAGTCGGTGGTCGAGTTGTGGGACAGTCTCTATCATACCATCGAGACGGCCATTTATGCCGAGTCGGCCCGTTGGGGCGACTATCGCCGCGATGTGCACCGCTATCAACCAGCCGATGAGGTGTTCATCCCCGACGTCCACTACATGACTGAGCGCAACCGTCTGCTCACTCAGTATTTCCCTTATCGCACCCAGCGCGTGTTGCAGCAGATAATGGCATTTGTCGACGCCAACGCTGACGACTTCGACATCCCTGAAGACTGGGCGCAGCTGACGGCTGACATGTTCCAAGAGTGGGATGGCAACACGGCCACCTCGCACCCAACAGGCAACAACATCTACGTGGCATGGAGGATGAACCAAAACGTAGGGGGAGGCCAAGCCGTGGCGGGCAGCGAGAACTTAATTTACAACCAGTATGCCGACCTGACCGCATACGACAAGATGGTCATCTTTGGCACTGGAAAAGAGCTGCGTGTGGTGGCCAACAGGCTGGAGAATCATGGCGACTACAAGCAGATAAAGGTAACCTTCGGCCCTGATGACCCCTATTGGGATGGCTCGATGAAGGCCATCGTGCTGCCATTGGCCGATCTGAAAGACGTCACCACCTATCAAGGCGCGCAGCGCAGCGATGACTTCCTCCACCTGCACGTGCTGAAGGTGGAGCGCGGAGCCGTCGCCAACGTCAGAGCCGTCTATCTGACACCGTCGGAGCCTTCAAGCAATGCCCACGCAGTGGCTGCCAACCGCGTCGACCATTTCTACAATCTCAACGGACAACTTGTCACTCGCCCCACGCATGGCATCTACATTAGAAACGGGCGTAAGGTGGTGGTGAGATGATGATGCCAAGTTTTTAAGGAATATTCTGTTTATGCCATCTTTTCGGCCATACGCTGACCTGCGTCGTAAGCTTTCTGCAAGTCCTGTTCCCAGTTTTCGTCACGATACTGGCGCTTGGCAATCTCTGAGAATCCGGCCAGTTCGAAGCGGTCGTAGTTCTTCACTTGATAGGTGTTGTAGGCATTGATGTGTTCTGGCTCGCCGAGGGCACTGGTAATGCAGTATTCCATCGGACCGTAGTCCTGACTGTTGTTCTTGTCAGGCAGTCCGTTCATGGTTTCCATCAGTACTACAATGTTTACTAACGTCTTTATTATATGACTACAGCCGTTCCGCTGGTGGCTACCATGAGCATTGAACCGTTGGCTCCGATGGTCTCATAGTCAATGTCGATGCCTACGATGGCATTGGCTCCAAGAGCCTGGGCACGCTGCATCATCTCCTGCATGGAGGTGTCCTTGGCCTCGGCAAGCACTTTCTCATAACTGGCTGAGCGTCCGCCTACGATGTCTCGGATGCCTGCCATGAAATCTCTGAACACGTTGGCACCAATAATGGTTTCGCCTGTCACAATTCCCTTGTACTCGCGGATGGTGTGACCTTCAATCTGTGGGGTTGTTGATAGTATCATAATCGTTTCCGTTTAAAAGTTTTTCTATCTGTTAGACGTATGAACGTGGCGAAAAGTTGCAAATTCGCATAAAAAATAAGAGCAAAGGTACTCATAATTTGAAATTTTTTCCTAATTTTGCAGCGATAAACCATTATTACATTAGCCGATATTAGAATATGAAAAGACTATCATTTGCAATCGTTTTGGCCTGCTGCACATTGGCCATGGCAGCACAGGAAGGTATCCGAGTTGATTATCGGGGTGAACGCCCCACCATCAAAGACTTTGCGAAAGCCTATATCACGTTTAGCCTTTCTGAAGAAGAGGAGTGCGATGCAGAGGGTTTGGCCATTTACAAGGACCTGCAGCGTGCCATAACCCTTCAAGAAAAGGGACGTCAGCTTGATGATGACGAGACACTTACGCTTGACACGAAAAACGGTTTCCTGGTTTATGAGCAAAAATGGGATGACCATTTCTCAAGATTAGAGATGTGCTTCTGGAATGAGTCAGACGGCAAGCATAAGCTCTTTGCCGAAAACAGAATGACCTACAGCAACGGCAAGCCCATTCTGGGCCAGTTTGACGGATTCCTGTTTTTCCGTTACAACAATTCCACAAAGAGAATGAGTCACATCGACCCCCCAGGCTTCGACTCGGACTTCTTAAATAAAACCTACGCCCTGCCTCGTACGGGGAAGGACATCATCGTCACAACGTGGCATGAAGATGGCAAGAAAACCCAGAAGGCGCTGAAGTGGAACGGTCGCGGATTCAGCTACTGAACGCGCGAGGGGGGAAAGTATAACATGACTATGTAGCCAACAGCTGAGAATGATGAGGATTTAGAGATGGGAAACATCAAGATAGTGAGAGGTGTATTCGACACCAAGCTGGAGCTGGAACATGCCGGTGTTGCAGCAGGGTTCCCCAGTCCGGCTGACGATTACAGGCATGAGACGCTGGACTTCAACCGTGACTATATCCGTCATCCTGAAGCCTCGTTCTATGGCGACGTGGAGGGTGACTCGATGAGGGATGCAGGACTGCTTGACGGTGACCGCGTGATCATCGACAGGGCTGTGGAGCCTCACGACGGTTCAATCGTCGTGGCATGGTGGGACGGTGGCTTCACAATGAAATTCCTTGACCTGACACACAGGAAGGACGGCTACATCGAACTGCGACCAGCCAACCCTGATTACCCCGTGTTCAAGGTGAAAGACCCTGAGAACTTCCAGATCTGGGGAACGGTGATTCACCTGATAAGGACCTTCGAGAAAATATAACGCCTAACCCTTCACCCTTCACCCTTCACTTCTATGTATGGTATAGCTGACTTGGACAACTGCTACTGCTCATGCGAAAAGGTTTTCCGTCCTGACTTGGAGGGAAAGCCAATCGTGGTGTTGTCGAACAACGACGGCTGCGTGGTGGCACGAAGCAATGAGGCTAAGAAGATGGGCATCAAGGAGGGTACGCCGTACTTCCAGTTGGCCGAACTGTTCCCTGGGCAGAAGATTGCCGTGTTCTCATCGAACTATGAACTGTATGGCGAGCTGACGGGTAGGGTAGTGAGCATTATCCGACAGGAGACGCCAGCCTATTTCCGCTACTCGATTGACGAGTGCTTCATGTACCTCGATGGTATTGCGCTGGACAAGCTGCAGCAGTGGGGTGAGAACCTGCATAAACGGGTGAAGGGCGAGGTGGGCCTGCCCATCAGCATCGGGCTGGCTCCCAACAAGACACTGGCCAAGATTGCCTCGAAGCTGGCCAAGAAATTTGCAGTCTATAAGCATTGCTGCATGATTGATACGGACTACAAACGGGAGAAGGCGCTGGAATGGTGCCCTATCGAGGATGTGTGGGGCATCGGCCGACGCTATGCTGCCAAACTGCAGTCGCTGGGCTGCAAGACGGCTCTCGACTTTGCCAACCACCATCAGGACTGGGTAAGGCTGACGTTCAACAACATTAACATCGTCAGAACCTGGCAGGAACTGAACGGTGAGGACGCTGTGCCTAACGAGGAGCTGGCAAAGAAGAAATCGATTTGCACCAGCCGCTCGTTCAATGGCATGATAAGCGACAAGGGTGCCCTGCGCACTCACATTGCCAACTATGCTGCCCGTTGTGCCGAGAAACTACGCATGCAGAAGACGGTGGCAACCACTGTGGGCGTGTTTGTCAATACGAATGCCTTTCGTGAAGACCTGGCTCAATACTGGAACTTCCAGGAGACAAGGCTGGTAACCCCCACCAGCTCGACGATTCCCATTGTTCAGGCCGCCCACGATGTGCTTGACCGTATTTTCATTCAGGGCTATCAGTATAAGAAAGCGGGCGTCATCGTGATGGGCATTTCTCCTGACTCACCCATCCAGCAGGACTTGTTTGACCTGAATGCCGAACAGATTCAGAAGATGCGCCGACTTGATGAGGTGATTGACCGCATCAACCGCATGCATGGCTCTGAGACCATCGTCATTGGTGCCCAGCAGTACACCCAGAAGAACGGCAAAGGCAAGGCCGAGGTGTTTGCCAATGCCATCAAGCACGATTTCCGCAGTAAGAATCCAACCACCCGTTGGAGTGACATTATAAAACTCAAATAGAAAAGAACTAATAATAGAATGTTTATGAAGAAGATTACTTTTATCACAGCTCTGACGGCCATGATGCTGATGGCAGTCATGCCCGCATTTGCCCAGGAGGAGCAGGGCTTTAAGAAGTTCAACGTAAGGGAAGACTTTACGGAGAATGGTTTTCAATGGTTCCATGACGCCGAGCTGTTGGCGGCTGGCAACAAGGACAAGAGTAATGCCATGACCATCGGGTGGGGTGGCATCGGCACTCTCTGGGGGCGCACGGCTCTGACCGTTTATGTCGCTGAGAAGCGCTATACCAAGGAGTTCATGGATAAAGCCGAGTACTTTACCGTGATGGCCTTCGATGTAAAGGACAGCAAGGTGCTGAACTACATGGGAACCAAGAGCGGACGCGATGGGGACAAGGCTCAGGCTTTGGGGCTCCATACGGCCTATACCGCCAACGGAACTCCATATTACACTGAGGCCACGATGGTGATAGAGTGCAAGATCATGTATGCAGCACCCTTCGACCCTCAGTACTTCAAGAGCGATGCCCCACGTCGGATGTATGCCAATTTCCCTGCCGGCATTCACTCCATGTATATCGGCGAGGTTGTTAATGCCTGGAAGAAATGAGCATGGTCTGACTATGCTTTCACGCCAATGACAGTAGCATTCGATGGCTTCATGCGGTGAACCTCGGTCTGGATGAAGCCTGCATCGTCGAGCAGAGTCTTCAGCTCCTCAGGCGAGTAGGCCGTCATGCCCTCTACGACATTCGTCCACATGGAGTCGCCATCAACTACTTCAACCAGAATGGCGAACTTTCCGCCTGGCTTCAGCACACGGTGTCTTTTTTCCAAGTCATTTTAATATGGGGGATTCCGTCGAGCATGAAGGAGTCGGACGACTGCTTGAAACCTACGGTTTCATAGAAGCCTCTGGCATATTCCTGTGCCTCAATGTCAATGTGTGTCGCACCGAAATGCTCTATGGCAGCATCAATGGCATGAAGCATGATCTGCTTGCCATACCCCTTGTTGCGCTCTGTGGTGATAACCCTGCCAATAGATACTTCCTTCATGTGAGTACCAGCAGGACATATACGTGCCAAGGCAACAATCTTGCCTGCTACGGTCAGCCACAGATGAACAGACGCCTGGTCGTCACCGTCCATGTCCTGATAGACGCAGTCCTGCTCAACCACGAATACCTTGCTGCGAATTCTAAGGAGTTCGTACAGCTCGTCTGTTGTCAGTTCCTGGAAGGTTTTCTGATGCAAAAGCGGCTTCATCGTCGTATATGGTCTGTAATCTTCTAAAAAACGCTTAAAAATGCGCACAAATATAGTAATAATCGCTGAATTATGGCTAATTTTGCAGCAACTATTAGGAAAGTTTATGAAGAAAGAAGTAATAAAGTAATGATATGATTAAGCGATTATTGGATTTTCTGGACGCTTCGCCAGTGAACTTTCTGGCAGCAAGGAATATTGTGAATGAACTGGAGCAGGCTGGCTATCGCCGCATAGACCCTCGTGAGGCTATCGGTGAGGTCAAGGCTGGCGACAAGCTGTATGTAACCAAGAACGACTCGTCGGTCTATGCCTTCCACATTGGGCGCAAGCCACTGGCTGATGCTGGGTTCCGCATGATTTGTGCCCATTGCGACTCACCCACGTTTCGCATCAAGCCCAATGCTGAGATGACGTGTGAGGGTGGAATCGTCAAGCTGAACACTGAGGTTTATGGCGGCCCTATCATGTCAACATGGTTCGACCGTCCGCTGACCATTGCTGGCAGGGTGATTGTAAGTGGTGACGATGAGTTGAACCCCAAGACGCTACTGCTGCACGTCAAGCGCCCACTGCTTCAAATCAGCAATCTGGCCATTCATTTCAACCGTCAGGTAAACGACGGCGTGGCGCTGAGCAAGCAGAAGGATATGCTGCCGATACTCGGTGTCGTTACAAATGAGCTTGAACGTGGCAATCTGCTGATGAACGTCATCTGTAGCGAACTGTCCATCAGTCAGGAAGAAATCCTTGACTTCGACCTCTACCTGGCTGATGCCACACCTGCATGCACCTTTGGCGTTCACGATGAGTTTATCTCCTCTGGCCGTCTTGACGACCTCTCGATGTGCTTTGCCGGACTGGAGGCTCTTCTCGGCACGACTGATACTGACGCTACCAAGGTGCTTGCTATCTTTGATAACGAAGAGACTGGCTCGCAGACCAAGCAGGGTGCTGGCAGTCCGTTCCTGTCGATGATGCTGAAACGTATTGCACTGGCTCAGAGCGGTACTGAGGAAGCCTTCTGTCAGGCTGTTGAGCGGGCATTCATGATTTCTGCCGACAATGCCCATGCCTGGCACCCGAACTACAGCGAGAAGTATGACCCAACGAATCATCCTTTGCTTGGTGGCGGCCCTGTCATCAAGTTCAATGCCGCCCAGAAGTATGCCAGCGATGCCGTTTCTGCTGCTGTCTTCGCTGAGATATGCCGCAAGGCTGGTGTGCCCTGTCAGCGTTTTGTGAACCACTCCGATGTGGCAGGAGGCAGTACGTTAGGCAACATCCTTGCCTCGTCAATCCCCCTCAGGGGTGTCGATATGGGCAATGCCATTCTGGCTATGCACAGCTGTAGGGAAACAGGCAGTGTGGCCGACCACGTATATACGGTTAAGGCTTTCAGTCAGTTCTTCAGTTAAATAGCTCATGGCGGTGGCTCAAAGTGTGCCAGCGTATAGCAAACAGCCGATTATCGCAAGTTGGATGATGATGATGGCAGGAATGCCATAACTGAACATCTTATGCTGAGTCTTGTGGTGCCAAACCTTCATGCCCAGCCAAGCCCCTATGCTGCCGCCGAGTACTGCCAGCATCAATAGCGAGGATTCCCTAATACGCCATAATTTCTGCTTGGCTTTCAGCTTGTCAATGCCATAAGTGAAGAAGGTGGCCACGTTTATGATGGCGAGGTAGATGGTGAGGGTATGTGCTAAATCGTTCATGTCAGTAATGCTATTTCTCTTTGAATAAATTGTACGCTTTCCAAGCCTCCTGCAACTGTCCGGCATCGTATTCTCTTTCAAAAAATACCGGCTGGAAATCCTCGCGGAAGGGTGACCAGTTGCCGCAGATGATACCATCGCAGGCAATGACGGGCTGGAAAATGCCACTGTTGTTGTGGGCATGGTGGCGATGCTCAGGCGGAAGCACGACGTCACGCGACTTATAGCCTATCAGGTATTCATCGTAAGGAGGAATCAGCAGGAACTTGCCTTTGTGGAAGCCGCGCGAGCGACAGTCATCAGTCAGGTACCAGTCACGGCCTTTATATCTTTCCACGTGAATAGTGTTACCCATGAGGGCAATACCCTTGCGGCAGTCGCTGATATTCAGCCCTGACCACCATACAAAGTCCTCTAACGTGGCTGGCTGGCGGCTCTGGAAGTATTTGCGGGTAAAAAGCATCAGCGCTTCGTCTCTGTCCATCTTCACAGAGGGCTTCACCTTGTCTGCCGTAAGTGCGTAGGTGGCTTTCATTGGCAGCAAATCACCACTACAGAGCGTTCCCGTCATTTCTGCCATGCGGATATGGTACGACAGCCGATGGTCGTCCATTCGAATGTCCTTTTCAGCTAAAGCGCGGACAAAATCCTCCTTTGTTACACTCCCCAGGTCGGAAGCTGTTTGAGCAAGAATATTCCTGATGCGCATCAGCTCGTCGTCAGGAATTGAAATCTTGTTGCTGCTCATCCAGCCCTTCGTCACAGCAATTGCCTTGGGCGAAAAGAGGTCTATCATCGGCCAGTAGTCGTCGGCGGCTATCAGCTGCCAGGTGCCTCTCATAAGGTGAAGACGGATAATCCTACCGCTATCGAATGACTGCTTGAAAGCCTTGGCCGAGGGCTTGCGGGTACGCATTTCCACGGCCCACCGCATCATGCGATACTCCTGTGCCTGCATGGCTCCCATGTAACTGACCACCTCGGCAGCATCGCTGAGCTGAGGCGCAACCAGCTGCTGGTTGAGTAATCGTACAGTTACTGGATTCATATAGTCTGTTTGAAAGGGACAAAGTTACTTATTTTTGCCACAAATACACTGCTTTTGCCGCAATTATTATAATAGTTTATGAAATCATGTCACAGCGGGACGGTTCTTTTGTTACATTCATAAGCCGTAGCGTTTAGTAATAAAAACATTTAAATTTGGTGGCAAAATGAGATGTAATTCGCATTATTTCACTATATTTGTACCGTTTTTATGATATAACACAAAAGACGAACAGTAAGATGAAAAAGGTTATCAGCACAACAAAGGCTCCCGCAGCCATCGGCCCCTATAGTCAGGCCATCAGAGTAGGCAATCTTGTTTACACCTCTGGGCAGATTCCCATTGATCCTGCTACGGGCGTGTTTGCAGAGGGAGGAATCAAGGAGCAGACGCGCCAGTCGCTGCTCAACCTGAAGGCCATT
>JAEEGK010011483.1_pt1 | contig 20239 bp, 10 predicted proteins | sample 8958771 | NCBI WGS metagenome assembly JAEEGK01 (sample SAMN16246547, study PRJNA631951) | gut metagenome | biome: gut microbiome; feature: rumen; material: SC-attached | host: Bos | place: Iran: Karaj | collected 2018-10
TTTAAATAGAATTATATAAGGGCAAATATCCCCTTTATTTAATCTCATTAATCTTTTTTTTGAAGTTTTTTAATAGAATAATCACTCAATACTTTGTTTTTTTTCTTCATAATAATTTCTATTATTAATTTAACAAATTCATTTAAGTATTATTTAATTTCTCTCTTGTTTAATTTAGGAATTATTAAATAAGAATAAGATAAAAGAATTATATTTATGAAGTAGACGAATAAATTTATCTTTCTTATTTATTATATATAATTTATATATTTATTTATATCAAAATATCCTATTAAATAATACATATTTTTCCATTCCTTTTAATTTGGAACCATTTTTAAAAAGAGTTCAATTTTATTGCTCGTTCTTTTCACTCCAATCATTCTATCTCTTTTTATTATGTATTATTTTTTGAAAATCTATGAACAATTCATTTTATTCATCATTATATCAAATTATGATTTTTTTGATAATTTTTTCTTTATATATTTAATTTAAATTTATATTTTAAATTTAAATAATTAATGGAATATAAACCATTTATAAAGGATATTGAGACTTTCAAAAATTTTTACTCTTCTTTAATGTCTGAATCAGAAAAACATTCTATAGCTTTAAACAAAATTTTGATATTACAAAAAGAGTAAAATAATAAATTTCATATTTAATATTATTTAAAATAAGATTTGAATTATATGCAAAAGAAAGAAAAGAAATAGAGAAAACAAATTCAAAAAATTTAGAAAACAAATATCAACAAATTTCTGAGGATATATACCAAATAAAAAATATTCTTAAGCCAAAATCAAAAGATTATTTAGAAATAAAAGAAAAATTTACAAAAAAATATATTAAAATTGAAAAAATTGAAAATGATATTTTAGAATTGAAAGATGAAATAAATTTTATAATACAAGAAAAAAAAAATATTTTAAAAGAAATTAAAGAAATTGAAAATTCAAATATAAAAATTAAAAATAGAAATAATATTTTATTAAAGGAATATAATCAAATTAATAATGAATATTTTTCTTTATTAAAACATTTTGAAGGAAACAATTTAAATTATTTAATTAAAGATTATTTTAAAACAGAAGATAAGAATATTATTTCAAATATTGAAAATAAAAGTCAGCAATTAGAAAATAAATTGAAAGAATTAAATTTAAAATATTTCCAAATAAAAAAAGAAAGTAAGATGCTAGAAAATGAAAAAGAAATTGAGATATTAGAAAACAGAATTAAAAAAGAAAATAATAGAAAAAAATTATTAAATGAAGAAATCAAAGAAATGAAAATCCAAATTTCTAATTTTGAAGAATGTATTTCAAAATCCATTGAAAATTTAAATAATATAAAAGAACAAATTTGCAAATTTATTGATATTGAATCAAATTTCAATTCAATTAAAGGAAAAAATATTATAATGAGAATAAATATAAAAAGTAATATATCTAAACTTAAACATATTATTATATAATTATAAAAATTTTTAATCTTAAAATTCCTATTATTTTGTGCTCCTATTTTTATTAGATTTCTTATCAAAACATATATTTAATTCGTAAAATAAAGAAAGTTGAACTTGAATCAAACAATTATTTTAAAAATTAGTTTTTATGACTAAAAATAAATACTTATGAATAGAATATAAATTTGATACCTAAACTAAAAATTTAGATATGGATGATTCATTTATTTTGCAATCTTAATAAATATAAAAATCTTTGTAATATTTTTTCTTAATATAATAGAAAGATCTACTTCTCATCGTAAAATTTATATGAGAATAAGACTATTACTTTCATTTAAAAAAAGAAAATTTTTCAGTTGTTTTATATCAAACAATATTTCTGTTATTTATTTAATAAAAAAGTAATTAATTTCATAAAAGCAATTTAATTACAAATTTTAAGTCTAAAAAAATTATCATTAATGAAACATATAATTGAAAATAATAAATCACTTAAAAACTCAAAAATTAAAATGATATTTTAAAAGCCTTCTTCCACAGAAAAATATCCTTTTAAATATTCATTAAATAAAAATTGTTGATTTGAAAAAAATTAATTCCGTAAATGTAATAATTATGAAATAATATACCATTATTTTTAAAAAATAAAAATTTGAAAAAAAAATAAAAATAAAATGAAAAAAATTGATGAAAATTATTACCAAATTTCCCCAAATTTATTTATAAAAAATTATAATAATAATCAAGAAAATTTAAATATATATAATCCATTTTTTAGCGATGATATATTCTATATTATATTTAATAACGATTTATATCAATTAAATGTAAAAGAAGAAAAATTTGAATTTGAAAAAATTCAAAACATAAATTCATGTAATATAAACCTAAAAGAAATATCATTCACAAAAAAAAATATTTTTATATTAGATTCCAAATCAAATACATTTTTCTCAGAATATAATTTTTTAAATAATAAATTTAATATTACAAGATTAAATCCAATACCAGGAATTTTAGAAAAAAAAAAAATAAAAAAAATTTCAAGTAGTATATCTGAATCCCTATTTTTAACTTATGGAGGTAATTTATATATACAAAAAGAAAATCCAACCTTATTAATAGATTTATTAAATTATAATATAGAGAAAATAAATAGTGGTGAGAACTTTCATTTAGTTTCAGGTAAAAAAAGAGATGAAAATAATAATGAAGATTATATTTTTGCTTGGGGAGATAATTCAAATTTTCAATGTGGAATCTCTGATAATAATTTTATTGAAAAACCAATAGAAATCTTACATAATATTTGTGTAAATACAATTTCACTTGGAGCTAAACATTCTATTATTTTAACAGATGATAATAATTTATTTATTTTTGGAGATAATACTTTTAATCAATCAATTATAAATTCTTCAGAAGAAAAAATTCCCTTAAATAAAGATAAAATCATTTCATATAATTATTTAAATAATGATAATATTTCTTTAATTAAAACTTCTTTAAATTCGACTTTAATATTATCAGAAAAAAACACAATTTTAACTTTTGGAAAAATCAATAATAATAAACCTAAAGTTTTTAAAATAAATAAAGAAATAGAAAATATAAAAATATCATTTTCAGATAAAAATCTAATTATCATAAATAATAATGAAGAAATAATTATTTCTCCTTTAGAAAATATTCAGATAGAAGAATTACATATAAATAAATTAACAGATGAAAATAATTCTTTTGAAGAATTATTAGAAGAACAAAATCCAATTTCTTTAGATACTGAATATTCAGATAATCCTTTGTCTGAATTAAACAATTATATTAATTTATTATCAATATCTTTTACTGATAAATATAAAGATTCCAATTTATCTTTTAGACCAGATAATTTACCAAAAAAAACAAAAGAAGAAGAAGAAATTCATAGAAAATTAGTTCATGATAATAGAGAAAAGTATAAAAATAGAATAAGAACTAAAAAATTAATATTGAAAGAAAATATGAAAAAATTAGAAGATAAACATAATAATGAAATAAATCAAATTTTATATTGGGAAGAAAAAATAATACCAAATTGGTCAAAAATGAGATTGAATAAAAATTTTAAGAAATATTTTTACAAAGGAGTTCCAAACCCAATAAGAGGAAAAATATGGTTATTAAGTATAGGAAATAAATTTTCAATAACAAAAGATTATTATAATATAGAAGTGAAAAAATCAATAGAATTATTAATGAAACATGAAAATTTAAAAAATAATACAAACAAAATTAATAAAGATTCAAAATATAATCAATATATAATTCATACGAATGATAAAGAAGAAAGTATTCATTTAATAGATTTAGATATAGAGAGAACTTATTGTAATTTAAATATATATAAAAATAATTCTCCAATGGGAGATGATTTAAGAGAAATTTTAAGAGCATATGTAATAAGTAGACCTGATATTGGTTATATTCAAGGTTTATCTTATATTGCTGGAACTCTTCTTCTTCAAATGGATAAATTTCAAAGTTTTGTTTGTTTAATGAATATAACTTTACATCCTTCTATCATTTGCTTTTTTAGAATTGATGAAATATCTATTAAAAACACTAATATTTTTCATAAACTTAATTAATTTATTTTTTTTTAGTTTATTTTTATATTATAAAAAAAAACTATTATATTTATGAATATAATTCTTTACAATTTTATAATATGATTTACATTCGAAAAAAAATTATATTATAATATTATTACCTCATAAAAGATAAAAATATTCTAAATCCATTTTATAATCAATGCTTAAAAGTTCTTTCATTTATTAAATGATTCAATTCATTTCTCATCTTTTATGTTATTTATTAATTCATTTAAAGATCTTTTAATTTATTATTAATATAATTTTCCAAATTTTCAATTTCTTTTTGAATTTGTTCAAGTGAATTTGTATCATATGGAGCTTTTAGATTATGAATTTTTTTATCTAAAACTTGAATTTTATTTAAATCTTCTTTTAATTCAGGATTTTTTTCCACAATTGATTTTAGAGAATAAAGAGATTTTGACATTTGATTTTTCTTTTCAACAATTAAATGATAGTTTGAATCAAAAAGTTTATGACTTGAATAACTTTTCATAATTTGTTTTTTAAATTGATTTTCTTTTCCATATGTTTTATAAATACCTCCTTTTATTATATTTATATTATTTTTAAACTTTTGATCGTTGAAAATGATTTCTTCATTCAATAATTTTTGACAACTATCAATTTCCATTTTAAAAAATATATCATCTTCTATTTTATTTCCATTTAACATTTTAAATAAATCAATTTCATATTCAATTAAAATCAAATTATTTGTAGTTAATTTAACATTATTATTATCTTCATCATTATAAAAAATTTTAATATAAATAGGTTTATCTTGTATAATATAATCTTTTTTAATTTTAATTTTAACTTCAGTATCTTGTACAGTTCCAATATTTAATAAATTATTTTTTTCTTGAACTTGATCATTTTGGATTATTTCATAATCAATAGAATAATAATTATAATGATAAAATTTTTTAAAATTAGCAATAGGAAGTTTACCTAATTTATAATTTCCAAGAATAGCAGAACCAACACTAGTACATTCATCAATAAGTAAACTTTTACAAATTTTTAAACCTTTATTTTCAATAATTTTTTGAAGAATAGGAGTTCTCATTAATTCACCTGCAATTTCAACACAATCAATAATAATATTATTCTTTTTTGCATAATTTATTACTTCTTTTAAAGTATTATCTATCTCTTTTACACAATCATTTATTAATTCTTCAAATTTTACTTTTTCTAATACTAATTCTAAATCTTCTTCATTATAAAATACATCTACTAAAATTGAAGCTTCTGTATTTACTGTTAATTGAATCCTTGCTTTTCTTACTGATTCAAGTAATCTATATTTCATTTTTGATGTTACTTCTAAATCATTAAAATTTTTTTTCTTTTTAAAATATTCTATACAATAATTTATGATTAATTCATCAAAATTTCTTCCTCCTATGAAAGGTAATGTTAAAACATAATTTATTTTAAATTTAGAATAATGAAAAGTTGATAAGATAAAAGAAGATTTTGAATGACCTATATCAATGAATAATACATTTTTTGTGATTGTTGTATCTACTTTATTTTTTCCTATTACAAAATTATCTCTATATTTTGTATATCCATAATACATTGTTATAGCAGATGATTCATTAAATATATTTACATCCATTAAATATAATGATTTACATATTAATCTTAATTCTTCTTTTTGATATGAAGAAAAAAAATCTGGAACACTAATATAAGTTGATGTATAATAATATTTTTCTGTTTTTATATAATATTTCTTGAGTAAACCAAGAAAATCAGATATTATTACTTCACTTTTTATTTTTTTCTTTTCTGTAGAATTATGATAATAAGATTTTTCTTTATTAAGATTAGAAATTCCATCAAATCCAAAAAGAATTTCTTTTTCATATATTTTTATGTCTTCATTATAACCAATAATTCTAGATAAATTATTATAAGATGTAGATAAATGTTGTTTTAAAGAAGATGTTGAATTATCACCAATTAATCTATGATCTTTAGTATAACAAATTATTGATGGAATTATTCTTGAAGAATTATTCATTAAAAGAACATTTGAAACATATTTCTGATTAATTCTTGAAAAAATTGAAAAAACAGTTTTATGTGCTCCAATGTTAATTCCTAGACTAAATAGTTCTTCTTTTATTACTTCCTCAGGTCTAAAATTTCTTAAATCTGAATCTATTCTATAGGTTTCTAATTCTGAATAATTACTTCTTTCACTAGTTTTTTTTGAGATATTATCCTCTTCTTCTTCTTCTTTTTTTTTATTTATATTATTGTCATTGTTACTATTATTGTTATTAGTATTTTCATTATTATTATTATCATTATTATTATTATCATTATTTTCATTGCTATCATTATTTTCATTATTATTATTAACATTATTTTCATTATTTTCATTATTATTATTTTCATTTTTTTCATTGTTATCATTATTTTCATTATTATTATTATCATTATTTTCATTATTATTATTTTCATTGTTATTCTTAACATTATTTTCATTGTTATTAGTATTTTCTTTATTATTATAATCATTATTTTTATTATTTTGATTATTATTATTATCCATATTTTCATTTTTTTCACTTTTATTATTGTCATTAGTATTTTTATTTTGTGATAAAATTAATTTTTCATCATTTTCATTATTTTTTCGAATGTTCGTTTCATATTCTTTTTTATAATTTTTTTCTTCTTTTAAATCAACTTTTGTGTTATGATTATTTTTTTGATTATTTATTGATTTCCTCTTACTTCTATCACTTTTAATTATTATTATATTATTATTATTAGGAACTTGGAAATCACATTTTACTACATTTTTAATTTGTTCTTTAGAATAACACCCACAAATTCCCATTTTTTATATTATATTTTTTTTTTAACATTAAGTAAATGGAAGTAAAATAAATAAATATATTTTATTTTTTATTTGAAAATAAATTTGTATCTCATTTTAAATATAATTTATAGATTATTATTAAAAAATTAATTATTAATTAATCTAAATGTTAAATTTATCCATTTTTTGATTTCTTATTTTTTTAATAAACTTACTCATTAACATATTACAATAACCACCATCAATCAATTAATTAATTCATTTATTTGGATTAAATTCAAAAATGTAATATTTTTTTTTCAAAATTTTTTTCTTCTCTCTTTAAAAAAAGAGAAATAAAATATATCAAATTAAAAAATATAATAAAATACTCTAAAAAAAATTATCTTTTAAAATATAATTTTTAAGAATTTATTATTCTTTAATTATAAAAATTATTGAAATTATAAATTCACTTTAATTATAACTTATTAATTTATATTTTTTATATATTAATTAGATTAATGTACCACTGATTTAATAAAAAAAATTTAAATTTTAAATTGATAATTTAAATTCAATAATTTAAATATATATTTTTTTATTTTATAATAATTGTAATATAAATTATAAAAAAATGGAAAACAAGTGAAAAATAATTTTAATAATAAATTAATCAAAAAAACAGTTACTTTACAATATCAAATATCGACCAGAAACATAGATTGATGGATTAAAAAGAAATCAAAAAAAGTATAAGTGAAATAAAATAAAAGAGGCTAATCCTAAAGAATATATAAAGGAAATCATTTTGAGATAATGTCAAGTATGGAATGAAAAGAATTATTTTATGATAATTCATTTAAAACTTTTGTTGGATAGTTTCATAGATTTATAAAAGAAGATAATTTTGTTTCAAAATATAAATTCATATAATACTTAAAATTTTTTGACATTAAATTTAATAATTAAGGTTTTAATGATTTTTTTTCTATATTTTTATTTTTAAACAATTTTAAAATTAATTATTTTTCATTATGGAAAGTAATTATGAAATACATAATAATAAAACAGAAAATTCAAATTTCCAATATAAAATGGTTTCCCTTGAAAATAAGGTAGATATTTATAGAAAAGAAATATCAATTTTAGAAGATAAATTAAAGGTTTATGAAGATGATTCAAATATAAAAGTTAAAAAACTAAATGAACAAGTAAATCAAATTATTACTTTAGAAAATGAAAATTTAAAATTAAAAAATTATATTAAAGAAATTAAAACTCAATCAAATACAGAAAAAAATGAAATTTTAAATACAATATCAAATAAGCATGATGAATTAAATATAGAAATTGATAACTTACAAAATATAATAGAAAAATTAAAACAAGATAAAAAAAATTTAGAATTACAATTAAAAGAAAAAAAAGAAGAAAACAAGAAATTAAAAGAAGAAAATGAGAAATTAACAGAAAGTTTAGAAATAAAATTAAATGAAAATGAATTATTTAATCAAGATAATACAATATTAATAAATAAAATGAAAGAATATGAAGATAATATAAAAAATTTAAAAAGAAAATTAACTCCAATGAGTTTTCCAAACACTCAAATTAATTCACCAATATTATCTAACATTGATCAAAATATAATTAATGAAAGTCATTATCAAGAAATTGAATCAATTAAACAAAATTGTGATAATCAAATATTAGATTTAAGGAAAAATATTATGAAAGAATTAAAAATAATTTGTCAATATTTAGATATTTATTTTGGTATTCCTTTAAATTCTGGAATTGAAATTCCTAATTTAGAAAAATTTACAAATTTTCCTAATGATGCTTTTTTAAATTTTAATATGCTTTTTTTATCTCTTGAAGAAGCAAGAAAAAAAATAGAAAAAATTCAAAAAAATTATGAAATTAAAATTGCTGAATTAAAAAAAGAAATAAGTAATCTTAATAATAAATTACAAGAAAAAATTTTTGAAAGTTCAAAATTAAAAAAAATTATTTGTGATTTACAAGAACATAATTATGAATTGCAAGAATATGTTTCAAAATCTTTAAATGAATTAGAAAAACAAAAAAATTTTACTCAAAAAATTCAAACATCAATTAATGAAGTTAATATTGAAAATGATAAATATTTTGATAAAATATATAAAGTAATTAGAAATGAATTAGAGAAATTTATTAGGGAAAAATTATTTAGAAGTTATTCTTCAATTATTTTAAACGTTGAAGAAGATAAAAATAAAATAAATGGAAGTAGATCTTTATTTGAAGATGCTTTTAATAAATATATTGTTGTTAATAATTTCTTAATTAATGATTATAAAAAAATGATAAAAACAAATCCAAATAATTCTGAATATATTAATATAATAAATGATTTAACTGAAGAAATCAAAAATTTAAAATCTCAAAATTCAAAATTATCAATGAAAGACAATAATAATTAAATAAATTAAAATTTTTTAATTCGGAACAGATAAATATTTTTGTTATTATGAAAAATAATTATATAAATATTTTAAATATTTAAAGAAATTTAATATAAATTTTTTAATGAGAAATTCATTCCTTTTGAAAGCACAAAGTGTAAAAATTTTTTTTAATAAAAACTTAGATTATGGATAGTTTTGACTTAAATGAAAGTCAATATTTAGGAAATCAAGAAAATAAAAGTTCAAAATTTTTAAAAACAAATTCTTCTTCTTTTTTAGATAAAAAATTATCAAGAAAAATAATGAACGTTTCTTTAAATGATGGAAATAAAATAGAAAATAGAAAAAATCCAATTAAAATTGGAAATCAATTGTTTATTAATTATATGAAAAATAGTAATTCAATTAATAAGAAAATTTCTCATATAAATGATTCTTGTTTTGGAAAAAAAAATAAAACTTTTTCTTTTATAAATTCACCTCCTTTTAATATAAAGTATCAAAAAAATAGTTTTAAAAAAGAAATTACTTCTTTTTCACCTACTTCATATAAAAGAAATATAAATTATTATTTTTTAACTGATGTTATGAGATTTAATTTAACTTTTGATAAAATGAATCTTAGAAGGAAGCAACCTCATATAAAAATTGTTCCTGCTAAAGAAATAAAGAAAAAAAAAGAAAAAGATAATTATGAAAAATTTTTTAAAGATTTAGAAATTCCTAAAGAAAATACGCAAAGAAGGAATTTAACGACAATTTTTTTTTAATTTAATTATAATTTTTAATGTATTAATTAATTCTTTATTTAAGTTGGGTGTTTTTAAATTTATTTTTTTTGATTGGTATAACAAGAATAATTATATCATTAAAAAACTTTTTAATTATTTTGATTAATTTAGATTATTCAATTAATTTATAAATACTCTTATTTTTCCTTTTGATTTTTCAAACAATTTTTTTCCATTCAAAAAAATGTTTATTTAATTTAAAATATACCAAGAGATAATAAACTTAATGTTAAATGATTTTTTCAATGTATTCCTTATTTTATGTAATTATTATAAGCTATATAAAATAATTTTTAATTCAGATTATTTGTTAATAATTTTATGTGGTTATTATTATGAATAATTTTTATCTTATATTAATTTATTTTATGATAAAGGAATTTTTATTATCAATTCTATAAATACCAATAAAAGTAATAATTTATTTTGGTTTCATAATTTTTTTAAAATATGATTTATTAAAACAATAAATATTATTTTATAATTTTAATTTTATTTTTATTCATCTATTGTTAATGTATTCCTTTGTCAAATATTTCAAAATATCATAAATTTATATTAAATGATTCATTATTTCTATTTTGAATATCCGATAATTTCCTTGAAAAAATAAATTATGAATTAAATATTCTTTCATAAATAAAAGAATCTAATAAATAATATTCCTTTTTTAATATATAAAAAGTGGAATAATTTTTAAAAATATTTTAAATTTTAATTAGTTATATTTCAGTTTATTTTCAAAAAATCATAAAAATGAAAAAAAATATATAAAACCAAAAAAATAAAAATCTATATCTCAAAAATGACCAAAATTTCAATACCATTAATATCAATTTTATTAACAATCTTAACAGAAACAACTCAAAGATACTATAAATATTATTACTTTAACGACATAATAAAAACATTTGAAAACTTACAAAAAACATGTCCTGAATATGTAAGAATAGACACATCTCAAAAAAGATATAATTTAGACGTAGTAACTGAATGTGATGGCAATTGCACAAATTTAATAGTATATCTCACAGATTTTGATTCATATACTTTAAACAGACCTCAATTTTATATTTCAGGTTTAGTTCATGGAAATGAAGAATTAGGTCCAACAACAATAACAGAATTTGTATTATATTTCTGTAACAATAAGAATAAGAAAAATAAGCTTTTTCACAATATTTTAAAATCAAAATTATATATAATGACCCCAATGACAAATGCATATGGATATTATCATGAAACAAGAGAAGATAGAGTAATATATACAAAAAATAATTCAAAAGGAACATTAGATCCAAATAGAGATTTCCCATATTCAAAAGGTAAAAATTTAACATTTCCATGCATGAGAACATTAGCAGGAAGAACAATAAATGAAATATTTAATGAACATATAATATCAGGAGGATTAACTTTTCATGGAGGAGATAATGTTATAGGATATGCATGGGGTAATTTTATTCATATATCTAATCATAAAAGCACTGAAGCTCCTGATCACGAAGCTTTTAATGGTATTGGTAAAATAATGAAAAAAGTTACTTCAAGTTTAAATAATACTCAAAATAAAATTGATGATTATTTATTAGGAGATATGACTTCTTTAGTTTATGCAGTTGATGGTGGTTTAGAAGATTGGGCTTATGCTTTAAATTGGGAAAATAAAATTATTAAAGATCATATTCCTATTAAAAAATGTGATTCTAATACTTTTTCTTATTATAATGAAGATTGGAATATTAAAAATGAACATAAAGGAAAATGTTTAATGTATTTAATTGAAGCTGATAAAAATAAAAAACCTAAAGAAAATACTTTAGGAATTGAAGACTTTGAGAAAATTGATATTTTTGATTTTTTTAATTTAAAAAATTTTTTCGGACATATTCCTAGAAATATGAGGTTAATTTATGCTTCTTCTGATTTAATGTATGCTAGTATATTTATTGATAATGAAAATATTATTAATGATGGAAATGATTATAAAATTCCTTTTATTATTATGGGATGTAAAACTGTTTTAAATATTACTATTTATAAAACAAATATTTATTTATTAGATAAAGATTATTTAAATCAAAATTTTATTCAAAAGAAAATTTTAGAGAAAAACATATATGAAAAAGTATCTGAAAATATCTCAAATTGTTATTGGGGAGATTATGAATTAGGAAATAATTTAACAACATATAATTTAATAATAAAAAATTCATCTCAAGAAGATATTAAAAATGAAACAATAAAAAAATCAATTAAAGGAAATTTATACTTTATTCATGCAGTGGCTCCAGATAATAATTGGAAAAATCAAAATAATCCAGATCCAAAAATTAATCCTCAAAGTCATTTAGTAAATTCAAAAATAAATTCTTCTTTTTTTATTGAAAATGGGAATTATTCTTTAAGTTCAAATTATCATATTTTATCATATCCAATTATTACTCTTGAATCAGGAAAAATAATTATTGTTGATGATATTGATTCTTTGTTTTATTCCATAGAAGAAAATGATATTATTTTTATTATTTCTGAATTATCAAATTTACCTTCTAATTATTATATTACTACTTTTGTTCGCACTAATACTTCAATGAAGAAAAAGAATTTTCTTGCTTCTGAAATGGAATTTATTTTTGATTTAAATATTATTTTTACTAAAGAAGAAAGTATTGAAAATTATAATCAAAAATTAATTAAAAGTTTTACTACAGAAGTAAAGCAAATTATGGGTAAAATAAGTTTAAATAATTTACAAGATGAATTAGAATTATCTACAATTGAATGTTCAATTTTAACTAATCCTAAAAAAGAATATTTAATTAAATGTATGAATATTTTGAAAAATTATAATTTAAATAATGAAATTGTGAATGGGAAATTTGTGAGAGAAAGATTAGCAAATTCTTTAATTTCTATTGTTAATGAAAAAGAAATTCCAATTAATTTAATTGGAATATTTTCGTTAGATAAAAAATCAAAAGGAAGATTTTTATTAGATTATGATACTTCTTATTTTTGTTCTTCTAATTTATTTTATAATTTCCCAAAAGAAACAGAAGTAGATTATAAAATAGAAATAAAAAGAAAATCAAATAAAGAACTTCAATTAATTTTTAATTCTAAAAATGTAAAATATGAATATTTAGTTTTATTCCCTTTTGCTCATAATTATATGATTTTTAATAATAAAAATAACACAGGTCAAATTAAATTAAATGAAAAAGCAGATGGGAAAATTATAGGAAAATCATTATTTGTAATTAAATTAAAAGGTACTCAATCTTTAGATTTCATAAAAAATTTTTTGAAAAATGATACTGAATATATGGAATTTATTTTTGGAATTAAAGATTTATTTAAAAATGATTTAATTGTATCTAAATGTTCAATTTATTCTAATAGACTTTTATCTCAACAAAATCTTATTATTTTTGATAAAATTGCTCCTTGGAATATTTCTTCTATTGAAATTAATTATATTAAAAAACAAAATTTTATAAAATATTGTATTATTGTAACTATTGTTATTGCTTTGTTATTAATAATACTTATAATTTATAAAAAGATTAGAAACAAAGTTAAAACTATTGATTATGATGAAGTTAAAGTTATTTCATCATCTGAAACTTCTACAAATTCATAAAATATTTATAATTGAGAATAAAAACATAATATAAAATTTATATTTAAATTTCATTTTTTAATTCTTTATTTTCATTTTATAAAAAAGATAAAAAATAAATTAATTCTTTTTTTTATTAATATAAGTATAATTTAAATTTTATAAATAATTATTATAAAAATATTTTTTCATAATCAATAATTTCACTTTTCTTTATTCCTCTCATAGCAATTAATTTATCAAAATCTTCTTTTGATTTATCATCAACGAAATTTTTATAAGAATTTCCAAAAACATCAACAGAAGTTCCTAAACATTTTAATCGATTTTCAATTTTGGAAAAATCTCTTTTAATAATCATATTTAAACAATTATATCTAGTATCATTTTCTTTATTTTGTCCTGGAACTGGTTTAATGACTGTAAAATATAAATTTAAAAGAGAGTCTTTTAATTCTCCTATACAAGTTAATAAAATTTGACCTCCATTTTCATCTATTTTTTTTATTTTGTAAATATATAACATTAAAGAATCACTTATTATTTTTGGTATTATATTTAAAAAGTGACATATAAATTCTTCTTGAAGAATATTTTTTATTAATGAAAAATTATTTTCTAAAATTTTTGCAATTTCATTTACAAAAGAACCTAAATTTGAATTATTATTTCCAAACCAATTTTTTTTAATTATGCCATTTTGTAATTGTTCATTAATTAAATTTTTTAAATTGATACTCAAAACATCATATGCACTTTTATATATTTCTCTTATATTAGCAATTACATCATCATAATTAATATTTTCTTTATATTTTTCTTCAATTTTTTCTTGTAAACTAATTGTCAAAGCTCCAATTGTTGTTATACAATAATCACAAGTATTGATTACATAAGATATATTTTTAATATCTTCATCTTTAATATTTTTATTTTCATTATTTTTCTGAGAATAAAAATTCAAATTAAATTTAGTTTTTAATATTTCTTCGTTATAAAATTTAAATATTTCTTTAAATTTCATACACAAATCTAAAAATGTTTTACATTTAGAAAAAGTTAAACAACGATTCATAGCTTGTTTAATATTATTAAATAAATATAAACTAGAAACATATAATTTTCCTTCGATTCTATCTTCTTTTTTTAAACCTTGAATAATACCTTTTATTTTAACTTCTTCATTATTAACATAACTTTGCATATAAGGTTCAAAAGATTCAGAAATAATTCCTAAGACTCTAAAAGGTTTATATTTAGGAGTTAAATTAGGATCTTTTCTATTTGGATTTCTTTCTTTTTCTTTATCTTTTTTATCAGAATATTTTGCTTTAATTTCTTCAATTAAATATTTCCTTTTTTCTTTCTCATCATTAATACTAATACCTTTCATTAAATTAATCTCATTAGCATTATTTTCTTCATTTAAATTTCCTGGATAATCAGCTAATAAATATTCATTTAAATTTTGTTCAAATTCAATAGTATTATTAAGTACTTTTACTAATATTTCAACTTCTATTTTTTTAACACCTTCCAAATTCATCATTAATATTTCATTTAAATGTAATTTAGTAATTCTACAAAATTCTTGGCATAATTGAGATTTAAATCCCCATGAAGGAGGGAAAATATCATCATAAGATTTATCATATTCTTTCAAACATCTTTTAATCCATTCAAATCTTCTATAAGTTTCATTAAATTCAACAGGATTTTCATTTTTAGGATCAAATAAGGTTTCATAAGGATTTAATTTATATTGAGTAAACCAAGTTTTTAAACTAATAATAGCATTATCTCCAATTGCATTTATTGCTAGACAAGCATCATATAATCTTTCAGAATTATGAGGTAATAATTCAATATTATTTTTAAATTCATCTAATATTAAACCTAATAACATTGAACATAAAGAATCTTTTTTTTGATAAAGAGAATTAACTTGAGTAACATGACGATAATCTTTGAAATAATCCATTATATCATTTGATGCTGCAATTGCATTTGCTGCTTCTTTATATAATTTTTCTTTAACAAATAATTCTAATTTCTCAATTCCTGTTATTAACATAATTAATTTTGTTAAAGAAGATATTGTAGTTGTAATATTATTTCTTGCATTATCTAAATTTTTAATATCATTACAAATTAATTTAACTGTACTTTCATTAGTATCTGAATTTTGCTTTATTGTATTTATTAAATCTATTATTTTACCTACGTCATTATTTAATTCTCCCATATATAATTTTAATTCATCATTATATGTTGCTCTTTCACACATTAAACCATCTATTTCTTCATCAAGTTCTGATATTTGTTTTTCAAATTGTTCTATTAAATTTGGGAGTTTTTCTAAACTTTTAAAATCAGGAAATTTTTCATTTAAATATGATGCTATATCGAAATTTGGGTCTTCTAAAGGATCAGAAGAATTTGTATATTGTTTTAGAACTTCATAAAATTCTGGAGATATTGATATTTCATCTGATGGGGATTGAGACATTTTTAATTTTTAAATATATTTTTTCTTTTTGAAAAAGGATGATAATATTTCTATTATCTTTTTAATATAAAATAATTTAAATTTGAAATTTAAAGAATTAATAAAATTAAATTTAATAGATGTATATGAAATTATAGATATGTAATAAACAAATTTAACAATTTATTTAAAATTAAATAAATATGATTACAAATTTATTATTTTTTTTATTTCATTTTAAATTATGTTTTTCTATAGAATATAAAAAAATCAATAAAAATGTTCCAACAAAAATAAATTTAAGTTCAGAACAAACAAGAGTTTACACATATTTAAGTTATACAGAAGATTATGAAGAAGAAGATAAGGATAAAATCAATAAAAATTATTTCCTTTTAATAGATAGTAGCTTAAAAAGTTTATGTTATTATAAAAATATAGAAAATGAAACACAATTCCCAGATGAAAAGGAATTTAAAATTTCATCTTATTCATGTAAAGAAATTGAATTAAATAGTACTCATCATATAATACAATATAATAAAACTGAAATTACAATGATAAATTTGTTTATGTTTTCTTTAAAGTCATATTCAGTTTCAGAAAAAGAAATTGAAATTAAAAGATTATCATTTCCAAAAAGGTTAAATGAAGGGAAAAATATTTTTACAGAAAAAGAGACAAAAATTTTTTTTTTCACCATTTTAAAAGGTAATTATGGTGAAATTATATTTTTAACTGATTTAAAAAACTATTCTTTATTTTATGAGAAAGAAGGTATTTATAATTATATTAAAGATAATTCTTTTGGAATAAATCCTTTTTATGTAAATTATTATAATTATAATAATGCCACAAACAAAAATTATTTATTGATTTATCAAAATATTAAAAATGAAGAAGAACATTTAAACATTGAAATCAGAAACAAAGAAAAATCTGGATTTGGAAAAATTAAAGTAATTAATGGATCCAAATTCAATAATACTTTTATTGAAAAATGCTATTTAAATTTTTATTATATAATTTATTCAACAAGAAATTCAATTATTAATATTCATGGAAATAATCTTTATTATTTAAAACATATGAAAACTCCCTTTAAAAAGATTGATGATGTAAATAATTTTTCAAATTATGAAAAAATCTATGATAATCAAATAATTTCCTCTAATGATTATGAAACTTTTTATATTAGATGCCCACATTCAAATCATGTAACTATTCAATTAGATTTTATAAATTCTACATTGGATACAATTTATTTTGAAAAATTTTCATATTTTAAAATTGAATTTAATATATCAATACCAATTCATTCTATAAATAATGAACTTATTATTTTAAAATTATTTTCAAAAAAATCAGGAAATGTTATAATTAATTCAAAAGAATATTATTTTAACCCTGAAGAAAAGAAAATTTTAGATTTAAAAGGTGAAGAATATTTAACTATTATAAATAAACAATCAGAATTATTATTTGGAATTAAAAGAAAAATTCCTGATAATTTAATTAAAATTATTGATTATTCAGAACAAGAATATCAATTAGAAACTACAGATAAACAAAAATTTATAGTTTTTAAATTTGATGATTATGAAAATAATTTCATTAATTTTACTCTCAAAAAATATTCTAAAAATAAAATATATTATTATCAACAATCAGGATATAAAGAATTAAATGATATTGGAATTCAAACTTTAAAAAATTTGGAAAATCTCAATATTCAAGTAGATTTAAAATTATATAAGATAAATAATAACGAAACAAAAAAAGAAAATAAAGTTTATTATCAATTTTTTTATTTTTCAAATATAGAAAATAATACAAATATTTCAATTATTACGAATAAAATTGAAAGAATTGAAATTCCTTCTGATAAATATATAAAATTAAATGAACAAAACTATTTGAAAATATTTAAATTATATGAAGAAATAGTAATTCATGTAAGGTTTTTTATAATTGTATGTTCACCATTAAATAAATTTAATATAAGTAATGGAAGTTATTTACATACTTTTACAAATAATGATGCTTATTCAATAAATCAAATATCTAGTTTAAAATTATATTTTTCAGGAGAAGGATATTTATTTTATCATATTAAAAAAGAAGGAGAATATGATTATGAATATTCAAATTATAATGGAACTAAAATTGAATTTTATTTATTAAATAATACCCATTTCACTTATAAATTTCAAGATTATAATTTATTTTCAAATGCAAGTGAATTTAATTATATAGTATCAATTACAGAATTAAAAAATGAAAAATATATTAATTCTACTTGTGATACTTTTGAAAATTTATATATGAATCCTATTAATAATAGTGATATAACATTATACAATTTTTCATCAAAAGATATTGTATATAATTCTTCTTATTCTTTGATTAATTTACCTATTCCTTCAAAACTAAAATCAATTGATAAAAATGTTTCTTTAGTGATAAGGGTAATTAGATATACTTCAAAAATTCATAGAGATATAATTTTTTTTGATAAAATTTATTATGATTTTACCCCAATCAAAGAATTTAAGGGTCGATCTCATGGAGAATGGCTTTTTATTATTTTTTTAATAATTATTTTTTGGGTTGTAATTTTAATTATCTTTTTGAGAAAAAGATCGAAGAATGATGATTTAAAAAATCAATTTTTAATTTCTCTTGGTGAAAAAGATATTATAATAAATTAAGGATTTAACAAAACTAATTCTTTTATTATATATAATAATTATTTAAATAAAGAGTAAGAATTATATATATTAGAAATAATTTAATTTCAATAAAAAGTTAAATTATTATTAATTTAATATAGATAAATATTAATTATTATCATTAATAATGAGTTTGTGGGTGCTGTTTAAATTAATTAATTTAATATAAATTATTAACAATCTTTTAAAAATGTCAAAATTATTTCTAATTTTCTTATTATTTATTTCTTCAAATTGTGTGTATTTAAGACCAACAAATTATGATGAAAATAAATTGAATGAATGTCTTTCTGAAATGAATTACCAAATGAATGAAGGATTAAAAGAATTATTAGCCCTTTTCAATAAAAACAGACATTTCTTATTTGGAAAAAAAAGTGAAACAATGAATTTAGATAAAACTGTTCAAGACTCACTTAAACAATGTTTTTCAAAATATGGAATTTATGAAAGAATGGTAGGATGTACTCTTGATTGTCATGATAAATGTGATTATTATCATAAAGATGATAAGTTATGTAAAAGAAGATGTCCAATTTGTTAAACATTAAATAAAATAAAAATTTAAAAAATAGCATTATCATTATCATAAACCATAAATTTTTTTAAATATTTTATTTTAATCTTACAAGTTTGAAAATTAATATAATCAAAATGAAAAAATATATTTTTATTTAGTTATGAAAAAAATATTGAATATTATATATTGATTGTTTTTAAACACATAAATCATATATTAAAAACTTTGCTTTTTGGAATAGAATTTTTTAGAACAATAATATCATATAAATATTTAATATGCTTTTAATTTTTTTCTTTTAAATTTGGATAATAAATAAATAGTTATTGCAAATATTAATATTATATATTATTGTCTGATATTTAAATTTTAAAAATTAATTTGTAAAAAAAAATTTTTCTATTCATTTATTCTTTTGAATAGAAATCAGTATATAAATAATAGATAATAAAGTTAAGTTGAATTACCAAAATTTAAAATAAAAATTCAGAAATAAATGCATGGTTTAAATACAGAATATAATAAAAAATAGATAATGTAATCAAAAGGTAAATTCTAAAAAACAATATATCAAAGTATTATTATCCTATATAAGTTTTTATTTTTAAATTTATTCTTTTAAATTATAATTATTAAATTAATTATATATACATGGGGATTGGGGATTGGGGATTGGGGATTGGGGATTGGGGA
>JAEEGK010011484.1_pt1 | contig 20238 bp, 17 predicted proteins | sample 8958771 | NCBI WGS metagenome assembly JAEEGK01 (sample SAMN16246547, study PRJNA631951) | gut metagenome | biome: gut microbiome; feature: rumen; material: SC-attached | host: Bos | place: Iran: Karaj | collected 2018-10
ATTTATTATTTTGAATCTTTTTTGTTTTTTTTATTTTTTAGTAAAATATATTTTTTAAATTAACTTTTATTTTTTTAATTTTAATGAAAAAAAAAGAATTGTTTAATAAACTTTCTCCTTCTATTAAATTTTATTTTATTGTTGTTTTTATAATTTCTTTAAATTTAAAATTAAAATCAAAATATAAGTTTAGTGATTATCTAATTTTGAATTATGATAAAATTTTTAATAAAAATCAATATTGGAGATTATTTACAAATATATTTGTTATTGGTGAATTATCAAGGAAAACAATATTCTTTTGCTATTTTTTTTATATTCACTTTAAAAATATTGAATTTAGGGCTATAAGATTAAGAAAATATGCAGAATATATAATGATGATATTTTATTTATTAATTAATCTAAATATTTTCAATTTATTTTTCGTTTATATAATAAAAATAAAATCATTTAATACTTTCGCTTTTCAATTATTAAGTTCTATTATTTATATTAATTCCAAAAGAGAACCTTATAAAAAAGTTAGAATATTTATGATTAAAATTGACCAAATTTATTTTCCTATTTTCCAAATAATAATACATATCATTGAAGGTAAAAGTATAATTGAAAATTTAATTGGATATATTTCTGGATATTTATTTTTATTTTTAAAAGAAGAATTCCCAAAACAAAAAAATATTAATATTTTAAAAACACCTAAATTTTTAGTTGATTTAACTGAAAAATATATGGAATATAATAATAAAGATAAAATAAAGAAAAATGATAATAATCAAATTAATACAAATAATGTAAATAATAATAATATAAAAAAATAGATAAAAAATAATTTAAATCAATAAAATGAAGAATTAATAATATATCATATGAAAAAAATAATATGAAATTATCATGAAAATAATTCAATAATAATTTATGATAATTTTAATTTAAAAAATCAAAAAATCATTTAATTTTCCAAAAAAAATAAATAAGAAATTTAATATATTTTTAAATTAATTAAAAAAATCGAAAATAAATATTTTAAAAATAAAATAATTAAAAATAATGGAAAACCAACCATCACAAATAGAAGAAAAAGAACATTTAAATTTAATAATACCAAAATTAATAGGAAAAAGTGTAATATTTTCAAAAGGAATGAAACAAAGAATGAAAAGCAATATGATATTTAATGAATTTGATCATAAAGCATCAAAAGACTTTTACTATTATTTAAATGAATCAAACAAACGTTACAAAGGATTAAAAAATGGAGGTCAATTAAACAATTATTTAAAAGAAGCTCAAATTCATAATAGAATAAAAGCAAAAAAAATATTATCAGATAATTTTTATACATCATTAAATTTAGATAAAGATAGAGAAGCAATGAAAATAAATCATAATGGTCCTTTATTAACAGAAATGAGTGAAATAATAAAAAAAATTAAAGAAGAAAGTGATAATTCAATTGATACTAATTCAATTAAAGAAGAAATTAATAAAAAATTATATAAAAAAAAATTAAGAGAATCAATTTTACTTCAACAATCTCAAAGTTTAATAAATGAAATACCAGTTTATAATCCTGAAAAAGGTAATCAAGCTACAGAATTAAGTAAAAAAAATATTTATTTTTTTATTAGTTAAGGAAATTGTTGATGATGATAAAGAATATTTTTTAAATGAAATGTCAAATTATCATAATAGTTTAAAAGATATAAAAGAAAGAATTGATAAAGGTGAAGATGTAAAAAATAGATTAGAATATAATCCTGATTTTAAAATGTTAAATTATCAAAAATATATTCCAATTAAAATAGAAAAAAAAATTGAAATTCCTGTTGTTGATATGCATAAAATAATTCAATTTTCAAAATTAGGTAAAAAATTAGGAAAATCTACAAAAGAAATTAAAAAAAAAAGTATTGATTTACCATTTATAACTTCTCAATCATACGAATATAAAAAATATGATTATAAAAATCCTTATGGAATTGTAAAAAATATGGCTTATAATGAAGCATATATTAATGAAAGATTTGATAAGAAAAAATATTTATTAGAAAATAAATTACATTCTGATTCTTTACCTCAAATTGAAACTTATGATGATATTGTTAGAGATAAATATGAAAGAATAAAAAGTACTAGACAAAGAAGAAATGAAGTTATTTCAAAAAAACAAATACATGGTTTATTAGATAATAGAGAAATTAGAAGACAAAAAATAGAAGATGATATTAATGGTAAATGGGTAAAATTAATGGAAAAATTAAATAATGAAGAAGATAAATCATATTTATAATATTTTTCAAATTTAAAAATTAAATAATGAATAAAAAAATTCATATTTATAAATTTTCTAATTTAAAAAAAAAAAAATGAAATATATAACTATTTTAAAATATTAAAAAATATTAAATTAACTTTTATTATTTTAAAAAAAATGGAAAAACAAGAATCAAGAATTAAAAATATATTATATGAAATGGATGAAAATAATAAAAAATGTGCGGATTGTGGAAAAGAAGAAGTATCATTTGGTTCAATAAACAACGGAATAATAATATGTAACATCTGTGCAAACGATCATAAAAAATTAGGAAGTTCATTATCATATTTAAGATCTTTTAATCAAAAATGGGATGATTATTTATTAAGTTATATTAAAACAGGAGGAAATTCAAGATTTATTCAATTTGTTAAAGAATATAAAGTTAATAATATGGAAATTGAAAAAAAATATAAAACAAAAGCATGTGAATATTATAGAGAAATATTAAGAAGTGAAGTAATGGGATATGATCCTCCTGATAATATAAATGTTAATTCTGCAAATGAAATTTTAAATGATATTGAAAATAATTATCCTGAATTTGATAATTATACTTTTGTTAAACATGTTGATTTAGATACTTTAGAAAAAAAATATGGGAAAAAAAAAGAAGAAGAATATTCTTTTTATAATTCATTTACTGGTTTTTTTGGAAATATGAAAGATAAATTTAATGAAGTTACTGAAAATTTAGCAAATAAATTTAATGATTTAAATGTTAAAGATACAATTTATGAAAATAGTTCTAAAGCATATAATTCTGTTAAAAATGTTGCTGGAAATACTTCTGCTAAATTAAAAGATTTTATTGGGAATTTAGTTGGTCAATCTAATCAAAATAATAATGATTATTATCCTGATATTGAAACTAAAGAAGATTTTGGAAATGATAATGATGATAAGAAAAATGAAATTAATTAAGGAATTTTATATTTTTATTAGTTTATTTTTTTATTTATTTTTTATAATGTTAATTAAATTTAAATTATTTTTTAATAAATAAAATGTAGTTTATTGGAATAAAAATTCATTAATATGAATGAAAAAAGTGATTTAAGTCCAAAAAATAAATTAAAATATCATTATCAAAATATATATCAATTTATAAATAAAAATAATAGTTTTTCATATTTTAGAAATGATGAAATTCATAAAATATTTTTATCTATTTTACCAATATTACAAAATGAAAAAGAGATAAATAAATTAGAAAATGCAAATAATTTAAAAGAATATTTAATGAAACTTAATAATTTTTCAAAAATAATATCAGAATGTAATGAAGATAAATTAAAATTAATTTTTTCTTCAATATTTAATTATTTAAAATATGAATATCATGATTCAAATAATATTATTTTTAAATATGGAGATTATATGGATAAATTTTATATTATTTTTGAAGGAAAAGTTGATATTTTAATTATAAAAGAAAAACTTTATGAAATTTATTACAAAGATTATTTAAGATATTTAGGCTTTTTAATTGGATATGGTGAATATGAATTGCTTAAAAAAATTATTTCTATCAATGAAAATTATTATCCATTAGAAATTAAAGATATTCCTAATCAATATGGAAAAATTAATCATAAAATAAAAAAAAAAGAAAATCTAAAAATTATTAATTTAAAAGAAATTATGGAATTATTATTACCTCATGAATTAGAAAAATTTGAAAATAATTTTAAAGAACTTTTATTAAGAAAAATAAGTTTGCCAATAAATTTAACTCCAAATAGAGAAAAAAATATATCAACTGAAAACTATATTAATAGATTAAAAAATTATAAAAGAAATGAAAAATATATAAATAGAAATAGAGAAACAATAATAAAGGTTAAATTACTTGAATATTCTATAAAACAAATATTAACTTCAGGGGATAAATTTGGAGAATCAAACCCTTATTCTGAACAAATTAATATTTATGATTATACTGTTATCTCTTCATCAAAATGTCATTTAGGAATAATTGGAAAAGATAAGATAACTATTGAACTAAAAGAATTAATTGATAAATTTAATAAAAATCAAATAGTTAAAATTTTATCTTCAAGAATATTTAATAATATTCCTATTAGAATTTTTTCAAGAAAATATTTTAATTATTTTCTTTTTGAAAAGAAAAATAAAAATGATTTTTTATTAAAACAAAATGAACCAAATGACTTTATTTATATTTTACAAGAAGGAATTTATGAAGTAACTGGATTAAATTCTTTAAATCAAATTACTAAATATATAAATTATTTATCAAAATTTGTTAATTTAAAAGATAATGAAAATCTAGTATTAAAAATAAAAGAAATTTTAGATGAGGACATAAAATTATTATCAAGATGTGAAGAAATAGAATCACTAAACAAGTATTATAAAATACTAAAAATTCCAATTAAAATTTTATCAATAAATTTTCCTGATATTGCAGGTTTAGATGATTGTTATTATAAAGAAAATACAAATATACCTTTTTTAAGTTGGGAGATTAAATCAAAAGAAGGAAAATATTTTAAAATTCATAGAGATTTTTTTAAAATGATTGAAGATGAGAGTGTTATTCAAAAAGAAAAAGAACTTTTAATTGAAAAATCTATTTTTTTAATCCAAAGATTAATTGAGATTAGAGAAGTAAAATTAAAATATTATTTCAGCAAAAATCCAGATTATTATATATTTCAAGAATATATTAGTAAATATAATAAAAAAGATGAAAACTTTTTTTATAAAATAAAAAAAAATAATTTTTTAAAAAGAAGAAAAAGTATGTCTATTATTATAAATAAAGTTAAATTAATAAATCCTAATAATTTTCCTAATATAATAGAAGAAAAATCAAAAAGAATATTTCAAATAAATAATAATAATAGAAAATTCGATAAAGAAATTTTTATTACTAAAAAATATAATAAAAATATAACAGAAAATAAAAATTCAAAAATTAACCTCAAAAAAACATTAAGAAAAAGTATAAGTACACCAAATGTATTATTAACAAAAAAAAAGAAATTTTCATTAAAAAAAAAAAAGAATAATTCTCAAGATAATTCATTAAAAATACATAATTTAATAATGAAATATTGTCCATTAACTTCAATAACAGCAAGATATTCATTAGAATTATCAAAAAGAGAAAATTCATATGAAATATTATCTTATAAAGAAAAAAAACAATCAAATTTTATTACTGAAAGAAATAAAAATAATATAAGAATCACAAGAGATATTTTTTTAAGATTTAAAAAAAAAGGTTATTTTAAACTTTTTAATAAATAAATTTTTTTTTAAATATTTATTTAATCAAAATTATAATATTTTAAATAAATGGACAATATACATGAACAAGAAAAAGGAACATTTGAAAATTTTATGTTTCTTTTTTCAAAATTATTTAATGAATCAAAATATAATCTTCAATCACTAAATAAAAGATTTGAATCTCTAGAAAAATGTATAAACAATATTTGTATTTTAAACACTGAAGAACCTTTTAATGAAGATGTAAATGAAGAAGATGAGCCAATGGAACTTACAATGGCAGATTTAGATTTAATTGAAAAAGAATTTTCACCTGAAAAAAAAAGTAAAAGACAAAAAGAAAAAGAAAAAAAAGAAAATGAAAAAAAAGAAAGAAAAAAAATAGAAAAAAATAAAAAGAAAAAAAATACTTCAACAGAAATCAAAACTAATAAAATTAATGTTAAGAAAATTGTAAATAATATTAAAGATGATGTATCAGAAAATGATTCTTTTTTTAAACAAGAAAAAGAAAGTGATAATGATTCAGATGATATTAATAATTTTAAAAAAGATAATAAAATTCCAACAATATTATTTGCTCCAGAACAAAAAATAACTAAATATAAAGAATTTCTAGAAATGAAAAAAAGAAAAAAAGAAGAAGAAGAAAAATTACAAAAAAATATATCATCAATAGAAAATATATTAGGATTAAAAAGAAAAAATAAATAAATATTTCAATATCTTTTAAATCTTTTAAAAAAAATAAAATAAAAAAAAAATATTAAAAAATCAAAAAAAAAAAAAATAAAAATAAAAATAAAATAAAAAAACTAATTAATTTTAATAAAATATTAAAAAAAAAAATAAAAACAAAAAACAAAATAAAAAAAACTAAATAAATGTCAGAACCACAATTAGATGAAAACGGATATCAAATAGTACCATGTAAAATAGTATTAGTTGGACAATCTGGAGTTGGAAAAACAAATATCATAACAAAATATGTAAATAATGAATTTTCAGAAGACACAGAATCAACAAATGGTGCAAGTTTTGCAAGTAAAGAAATATCATATGATAAATTAAAAAAAACTCTTAAAATGGAAATTTGGGATACTGCAGGACAAGAAAAATTTAGATCATTAACTAGATTTTTTTATAAAGATGCTGCAATTGCAATTTTAGTTTATGATATTACAAGAAAAGATTCTTTTGAAGAATTAAAAAGTTATTGGCTTAGTCAAATTAATCAATTTGCTAGTAAAAATATAAGTAAAATATTTATTTTTTTTATTTTTTTTTTAATTTATAGAATTGGGGATTGCTGGTAATAAATCAGATTTATATTTTAAAGAAGAAGTAAGTGAAGATGAAGCTAGAACATATTCAAATGAAATTAATGCTATTTTTAGATTAACTTCTGCTTTAAATGGATCTGGAATTAAAGAATTATTTTCTGCTATTGGAAATGCTTTTTTAGATCCTTCATTTCAAGATATTTTAGAAAAGGAAAAACAAGAAGATATTAAAGATGGAACTATACAAAATACTATTAAATTAGAAAAAACTGATAAAAATGAAGATAATTCTGAAGAAAATAAATTAAAGAAAAAAAAAAAGTTATGTTAGAAATATTTTATTTAAATTTATATAATTAATATAGACTTAAAAATTTTTATTTTATTTAATACTATTTTTTTTTTTTTTTAATAACAAAAAATTATATTTGATAAAATTAATATAAAGAAAAATATATAACTAATTAAAAAACATAAATAAAAATGTATTTATATTTTAAATTAATTATTAAATTTTCTTTTTTTGATTTATTCTTGTTGTTTTTGGTTTAGAATTTTTACTTGAATTAACTTTATTTTTATTTTGATTTAATAGTACATTATTTTCATATCTAGGAGAAATTGTTTCTGAAAGTCTTAATGTTTTACCAAAATTTTTTATTTGAATTCCTTGAATTATTTTTTTATCAATTGGACTTGGAGATTTAATATTAATTCCTGATATATATTTTTTTTTTGATAAACTATTATTTAATATATTTACATTTATTATTTTTTTATTTCTTTCATTACTACAATAATTTTTTGAATTATTATCTTTTTTTTTATATTTAATTTTTTTTATTGGATTTGAATTCTGACATGAAGTATTTATTGTTGATGATGTAATTAAATTATTTGTATTATTTATTATTTTTTTTTTCATTTTATTATTTGGTGAATTAGAATTTTTCATTGAGTTATGGTTAGAAAATTTATTTCTCCTTATTAAATTAAAATCATTTGTTTTTAAATTATTTTTTTCTGAATTAATATTATCAATTTTCTTTAATTTAGGACTTAAAATTTCATTATGATTTAATTTATAACTTTCAATTTTATCACTTGAATTTTTTTTCATTGAATTTTTAACTTTTATTGGCTGAGTTTTATTAAGAGTATTAATATTAGAAGAAATTAAAATTCCCTTTGAATTTAATAAAAAATTATGATTTCTATTAACTATATTATTATTCTTTAATAAATTTATATGACTTTTATTATTAATTCTATCTGGAATAGAATTCTTTCTAGTTCTTAAATTATTAGAATTGATATTAACTTTTATTTTATCCATTAAATTAGTAATTTCTCCTTTATTTTTATTTCTATATGAATAAGGAAAAATATTATTAAAACTTTGATGATTAGTCATATTTTTTAATTTCATTTGTTGATTTTTGAAATTTAAAGGATTATTCCAACTTGAACAACTTCTTGTCTTTTTATGAGATATATTAGCACTTGAATTCAATGATTGAATATCATTTAAAATACTTTTATAATTTCTATAATTCACAGTATTATTATTTTCTTTTGATATAGATAGCATTTGTTTTGTACATGCATTAAATATTTTTCTTGCCATTCTATTATTTATATTATTTATTGGATTATTTTTTTGAATAATAGATTGTCCTGAACCAAAACTATTAATAACAGAATTTGGAATTTCTATATTATATTTTTCAATTTCATTTATTATTTTATTTATATCTTCTATTGATTTTTGATGATTTTCATTATTTTTATTTATACCAAATAATATTGAATATAAATCTTGACTATTATTTACAATTGAATTATAAATATCTGTACTAAATACTAACTCATCTTTTTCTTTATTTCTTTTATGTTTATTATTTAAATTTATTTTTTTTCTTTTTTCTTCAGATTCTTCTATTTTTTGTTGTAAATCAATCATTTTTTGTTTTTTATGAATATTTCTATAAATATACTTTGATTCATTTAAAACAGTATAATTTGGGTAAATTCTACTATATTTTTCATAATATTCAAAAAATTTGGGTAATCTTATTGAAGTATCTAAACGATTATAATATCTTTTTAAAAATTCAGAATTATCATCAGAAATTAAATAATCTTTAAAAACTGCCACAATATGTGTTTTTTCATTATATATTATATTATTAATTACTGATGTTCCATATTCTAATTCATTAATATAATATTTTTTATGTAAATTATTATTTGTTAATTTTAATATGATTGGAAATGATAATATTTTTTTATAATTTGTTTTCTTTTCATATGATTTCCCCTTCATTTTAATTTATTTAATAAAATTAAAAAATTATTTCAAAAAAAAAAAAAATGAATGTGAATAAAAAATATTTTTTATAATTTTCCAAAAAAATATATAAATAAAAATAAAAAAAAATAAAAACTATTAATGATGGACATAGATTCATTTACAATAACATCAAATATTTTAAAAATATTATATAAACAACAATGTGAACTAGAAAAATCTCCTCCAGATTGTGTTAAATTTCATATAAATCAATCAAATCTTTTAGACATTCAAGCAGATATAATTGGACCAAAAGCAACACCATATGAAAACGGAATTTTTAGTGTTAAATTAGAAATTCCATATAATTTTCCAAATAATCCACCAAAAGGTTATTTTTTAACAAAAATATTTCATCCAAATATAAGTGAAAAAGGAGAAATATGTGTTAATACTTTAAAAAAAGATTGGAATCCTAAAGAATGGTCATTATCAAATTTATTTGAAGTTATTAAATGTTTATTAATTGTTCCTTTTCCTGAAAGTGCTTTAAATGAAGAAGCTGGAAAATTATTTATGGAAGATTATAATGAATATGCAAAAATTGCTAAAATTTATACTAATATTTATGCTTCAAATAATAATAATAAGGAAAATATTAATAGAAGTGATTTAGATGATTATAAAAGAAATAATAATGTTTTAAATGAAAAAAATTCTAATGTTAATGTATATAAAACTCCTGTTAAACAAAGTAGAAATTTTAATTTTAATAATAATAACTTTTTTACTAATGGAAGTTTTGAAATGAATAATATTGGTTCTATAAGAAGAAATATAAGCATTTCTGATTCGAAAGATCAAAAAGAAATTATGGAAAAATGGTTAAAAAGAATTTAATTAATAGTTTGTTTTTTATTTTATGATAATATAATGAAATGTATATATATTATTTATTTTATTTTTGGAGTTTAGAAAACAATTACTAAATAAATTTTTCCAAAAAAAATTTAATATTTTTTTCATAAATTTCAATTAGAATTATAATTTAAAATAATATATTATTGTTGAAACTTTTATTTACATCTTTAAGACTATTTAAAAAAAATAAAAAAAACTCTGTTTAATACTTTTTTATAATTTTCATCTACAAATCATTAATAAATCAATCTCTAACATCATTCATACAACAAAAAAATTTTTTAATTTTTGAAAATAATCTTTCTTTAGATAATTTTTTATTTATATGATCCGAACTAACAGATAAATTACAAAATGAAGAAGTTCTTTTAAATTTTGAACATTTTAAATCATTTTTAATACCTTTAATTTCAACACTATCAGAACTTTGTTTTTTTTTATTTCTTTTATTAACAGATGTGTAATATCTTTTAAATAATTCTTGATTTCTATTTCCAACTCCATAAGATTTTCTTTTTTCAAAATTAATTTTTGCAATATTAGCAAATGGATTTTTTACTTGATGTATTTTTCCAACATTTGGATTTTTAGTGATTGCATCAAGAGAATTATTAGGTGAAGTTGAAAAAATTTGAATATTTGACATATTTAGAATTATCAAAAAAAGATTTATTAATTATAAAATTTGTAATATCAATAAAAAATAAAATTCTTTAAATTTAATTGTTATAATAAATATTAAATTATAATATATTGTTAATATTTTCATAATTGAAATTAAAAAAACCATCTTGTTTATTTAATGTTGCAATATTAGTTAATACTTGTTTAATAATTGCATAATTTTTAAAATAAATAAAATAACCTTCAAATAAACCAGAAATAAACATTTTAATATTTTTAATTTTTGTATCTGAAATTTCTCTATCATCAACAAATATAAAAAGAGAAAAATTATTTTCATTTAATTCATGAATAATATTAATACATTCTTCTTTTGAAGTAAATCTAATATCATCTGCAGAAATAAATAATAAAATTATATTATCACTAATATCTAAAACATCTCTATTGCTTTGATTAATAATAGTTTCTAAAATTTTAAACAATTCCAAAAATTCATTCTTATTATTAGAAAAAGTAGTTTCTTTAATTTCAAATGCATCTTTATTAGTTTGAATTTTATTAATTAAATGACTTAATTTTTGTGGTTTAAAATGAATAGGAATTTTACCATTTTTTGCAAATTGAACAAAAGAAAAAGTATCTCTATCATTATTTTCAAAAAATTTTTGTAAATATTTCACAATTACATCTTTTAATTCAACACCACATTCTTTTTCAATTGTTTTTTCACTAACACAAATAGTAATTTCTTTCCTAACATTTCTAACATTATTTTGAGAAACAATATGCATTGATTGAGTGGCAACTGCACTATTCATAAATAAACTACTAAATTTTCTAATTGAAGAAAAAACAGAATTTCTTTCTTCTTTTGAAGTAACTTTCAATCTAAAATTTATTCTACTTAATTGTTTATAATAAAACTTTTTTAATTTTGGTACAATTTCTAATTTTTTTTTATTTTTTTCAATATATCTTAATGAAGAAATTAATAATTTACTTGCTTCATTATGAATAGTTTCAATTAAAAAAGGTGAAGTATTAAAAATTTGTAAAATAATCCAACCAACTGCATATGGTTTTTCTGCTAATCTTGCTGATTGTGCAATTGTCATCATTATTTCTTGAAAAACATGATTAAAAATAAATAACATTATTCTTGATTCAAAATTTTTATTTTTTTGATCTTTAAATAATTTAATTAAATCCATAAATAATATTAAAGCTTCATTTAAATATGATATTGCTTTTTTATAATCTTTCTGATAAGCTGATGATTTACCTACCATAACTAAACAATATATTTCTCTTATTGGATTCATTCCTAAATTTTTATTTATTTTTTGAGCTTCTAAAAAAGCAAAAATTGATTCTTGTAAATCTTTCTCATTTAAATTTTGAATTGATTTTACTTTTGCTGAATAAACAGGATTATCTTTTATTTCTTTTACTTCACTATAATTACACATTGCATATAAATATAATATTCTCTGTTTTAATAAACGAGTTTTAATTAAAGGTAATATTGATTCATTTAATTTTTTAAATGTAGTATAATCATTTATATATGATACATCACTATATCTTTGTATTATATCTTTTAATTCATATTGATTTTCTCCTAATTCTGATGTTAATTTATTTTCTTTTTTTCTTAAGTAATCTAATAAATATTTTAATTCTCTTTTTGTAATTTGATAATTTTTATTTCTTAAATGAGAATATGCTAAAACTAAATAACAAACATTTCTTGCATCATCTTCTTTAATACTTTGTATAAATTCTAAAAATTCTTCTTTATAACATGAAATTTCTTGTCCTGATGCAATTATCTTTTTTAAAGCAATAACTTTTTTCATTGAATTAAAAATATCACCTAAAATTTTCATATCTTTAGTTTTATGTTCGTAATTTTGTGTAAAAATAATTTTAAAATAATTTTCTTGAAATTTTTCAATTGAATCAATATTTTTCATATCTAAATTTTCAATATCACCAATTACTTCTCCTTCATTAAATAATTCTAATTCTTTTTTTATTTTTGATAATGTAGAAAGAATATGTTCAACAATTATTCTACATATCATACTTGATGCAAATATAATTGAAATTGAAAAAATAAGAAAATAAAAACATCCTTTTTTTATTTTATATCCCATTATCATTTTAAAAATAAATTCCCAATCATTATCAGGAATTCTAGCTAAGGAAATACTATAAAATATTATTTCTCTAGAAATTAAATCTGTTAAAAAATATGATGATGTTATATTAACTTTTTTTAAATAAATTGGTGATATTATAATTTGAATTGATGTATTTTGACATATTATATTTATATTATATATTTTATATTTACAGTATGTTTTATTAAAAATAAATGAAAATGCATCATTAGTGAAATTATTTAAGAATTTATTTTTTAAATTATCTATATTTTCATTTATTGTTTCTCTAATTAATTCATATTCTTCTTCTACTTTTGTTGTATTTATAAAATTTCTAAAATCTTCATTTGAATAAATATCATAGTAAATTATATTAAACAATTTCATTTTTCTAATATCAGTTATTGGATATGATGTATTTATAAAAAAATTATTAATTATAAAATCATTTCTTGAATAATGAAAAACATAATATTTTTCTTTAGAATTATCAAAATTTTGTTCATATAACAAAAAATTATTTACATCATCACTTCCTTTAAAAGAATATTGTTTTAAATAATTTTGAAATTCAAATTCTGAACAAACAATTGTATCATTATCAAAAGGAATAGATAAACAAACAGAGAATCCAATATTTTGTAAATATGGATAAAAATTCATAAACATAACTTCATTTGTTGTTTTTAAAAAATCCAAACAAGAAGGAAAAATATTATTATCACAATTATAGATTGAATAAAGAAAAGATTGATTTGGTAATTGAACAGGAAAAATAAAATAATCATTTTCGGTATATAAAAACCATCTTAAATGTTGTGCATGATCTCTTTCTACAATAAAATCTCTAATATAAAGAGATTTAAATAATGAAATTAAATAACAAATTTTAATTTCATTTTCTTTAGAAATATTAGTTGAATTTCCAAAAAATCCAATATAATTCATTATTTCTAATTCTAAAAAATCATCAATTATTTCTGAATAAGCTTCATAAAATTCTAAAAGAATTTCTTTATATAACATTTTTCCATTTGAATCAACATATTTTGAAAAATATTCAATTGATAAAAAATCAGTTGTATTTACATTAATTATGCAGTTTCCATAACTATTATAAAATTCACTTTCATTATTTATTTTTGGAGAATTTTCTAAATTAGAATAATCCATAAGTTGAAGATGTTTTCCTATAAATACCATTTCTTCTGTTAACCGATTTATATTTTCAATTAGTGAATTTGAAATTTGTAAATTTAAATTTGTAAGTTTTGTAAATGATTCATTTTTTACTTTATCTATTGTATCTAAAAGTATTTTACTATGAGAAATAAATATATATAAAGTTGTTGAAAGTTCTGTTATAATTGATAAGAGTAAATAATATAAAAAGAGTTTTGATAAAATTTCATATACTACTTTCATTATTTTTTGAAATTTTTTAAAAATATAAATTTGAAATTATCATTTTTTTAATTTATTTTAATTATTAAATAATTAATTAATAAAAAAATATTAAAAAAAAATAATTTTTTTTTAAAAAAAATAATTTTTTTTTAAAAAAAATAGTATATTATTTTAATAAAATTTGTATCTAAAAAAAATTAATAAAATCTCCAAAAATAACGTAAATAATATCGAAAAAAAATAAAATAATAAATGATTTATGTACAAAAAAAAAAAAATCTAATTATAAATATTAAATGACAAGCCAAGAATATAGAGAAGAACAAGATCTTTTAGGAACCTACAAAATTCCAAAAGATGTATTATATGGAATTCAAACTCAAAGAGGAATCGAAAACTTTAAAATATCAAAAATCGAAATGAACCACTATCCAAATTACATAAAAGGATTTGCAATAACAAAAAAATGTGCAGCCCAAGCAAACTTTTCCTTAGGTTTAATAACAGAATCTCAATTAAAAGCAATAAGTCAAGCATGTGACGAAATAAAAGAAGGTAAATTACATGAAAATTTCATAACTGATTTAATTCAAGGTGGAGCAGGTACAACAATGAATATGAATGCTAATGAAGTAATTGCAAATAGAGCTCTTCAAATTATGGGTTATAAACCAGGTGAATATAAATATTGTGATCCACATGATGTTGTAAATAGATCACAAAGTACTAATGATGCATTTCCAACATCTTTTCATTTAGGATTATATTTAGATCATATAAAATTGAATAATGCTTGTAATGAGTTAATTAATTCTTTTTTAAAAAAAGCAGATGAATTTAAAGATATATTAAAAATGGGTAGAACTCAATTACAAGATGGCGTTCCTATGACACTTGGTCAAAGTTTTCATGGTTATTCAACTAGTATAAAAGAAGAGTTAATTAATTTAAATAAAGCAGCTGAAGGTTTTTTAGAAATTAATATGGGAGCAACTGCTATTGGTACTGGTATATGTAGTGAACCTGGTTATACTCAGAAAATAATTGAATGTTTCAGAAAGGAAACTGGATGGGATATTAAATTAAGTAATGATTTAGTTTTTGTTACAAGTGATACTTCATCTTTAATTAATTATAGTTCAGAATTAAGACATTTATCACTTAAATTAATTAAAATATGTAATGATTTACGTTTAATGAGTTCAGGGCCAAGATGTGGTTTTGAAGAAATTAATTTACCTCAAATGCAACCTGGATCTTCAATTATGCCTGGGAAAGTTAATCCAGTAATTCCTGAAGTTGTTGGACAAGTTTGTTATAAAGTAATTGGTAATGATACTACTGTTATGTTAGGAAGTGAAAATGCACAATTAGAATTAAATGTATTTGAACCTGTTATGGTTTATTGTATTTTTGAATCTATTGATTTGTTAACTAATGCTATTAATACTTTTATTAATAGTTGTATTAATGGTATTGTTGCTAATAAAGAAAATTGTGAAAAGGAAGTTAAAAGTTCTATTGGAATTGTTACTGCACTTAATCCTTATATTGGTTATGAAAATTCGACTGTTCTTGCTAAAGAAGCTATGAATAGTGGGAAAAGTATTTATGATTTGGTTATTGAAAAAAATATTTTAACCAAAGAACAATTAGATACTATTTTAAAACCTGAAAATATGGTTCATCCTGTTAAATTAAATATTGATCATAAGAATAAGATTTAATTTGGATGAATATATTTTATTATTTAAATTTTAAATTGCTTTATATATTTTGGTTTTAGTTTATAATATAAAGAACTATTTTTACTTTTAAATCAATAAATATGACTGTTTTTATATTTAAATAAAAACAATATTTTTTTTTGTTTTTTTTTTTACTCATTAAATATTAAATTTAATTAATTTTGAAAATGGAAAAATATAAAATTGAAATATATAAAATCAATTATATTATTTAATTTTTAATAATATATATTTTATAATATTAAATAATTATCTAGTCACAACAAAATCAATTATTAAATCAATTAAAATAAAAAATAATAGTAAAATAAAAAATATTTTTCTTAAAAAAAAAAATATATCAAAAAAATAAAATTTTTAAGAGTATCATTAAAAGATTTATATAAATGAATTATAAATATTCTGAAGATAATAATCAATTTAATTTATCATTTGATAGTGAAAAATCAACTTCAGATTTGGAAATTTCTGAAGAAGAAATTTATCAAAAAACTATATCTTTAAATGATAATCGAAAAAATATGATAAATAAATTTATTTCATCAAGTCTTGAAAAATTATTGAAATTGGAAAAAAAAAATAATTATATATCAAAAAAAAAGTTAGAAATATTTAATAATCATAAAATTCCAAATATTTCACTTTTTGATTATTTGAATCGTATTATAAAATATATGAATTGTGAAGAAAGTACTTTAATTTTAAGTTTAATATATTTAGATAGATTATCTTTATCAAATATTTATTTTTCAATATATAATATTCATCGCTTACTTTTTACTAGTATATTACTTGCAATTAAATATAATGAAGATAAAATATATAAAAATGATTATTATTCAAAAATTGCTGGGGTGACTCTTTCTGAAATAAATTTAATGGAATATAATTTTGCAATCCTTTTAAAATTTAATTTTTATGTAAATGATTTTACATATAATATATATAAAAAGGCTCTTGAAATTAATATTCCTTCATGTGTAATAAAGGATTTTTAATATTCAATTTTTTATTTTTAATATACAATTTGAAAGTTATTAATATTAATAATAATGAAAACAAATTATGTGCTTTATAGGAATATTAACTATTTACACATAATTTTTATTACTATAAAATTTATGTTAAAAGGTTAAATATATTTTCTTTATAATTATTATAATATAACATTTTTTTTATAAAAACTTTAGTAAAATAGTAAATTTTTAAATTTTTATATTCAATTAATATTAAATATTTCAATTTAAAATATATTGTAATAAGTTATGAAAATATTTAAAAATAAATAAATATAATATTAGGAACTATTAAATAATTTTTTCAAGTCTAGTAATTTTTCAATAACTTTTCTTGAATTTTTTTGAATATTGAATAATAAATAAAATGAATTTTTAATTTCAAATTTATTATCAGAAATTTTTTTTGTTTACTTATCATTTATCATATTTTCAATATATATATTATTTCACTTTTTTTTTCTTTTACTTTTTTATATTATCAATTATCTGTTATATAAAATAATTTAAAATTTATATTTTAATTATTTAATAATTGATGATTTTTTATTTGTTATTATATTTTTTTTATATCTCCTCTTCTTAATTATTTTCCAGTTTATTTTTTAAAAGTTATTTTTTATTTAATTAAATAAATGTAAAAATTAAATTTTATTTTAAATATTATGAACAAAATGGATAGATTTTCTAAAATAAGTGAAAAAATATCACAAATATCCAAAAATGGTGATAGTAAAAATCCACAAAAATTTGAAAAGATTGAAAATAAAATAACAGAAGTTGAAGAAAATTTTAATTCAAATTTAGAATCATTAGAACAAAAATATAATATATTAAAAGAACAAATAGGAAAATTTTCAAAATTAATAGAAGAAGATAAACAAAATAAAGAAAAAATTCAAAATAAAAATTCAGATGATTTAAAACAATTTGAAAATAAAATTAAAGGAATGATGAATGAAGAAAGAGAATTTTTAAAAAATTATGTTGATAATATGGTAAATAAAATAGAAGAATTAATAACAAAATATGATAAAGAATCAAAAGATGAAAATGATGCTATTAAATCAAAAATTGAAGGAATTAAAAATTATATGAATACTGAATTACCAAATTTAAATTCTAAAATTGAAGAAGAAAATGAAGAAAGAGTTAATAATATTAAACAATTAGTTGATCAAATGAATCAACAATTTAGTGAAGTTCATGAATTAATTGAAAATGAAAAAAAGAAAAGAGAAGAATCTGAAAATGCTTTTGTTCAAAATTTAGGAGAAATTATGGAAAAAGTTAAAGCTGAATTTGCTAAAGAAAAAAAACAAAGAGAAGAATTTGAAGAAAATGTTTTTAATCTTATTGAAGATACTTGTACAAAATTAGCTAGTAGTAATCTGGAAGGATAAATTAAAATTATAATTCAAATAATTTTTTATCATTTAAAAATCAAAAAAATAAAATAATAAATATTATTTTTCATTTTATAATATTAAAAAACATATTCATTTATAATAATAAGTATTTATTTAAAATCATATAATATATTTAGATTATATTTGTTTTAAATCATTTGTTAAAAAGTTTAAAATTGAAAAAGATGTTTTAAATTCAAAATGAAAAAAATAAAGAATAATTTGTGAAATGTTGAAATAATTAAGTATTTTTGATATATTATATTTGTTTCAAATAATTTTAATTTAGAAAATTATTTAAAAAATAAAATAAAATTAAGAGTCTAATTTAATAATAAGTTTATTATATTTTTTATTTTTTTTATAATCATATTATTTTCATTCATTTAATATTATAATAATATGAATTATTAAAAGTTTTTAATAACATTTTAATTTAAAAATTTAATTAAAAATTATATTTCTTTAATTATTAAAAAAAATGGATAATGTAGAAAATATTACAAATGATTATGATTTAACTGAAACAACATCAATAAATAATTTAGAAGATTTTAATAAATTATACAAAGAAATAAAAAAAGGTAATATAAAATAAAAAATAAAACTTTAGAAATTAAAAATATAATAATTTCAAATAAAATAGAAATTCAAGTAGTTCCTTTTGTTGAAAGCAAAAAAATATATATTAAAATATATTATATTGCTAATACAATATATAATCCTTTAAAGAAAAAAATGATAATATTTTATATTAAAATAAAAAATAATTATCCTATAATACCTTATAAAATAACTTGTAATTCAAATGTATTTTTTTTCTTATTTTATATATTAGTTCACTTATCCTTCGTTATTTGATAATAGGAATTTTTATAATTCAAAAGAGAATTTTGATTTTAAAAATACAATTCAAAAAATAATACCTGAAATGTTTCAAAATTACATAAAAAATATTGAAAAAAAAATTTTTATATTTTTAGGTAATTACAATATAAATCATATTTATAATATTAATTCTTTTGTGGAAAATGAATTTAACTTTTTATTTAAAGTAAACATTTTGAATAAATTATATTATATTATTCTAACTGAAATTTGTATTTTGATTTTTATTCCAGTTAATTTATTAAGAGGAAAATTAATTTTTGCTAAAGAAATAAGAAATGTTAATTATTCCGAAATTAAAAATCCAAATGATAAAAATAATTTTCAATTAGATATTAAATTTAACGATAATAATGGTTTAATTCTTATTTTTAATAACAAATATGATATAGTTTTATTTAATAGTATAATACAAGAAAGGAAAAATTTAATATATAAGAAAATTAAGGAATTTAAGATAGTTAAATTTGAAGATACCAATGAATCAATACTTTTATTTATTAATTATAAAGAAAAAGAATTTAATGAAAAAAAAGAACAAAAAGAAAATTTAAAAAATGAATTGATTATATTATATCAAAAAGCAATTGAATATTACTCTAGCAAAAATAATGATAAATATGAAATTTATATGACTAAATTAAAAAAATTATTTGAGGATAATAAATAATAATAAATCACTTTAATAAAATAAAAATTAAAAAATTATAATTAAAAAATTAATTATTTATAATAAACTTAATTAATAAAATTTATAAATTTAAATAAATTTTCTTTCTTATATTCTAAACTGAATTAAATAATATCTATATCCTTTTTTATGATATAATTATAAAAAATTTAAAATAATTATTAATATTTAAAAAGAAATATAAAAGAATTGATTGTATTGGT
>JAEEGK010011487.1_pt1 | contig 20234 bp, 12 predicted proteins | sample 8958771 | NCBI WGS metagenome assembly JAEEGK01 (sample SAMN16246547, study PRJNA631951) | gut metagenome | biome: gut microbiome; feature: rumen; material: SC-attached | host: Bos | place: Iran: Karaj | collected 2018-10
TCATCTTTATATTCGACATTTGCAATTTAATATCATTTTAATAAAAGTTTTATAAGATTCAATAACCTTTTCATTATTTAATGATTTTATTTTTAAATCATTACAATATTCAAAAATTTTTTGTTATTTTTCATATTTATCTCTTAAAATAAATTTAGCTTTTATTGCTTGTTCTAAATCTTAATTATTCTATATTAATTTTAATATTAAATCATTAATAAATTTGAGTTATTCTTCTTTATTTTTATTCGGTATTATTCATAATTGATTTGCATTATTTATTTTTTCTGCATAATCAACAATATAATGTAATTTTGACTTTAATTTAAGTTCATTTAATTTCTTTTTATAAATTCTTTATCATTTTTTTGTTTAATTTTGTAGATTTAATTCTTTGATGATGAATCTCATTTTATTTTAATCAAAAATCATCATATTTTTATTTTGACAAATTTTTATTTATATATTAGTATTTTTTAATAAAAGAAAAGTTTTAAAAATAAGAATTTACATATTAAAAATGTAATTTAATATATATAATAAATAATTAAAATTCTTTTAAACTTTTTTAACTTGAGTTTGGAAAAAATATCTCCAATATTATTATATTCTTTTTTTTAATAGGAGGAAGAGAAGTCACACTTTTACTTAATGAATTATTTTTATTATCATCATTATTAATTCTAAATATTTGAATTAAATAATCATCATGTTTACTATTTTCTAATTCAACCACTTGTTTAAATTTATTAAATTTAAATATTAGAAATAATAATAATTCTTTTTATTTTATTTAATGAAACAAATGGATTTCAACAATTGAATATAAAAGAAAAAAATTTAATTATATTTGTAAAATAATAAGTCAATTTATGGAGAAAAAGAATATGATTCATAAAATATAAATCATATTATTATTATTAAATTAATATTTATTGATGATGAGGGGTATTAAAAAAGTGCTACCAGAATTTATTCAGGATTTGAAATTTATTTATTCTAAATTCAATTAATAATTGATGATTTAATAAATATATTCTTTATGTTCAAATAATAATTATTAATCAAGTTAAAAATGAAGATTTAATTCTTTAGAGTTTTATAAATATTTATTTTTTTGAAATCAAATAATTGTATTAAATAAAATAATATAAAATATTTTTATTATTAATAAAAAATAAGAATTATCAATTAAAGAAAAGAAAATTAATCCATTTTTAATTATTATCTTCTTTATTTTTTCCTTTTTTTATTATTATTTATTAAAAATATTTTATTATTAAACAATAATTATCAAATTAAATATTAATATAAAAATAATAAACTTTAATTAAATGCTAAATTTAATTACAAAAATTATAAATTTATATATTAGGATAAATTAAAAATAAATATATTATTTTTAATTAATATAAAATATTTTAATATTCGTTTTTTTTAAAATAAAAAAATGAAAACTATCAAATTAATTCTTACAACTTTATTTGTTCTCTTTACATCAACTCAAGCAGCAAAAGTTCAAACCAATTTAAAGAAAGCAAAATGCAAAAAAAGTAATCTAAAATGCAATTGTGAATACTAAATGAAAAGAAAATTTTTTTTATCTCTTAAATAATCTTAAATATTTTTGATTAAAAAAATATGTTTCAACATTAGTTTTAACTTTTTTTATTTTTAAAAGTTTATAATATATCTAATATAAAAATCTTATAATAATATAAGAAAAAAATTTATTTTATAATATTATCATTTTGAATATAACTTAAATCATAATTCAAAGTTATATTCATATAAAAAAAAAATTTGAAAAAAAATACAAAAAATATTATCAAAAAATGCATAATAAATAAAAAAAATGAAAGAATCTAAAATTTTAACTCAATCAACATTAAGTATAGAGACTCAATCAAATTCATCATTAATAACAAATGGAATACCATTTGATCGTTTAATTGACAAAGATATATACAAAAATTTTTATGATATAATTCAATGTAAAATATGTTTTAATATATTAAAAAATCCCTATGATTGTACAAAATGTGGAAATTCATTTTGTTATAATTGTATTTCAAATTTAATAAAACAAAATAAAAAATGTCCTTTTCAATGTGAAAATTTTTCAATAAAACAATCTTCTTTAAGTATAATTTCATATCTTTCAAATTTAAAATTTATATGTAAAAATAAAGAATTTGGTTGTGATGAAATAATTTCATATCAAAATTTAGATAAACATGATAAAGATTGTAAATATTTTTATACAAAATGTCCTAATTTACAATGTAATAAAAAAATATTATGGAATTTATTAGAACAACATTTAAAAAATGAATGTCCTTATTCTTTAATTAAATGTAAAAATTGTAATCAAAGTTTTAATAGGAATGAATATGAAGAACATTTAAAAAATTGTTTAAGTTTTAAAGAATATTTTTCTATTTTAATTAATAAAGATGATAATGAAAGTATTGAAAGTAAAAAAAACCAATTTGATAATTTTATTAATAATTTACCATGTATTAAAGAAGCTTCTTTTCTATCTTTTATGAAAATGATGCTTTATCAATTTAATTTAAATAATGAAATTATTTATAATCACATTTCAAATTTACAAAATGAAATTAAATTAATATCTTCTGAAATAAAAAAAATAAATTCAAATAATAAAAATTCTTTTGATAATTTAAATAAAGAAATTAAAAATTTAAATTTAGAAATTAAAAAAGAAAATAAAGATAATTTATATTTACAAAATCTTTTTTCTCCAATTCCTCAAAAAACTAATTATGATAATGATTCGCTTTTATTAACTGGAGAAATTGCAAAAAATTTTTTAGATATTCAAGAAAGATTTTCTGATCCAACTTTAAAAAAAGATAATAATTCAAATGATAATAATATTGATATTAATAATGAAAAAAAAAATCAAGTTAATTTACATAAAAAATATGAGAGTTCTAAATTACCTGATAATAAATTTGGAAATATTGTTTACGAAGAAGAAGAAAATGAAAATGAAAGTAAAAATAAGGAAGGAAGAATTATTTCTTTTAAAAAAGTCAAAAATAATAAATCAAAAAATGAAAAAGAAAAAATTCATAAAAGACATTACTCTAAACCCTTTATTAATTATATTAATCAGAAAAGATATAAAAATATTTTATTAGATAAATTAAATCAAATGATTAAAATAATTGATGAAAATACTAATAAAATTATTATTGATATAAATAAAGTTCAAGAAAATTATTTAGAAATTATACTTAAAAATATTAAAGATAAAAATTGGGAAGATGAAATTATTTACCCAAAACAATTTAATTATAAAAGTAATTTTAATGAAAAAATTGAAGATAATCAAAATCAAAAACCTAATGATTAATTTATTTTCTTTTTATTTATTTATATATTTATTTATTTATATATTGAATCAAATAAAAAAAAAATATAATTTTTTTTTGAAAATTATTCAAATATTAAAAATAAAAGTCTAAAATAAAACAATAAGATTTATATTTATATTTATTGAATATACTAATTTAAATAATTTTTAATAGATTTTAGAATGTTTAAAATAATATAATGATTAATGAATTGTATAAAATAAGATTATTTTTTTATAAATTAAAAGAATTCTATTTTATAAATAAAAGTAAAAATAATCATTAAGATAATAAGAAATATTTTTTGTAAAGAATTGGATAATATTTATAATTAATGAAAAATATTCTCAAAATAAAAATATATATTTTTGAGCAAAATAATATTTCTAAATGTCTATTTTAATTTAATATTATCTCTTTAATTAATAATAAACCAACAATTATTTTTGATTAAAAATCAAGTATTTAAATTTAAAAAAAATAAATAAATATTAATTTATGATAAATAAATAATTAAAAATAAACATTTTATTTTAAAAAAATGAATCAAAAAAAACAAATAATTACATCAGAAAATATAAATAAAATAAATGAAAAAATATATTTAGGAGGAATAGATGGAGCAAGAGAAATAAATTATTTAAAACAAGAAGGAATAACACATATATTATCATTAGCAGGGAAAATATTTTCAATAAATTATGAAAAAGGAACATTTATAACAAAAATAATAGAAATAATGGATTTTACAGATGAAAATATTTTTAAATATTTTAAAGAATGTATTCAATTTATAGAAAATTCAAAAAAAATTTATATTCATTGTATGGCTGGAGTAAGTAGAAGTGCTTCTATTGTAATTGCTTATTTAATGTATAAAGAACATAAAAATTATTTTCAAATTTATACTGAAGTTAAAAAAAAAAGAAATGTTATTAGACCTAATTTTGGTTTTGTTTTTCAATTAAAATATTTTGAAAATTTGTTAAAAGATAATAATTATGATTTAAAAAAAATTGATTTTGAAAATATTGATATGAAAGAAAAATGGAATAATTTTATTAATTTTGCTGCTATGAAGTAATAAAATAATAATCTTCTTATTTATAGTAGAATTAAAAATTTTTTGAATTTCAATTTAAAATAAATAAAATTAAAAAATAAATTGAAATATTTGAAATAAAAATAAAGATTAAAATATATTATAATGTTAGATAAAAAAGATTTCATTTTAATATTTAGAATAATATTTTTTGTAGATAGTTAAAATCAACAAATTATTATTTCAATATTTTAAATTTTATATTTGTAAAAATTGATAATTTTAAATTTTTCTAAATTTTTTATTTAATAATTGTTCAATTGTTTTTTAAATAAAGTAATTATTAAATTTCTTATATATTATAATATATAATATACTAATTTTATTATCTTAATTATTATTAATTATTATTATTCTTAATTGATTTATCTATTTAAAAATATTAAATTAATATTGAAATAATAAACAATGAATTAATAGGTAATTTAATATTAAATATATTTTTCAAATTATTAAATAAAGAATAAATGAATAGTTCTTTAATAACAGAAAAAGTTCATCCTCCTTATTTATTTTACTTTACACCAAATAATGATTCATTAAATATTAAAATTAAGAAAGATAATTTAAATGATATATATGAAAATACATATACTTTAAAAAAATTACAAAAAACAAAAGTATTTTCAAACAAAAAGAATGTCAAAGATATAATTAAAGGTATATGTTATTTTATTGATAAAGAGAAAATAATATATGAAGAAAATAATGAAAATATAAAACTTAGTATTACATCATATAATAAAAGAAATTTAGAATTAATTTTTAATAGAATAATTCCTGAAAAAGAAAAACCTGAAAATTTTACTTTAAATTTAATTAAAACACTATCAGAACATAATCATAGAATTACATCAATATCAATTTTTCCTTCTGGAAATTTTATTTCAGTATCATGTGATAAAACAATAAAAATCTGGGATATAAAATATAATCTTATTCAAAATATAAATGAAGCACATGATGATTATATTAATTTTGTTAGTATTAAAGATGAAAATAATTTTGGAACTTGTTCAAGAGATAATAATATTAAATTATGGATAAAAAAAGATAACTTATTTATTTTAAATGAAATAATAAAAAATGCACATGAAAATTGGATATTTAAAATAATTTATTTGCCAAATGACAAAATATTTTCATGTTCTTATGATAAAACTTTAAAAATATGGGAAAAACAAAATAATTCATATCAAAATATTAAATTAATAAAACATCCAAATATAATATATTCTATATTATTATTAGAAGAACAAAATATTTTAATTTCATCTGGTGAATTTGGAACATTTATTTTTGATTTAAACACTTATAATTCTATTTTAGAATTTAATGATGTTAAATGTTGGAATTGGAATTCTTTGTGTAAATTAGATAATAATAGAATTATCATAGGAGGAATTCATGGAATTATTAAAATTATATCTTTATCAGAAAAAAAGATTATTAAAGAAATTAATAATGAATTTAATTGTTGGGGTATTTATTCTTTAAATAATAGAGGAATATTTTTCACTTGTGGAGAAAGTAAGAATATAAAAATATATAGAAATAGTAATTATGAATTTATTAAAAATATTAATGATGTTCATTTAGATGATATTGAAGGAATAATTCAATTAAATAATAATATGATTTTAACTTATTCTTGGGATAAAACAATAAAAATTTGGGAAATTTAATAATTAAATATGATATTTTAAAAATATTTATTAATTTAAATTTTAATCTTAATAATGATTTGATTTATGAAGAATCATTTTTTAATAAAATGTAATAAACTTTTTGAAAAATAGTAACTGTTTTATAAATAAAAAAGTAAATATAGAAATAATTAAATATTCACTTTTTAATTTCATTTTTTATATAAATAATATTTTATTCATTCTGTAGAGTATTATTTAATATAATAACTATTTTGTAAAAGGTATAATTTATATTATAAATAAAAAAATTTCATTTGAAAATTAAAATAAAATTTCTCTTCCAAAATTAAGTTTTTTGGTTTAATTTTATTAATCAAAATCATTTCAACCAATTTAATTATTATTATGTAAAATGTAATATTAATATTTGTAAAATTTGTTTAAAAAAACATTTAATAAACTCATTTTAAAAAATTCCTTTTTTTAAAATGAATTGAATAATATTGAAATGTAAAGAATTAATATTTTATTAAAAGAAATATAAAAAATTAATTTCTGTCAAAAAAAAGTTCTATCATTTATTAATAAATTTTAAATTATGTAAAAATAATACTTAAATTATGAAATTGATTTGAAAAAAAATTTCAAGAATATTATATAATTGTTTAAAAATAATTAATTAAAAATTAAAAATTGATGAATAAAAATAATTGTTTTCAAATCTTTTTTTGGAAATTCCTATTTTAATATTAATATATTTTTGTTTCAAAATAATTTTTTATTTTTTAAATACTCATAATATAAGATTATAAAGATATTAAAATTATTTTTCTTCACAAATAAATAAACCATTCTCAGCAACACTAGACAAAATAGTTTTATTTCCAACTTTAATTGCAGAATTAACAGCTTTAAATTTATCTTGTAATAAAATATCAGTAATATTATTTTCTTTATCTAAAGAAATTTCAATAAAACCAGAAAAATGAGAAATATTATTTGAATTTCCTTTTTCTTTAATTTCTTTTTTAATTGTTTTAATATAATGAATATTAGAAGTAATTCCACAATATAATTTTTTATCTTTAAAAACAATTTTATTAATATTATATGGTAATTTAATACTATTAAATCTATAACTTTCATTTATTAATTCTTCAATTTTATATAATTGAATATCTTTTTCAATTGTCCTTGCACTAAATAAAAATTTAAATTTTGAATCATATGCTATTCCATTATTTAAAATTGCATTTGATTCTTTAATTTTTGAAATTTTGCCATATTCATATAAATAAACATAATTTGCTTTTATTTTATATGTGTTTAAAACTTTTTCAATAAATTTTTTTATTTTATATAAAATTTTTTCATAAAATGAATTTTTGAGAGGTAAAGAAAAATAATTTGATGTTATAAAAAAAAAAGAATTTAAATCAATTACTGCAATTCCGTTTAAAGTTCCAAAATATTTTTTTGGTAACATTATGCTTTTTTCATACATTAACTCAATTTTTTTTTCTCCTGATAAATTTATTTTAAAAATTTCTATTCGTTCATTACTATCTTTTGGTGTTCCACTGTGATTAATAACAAATAAATATTCTTTATTTAATATATCAATTCCTATTGGAGAAAATATTAAATCATTTGGAAAATTGTTTAATGGAATTTCAAAAAATTCTTTTGATTTTATATTAAATGCAAAAATTTTTCCTTTTTTAATGTATTCATTTAAATATTTATGTTCATATAATACTTCATCATTAATTGTAGATAGTATAATTAATTCATCATTTAATTGATGCATATCTTCAAATTTATAATCAGATTTTATTATATTACATATTTTATTTTCCATTCCTATTTCTTTTAATATTTCGAATTGTTGTTCTTCTATTTTTTGTCTTTTATTCACATCATAATATATATATGATATGATTAAAATTATAGGAGATAATAAAATTAATAATTTTCCTATCATTTTTTATTTTATAATTTAAATATTATTTAATAATCTTTTTAAATAAAAAATATTTCTGGATTCAATAAGTTTTATTCATAATAAAGAATATATCAAATATTTTTATTAATATTATTATTTTCTTTAATTTTTTTATAAACAACATTGAATTTTAATATCTTGAAGATTTTTTGAATTAATTTTTGTATTTCATTTTTTTTTTCATATTCAGTTTTTCTTTAAATTAAAAAAAGCCTAATAATATATAAAAAAATATTCATAAAATGTTAATAAAAGTAATTAAAATATTGCGAAATTAAGAAGTAATATAAATATTATTTCAAAATTAAATTTAAATCTTTTTTTATATTATTATTTATCTTTTTTTTTTAAGATTTTATTTTTTTCAAAATCAATACCATTTTCTTCCATTAATTTTTGTTTATAATCCTTTAAAAAATGAGTAAAAATATTATTTTGAATATTTTTTTCTTTAATAAAATTATTATTAAAAAAATTTCCTTTTTCATTTTTAAAATCCCTATTAGTTGTACATGAACTAGAAGATATCATAATATCACTTTTTGTTCTATTTAATTTTTTAGGTAAAATTTTAAAATTATTTTCTAAAATAGGATTTAATTTATTTCCTTTTTGTCTCATTATTTGTAAAAATTCCTGTTTTGAATGACATAAAAATAATCCTTCTAATTTCTTATCTAAATTTTTTAAAAATTCATTATAATTATTTTCTATTAAATCATCTTCAATATTAGAATTTTTAGTTTCTAAAGATAAATCATCTAATTCATTTGTATATAAATTTGTTTGTAATAAATCTTTATTTTTATTATTAAAATCTTTATACATTTTAATAATATTATTTTTTACATTATCATAATTTACTGAAATTTTTCCATTTAATTCATTTAATTCCTTTAATTTATTTTCTAATTCATTTTCTTTATTAATTAATTTTTCTTCTTCTTCCGATTTCTTTAAATTTATTAATTTTTCATTATCTAAATTATCACAACTTTGAGAAATACTATTTATTATATTTTCTTTTTTTTTAATATTACTCTTTAAATTATCAATTTTTTTTTCTAAGTTTTTTATATTTTTTATTTTTAATTGATAGTATTTTTCTCTATTTAACATTTCATCAACAATATAATTTAAATCAGAAGTTCCATAAATATCTCTTATATTTTCATATGCTTTTTCCAATTTATTATTTTTTTTTAATAATCTACTCATTTTTATTTTTAAATATTTATTATATAATTTCAATAAAAATAATCTTTTTCTTCCTTCAACTTCAATTTTATCTGTATTTTCTTTGGATTGTTTTTCTTCTATTTTTTTTTGTTTAATATCTTTTTCATCACTTATTTTTAAAAAACTACTTTTTTGTTCAATTATTGTATTATAAAATTTTAAAGTTAAATCTTGTTCATTTTTCTCAAAAGCATTTTTTTTATTTTGTTCTAATATTTTAGAATAAACATTATTTGTTTCTAATATAACATCTTTTTCATTTATTTTTTCTTTAAAATAATCTTTTTCTAAACTTTCTGTTTTTTTATCTAATGATGAAGTTTGTTTATTTATAATATAAATATCATTTTTAATTTTTGTCATTAAATTTTTTAATGTTTGATTTTCATATATTAATTCATCTTTTTGTCCTTTTTTGTTTATTACACTTGATTTAATTATATCATTTAATGATTTTGCTCTTTGTAAATTTTTTTGTATTTTATTATCAACTTTTTCTAACATTTTAAGTTTTTTTTCTAATTCAATTGAATCTTCTGTTTTTTTTATTCTTTGTCTTATTAAATTATCATATTCAGATTTATACATTATTAAAATTTTTGTTAATTCATTTATTTGTTGATTTTTATATGCTTCAATACTATCTTTATTTGAAGCAAGATTATATTGTTTTCTATTATCTATCATATAATGTGCTTTTAATTCTTCATTTATTTTTTCTTTTTTAATATTTGAAATTTTTGGAGAAGTAATTATTTCTTCATATTTAAAGTCTTTTTCTTCCATTTTTTTTGAATTTTTAATTCAAAAATTCATTTATAAAATAATATTTGTTTATTAAATAAGTAAATAAAAAATAATAGAATATTTTTAAATGTTATAAAAATTTAATTTTTCATAAATTATTCATATTTTTATTTTACTAAATTAATAAAAATAATAACTAAGATTAATAAAACAATATCATATCAATGATATTTATATTTAGTTTATTTATTATCATTACTATATTATATTTTTTGATTATAAATTTATTTTAATATATCTTATTAATACAAAAATTAATTAAGAATAACTTATCGTTTATATAATTATATTTTTTTAATAATCATATTCAATTTATATTCATAAATATATAATGAAAAAAAAATAATTACAAAATAAAAAAAAAATGTGCTCAAGAGAACCTCATTATGCTTCATTACATCAAATTGACATTTTAAAAAAAGAAAAAAATGAATCACATAAAAAAGTAATTTTGTTATACCCATTAATTATTGTTTTTATATTTTTTTTGGAATATAAATGGGCAATTAAGATTTCATTAGTTTTTAATATATCAGTATTTTGCATGAAATTTTTGGCTGATAAAATAAGTGGAATTCAAATGGCTTTCCTTCCACCTTTTGATTTAAATAAAATTAATATTTCTCAAGAGAAAAAACAAGAAGCAATAAATTATAAAGTAACAAACTTTGAAGAAACCGATCCAATTAGAATTATGGAAGAAAGTAGTGGAAAAAAATATTTATTATATAATACATCAAATTCTTATTTAAAATATATTTAATTGAATAATTTAAAAAAATTTTTATATAAAAATCCAAAAAAATTTTATTTTATAATAATAATAAAATAATAAAATGTCAGAAAGTATAGAATATAATCCTCCAACAGTATCTAATGATGAAAATATTTCAAATGAACAATTAATAAAAACAGATGATAATTTAACTGGAATAAATACAAATACACCATTTCCAGGAGTTCAAATAATAAATACACCAAATCAAAGCTTTAATTTTAATAATAATAATTTAATAAATAACACAAATTTATTAAATTATGAAGATTCAATTATTGCAGATTTTGATAAAATGTTATTTTATGATAATGATACAAATAATTTTCTTCCTGGAATTGATGGAATTTTACCTTATCCTTATGTTTATAATCCAACAAAATTAAAATTAGATTTTTATTGTAGTTGTGATTGTTGTCAATGTAAAATTAATTATTGTAAAGGTAGAAATTGTTTAGAAAGTATTTTATCTTTTTTACCTTTATATTTACATGGTTTTATTGAAGTTAGAACTGTGTATGAATATTTATCTGTTTTTAATGGAATAACTTTTCCTATTTTATTTCTTAAATTCCTTTGGTATTCTTTATTTGGAAATTACGAAAAATCTCCTAATATGAATGATTTTTTTAGATTAATTTTTATTTATCTTATTGCACTTTTAATACAATTATATTTAACTTATTATTCTTTACCAAAAAATATAACTTATGATCAATTTATTGAAAAAATGAAAAATAAATTCAATATACTTCCAAGAATATATTTTTCTGATAATAGAAAAGTTATTCCTTTTAAATATAAATATTATAAAGATATAAGTGGAATTTTAGCAATTGATGCTAAATATTGTTTAATTGAATTAATTAGTAGACCTGGAACTTATATAATTGATAATGATTCACTTAAACATTATTTTAGAACAACTCAAAAGATATTCTTAAATGGTGCTTTATGTAAATTTTATATTAATTATGAAAATAAAGAAATAATGAATAATGAATTTAACTATGATAATCAAACTTTATATTCTATGTTTTCAAGTCATGAAATTAATGAATTAATTTTACAAAAAAATGAATTAGTTTTTCTTTCTCCTGATAATTATGAAAAATGGAGTAAAGAAGCTTTAATTTATTTTTTTAGCTTACAAGGACATATTTTAAATGGAATATTTTTGAAAAATCTTAATGTTAAACAATATAAAATTAGAAAAGCTATTTTAATTAATACTCCTAGTAGTGAATTAGAAGAACAAATGTCTAAATATATTCCTACTATTAATTATCAAGGGAATGAATATAAATTTGAAAATGAAGGAAAAATGTCAGATTTAAATGATAAATATTATGATAAATGGGAAAAAGAATTTAAAAATGAGAAGGATATTTTTGCTTAGTTATTATTAAATTATTTAATTGTTAAAATTTATTTTTAAATTTTTAAATATGATTTTTTATGGGTTTATTTAAAAAAAAATATTTCAAAATAATAAATAATAGATATAATATATAAAATATGTACTTTTTGTTATAGAATATTAATGAACAAACAATTTTTTAAAATTAATCAAAGAATAAAAATTATTTTTTCCTTAATAAGTTTTTGAATTATTAAAAATATGAAATAAAACTTTTTAAATAAAAAAAATCAGACTAAAATAATAATATTATTTTATATATAATATATATAAAAAAACTAAAAAAAAAATATAATAAAATAAACAATTTTAATTTCCTAAATTCAAAAATAATATAATATTTTAATATAAAAAAATAAAATATTTAAAAAAAAAAACATTAAAAATTTAAAAATACATTTAAAAATGGAAATAACTCTTTCAAAATTGCTATTAACAATATTTCTTTTCACAATAATAAAATGTAAATCAGAAGGAGTATTTTTTCCAAAAAGAGACAATCTTTATGTATTATCAGACTTAACATATGAAGAAGCCTTAAAAGAACATCAATATTTTTTTATATCAGCATATGCAGAATGGTGTTCAACATGTCAAAGAATAGAAGCAGAATTACACAAAGTAGCAAATTACTTTGAAAAAAATTTAGATAGTCCAGACATAGTTTTTGGAATAATATATGGAACATATAATATTGCTTTTATGGAAAAATATAATATTCCAGGTTACCCAAATTTAATTTTATTCTCAGGTGAAACTAAAATTAAAGATTATTATGAAAATTTAAATGCAGAATCAATTATTCCTTGGATAAGAAAAATAATATATCCTACTATTCAACCAATTAATGATGAATTAACTTTTAGTTATTTAATTAAAAATACTGATTTTAGTAAATTAATTTCTTATTATGGTAATGATAAAAAAACTATTGAAGTACTTGAACAATCTGCTTTGTCACATAATAAATATACTTTTTGTCGTGTTTTAAATAAAGATTTATATAAAAAATATAAAGTTAATAATGATGATATTGTTTTATATAAACAATATGATGAATTAAATCATACTATTAAAATTCCTATTAATTTTGAAAAAATTGAAAAATTTATTGATAAATATAGTCATAGATTATTAAAAAATTTTAATATACAAAATGGAAGAAAAAGATTTTCTAAAAAAATCAATTTATTATTATTTATTTCAAAAAATACTAATTTAATAAAAGAAAAAGAATTAGATAAAGAAAGAGAAAAAATATGTAAAGAAATAAGAGATAAAATTCAATGTGTAAAATCAATATATGATAAAAATGAAATTGAAAGATTAAAAAAGAGTATTTCTCAAGGTAAAATTCAACCAAAATTAAATCCATATCAACCTAATTATCAAACAGAAGATTATGATGAAGAAAAACAAAAAATATCATTTATTTTAGATTTATATAATTCATTAAATTTAAAAGATAATAATGAAACAGAAGTATTTATAATTGATTTAAGAGATAAAATAAATTATGCATATAATATTAATGATAAAACAAAAATTGTTGATTTTGTAAATAAATGGTATGAAAATAAATTAATTAATGTAACTAATATTACTCTTCCTACATCAATAAAAAATAATGTTATATCTACAAATGTTAATAAATTTGATAAAGATGTAATAAATAATAATTTTGATATTGTTGTTAAATTTTTTGCTCCTTGGTGTGGATTTTGTAAAAAATTAGCTCCTATATATCAAAAATTAGCTAATTTTTATTCAGAAAAAAATAAAAGACTTAAATTTGTTGAAATTGATGCTACAGTTAATGAAATACCTGGAATTGTTATTGATGCTTATCCTACTATTTATCTTTATAAAAGAAATGATAAATCACATCCTATTTTATATAATGGAGATGATACTTATGGGGATATTTCTAAATTTATTGATGATAATATTAAGAAGAAATAAATCAATTTAAATAAATTAATTTTTTTTTTTCAAATAATTTTGGTAAAAATAAATATATTTATTTTAAAATAAAAAAAAAATTTTTTTCTTTTTTTAGTATTATTTAGGATAGAAATTATTTAAAATATAATATTCCTCAATTTGAATTTTAAATTTTTTAAATATTTTATTTATATTGAAATTTAAAAAGATATTCATAACTTAATTTTTTATTTTTTTTATAAAATTAAAGAATATATTTATTTTCTATATTTTAATTATTACTTTTATGATATATGTATATATAATTAAAAAGATATAATGATTATTTTTGATATTTAAAATTACTAAATTTTATTTAATTCAGTATTATATATATATTTTATCTTATTTTTAAATTAAGATAATAAGTAAATTATTACATCTATTTTCCAAAAATTATTATTAATATTTGAAAAAAAATAATCAATAATAATACTAAATGAATTATTCAAATTAATTTAATAAATTTCTTTGAATTAAATTAATTTTTTGACCATAATTATTTCTATTTGAATTTCTTATAGATGGTTGATAAATATTATAATAATTATAAGGTCTTGTAGGACTTTTTATATAATTTTCATAATTTTCTTTATGTTTATCAACATTATATTTTCCATATTGAAAATGAGGTCTTTGTATTTGAGGAGCATACATTTTATATAATTTATATATTTCATCATTATCACTTATAGAAACTTTATATTTCTTATTTCTATTATTATGATTATAATTAAGAACTAAATTATTACTATTTGGTTTCCTATAATGTAAATGTAGAATATTATTTTCATTTGAATTATCATAACTATTCCTTATATCAGGAAGTTTTAATTTATTATCTTTATTATCAATTGATAAAGAATTTTCTTTTTTTGCTAATTCTCTTCTTTTTTTCTCATTTTCTTCATCAACTTTTCTTAAATATTCCTCGACTCTTCTATTTTTTGCTTTAGTATCTTCTAATTCTTTTTTAATTTTTTCTTCTTTTTTTTTCATTTCATTTTCCTTTTCTTTAATTAATCTTTCTTCTTTTTCTCTTTTACTTTCACGAAATTTACTTTTAGAATAATTTAAATCACTATTTTTATGTTTATGACAACTAATATTAATTTTATCATTATCAACAGTAACATTACAATTATTAATTTCAGTTAAATTATTTTTATTTATAGAATAATTACTTTTAGGTAAATTTGCACTTAAAAACAATAAATTTTTAGGAATAGTAATAGTTCTTAAAAGACATTGATCTTCTTCAATATCATCACCAGAAAAACTTTTAAAATATTCAATTCTTTTTTGAATAATAGGATTTTTTAATAAATTTTCACAAGAAGGTCTTTTATTCGAATCAACTTGAATTAACAAAGAAATAACTTCACTTAAATCATTAGAATAAATATCAGGAATTTTTTGATAAACACCTTTAATAACTTTATTATATAAACCTTCCATATTTTCTGCTCTAAATGGAGGTTTTAAAGTAATCATTTCATATAAAACACAACCAAGACTCCAAATATCACTTTTATTATCATATGGTAAATCTTTCCATACTTCAGGACTTGCATAATATGGTGTTCCAGTTTGTGTGTAAACTAAACCTTTTTTTACTATTTTTGATACGTTTAAATCACCTAATTTTGCACTTCCATCATTAAATAAAAATACATTTGCACTTTTTAAATCTCTGTGTAATATTTTTAATTCGTGTAATGATTTTAATCCTTTTATTAATTGAATTAATATTCTCCAAATTTCTGTTTCTTCAAAATATTTTTTTAATTTTCCACATTTTGTTATTTTTTGATATAAATCACCATTATCTGCAAATTCCATTACTATTCCTAAACATGATTCTTTTTCGTCAAAAAATGCTTCTTTATAACTTATTACAAAATTACTTTTTACACTTGCTAATATACGAACTTCATTTAAGGCATTTGTTTTTTCTCTGTTTGAAAGTTTTAATAATTTTACTTTTTTTAATGCATAAATATTGTCATCTGCTAATCTTTTTACTTTTAATACTGTTGAATATGCACCTTCTCCTAATTTACTTATTATTTTAAAACCATTCATTTATTTTTTTTTATTTATATTTTTATTCATTAAAATTTTTTTTTTTTGAATTTTAAAAAATTATTTATATTATATAATACTTAATTTATATATTAATCTATAATATAAATAGTTGAATGGAAAGAAATTATTTTTTTACTTTTTTTATTTAATCTATATAATAATTTGGAAAAAAGTAAAAAAAGTAAAACATATATATATTTATATTTACTCTCATAAAATAAATCTTTTACTCTTTTTATATACAAAAAATTAAAAAATAGTACATTTTTCAGTTTTTTCAGTTTTTGAAATAGTATTTATTTTTTTTGTCTTTTTATCAAGTAAAAAACGAGGATTAAATTCATTTTTTTTTATATGATTAATATAATTTTCATTATCATAATTATCAATTTCACATTCTGTTTTTTCTAAATCTTCATTTGATAAATTAAAAATATTTCTTGTTTTATCATTTGTATTATTATTTATTACTGAACTAAATTCAAATGAATAATTTTGATTATTTTGACTTTTATTATTTGTTAAAGAAATATAAAATTCATCTTGCATACATGATTCTAAAAAAGAATTACCTTTTATTATTTCATTTGATATTTCAATATCTGTGTCTATTTGATTTATTTCTTTTCTTTCTTTATCTGAAAAAATAATATTATCATTATTATTTTTAATATTTATTTTTTTGTTATTTTCATTTTTATTTAATTCTTTTATTTTAAAATCTTTTTTTTCAACAAACATATTTTTCATTTCTTCAATATTATCATTTAATAAATTAAATATCATTCCATATTCTTTTAATCTTAATTCATCTTGTTCAATAATTAATTTATTTTTATTTACTAAAAATATATTATCACTTTCTAATTTTTTATGTGTATAAGGTGAATTATTAATAGGAAAAGTACTTCTTTTTTTATATTCATTTCCTTCTAAATTTAAAAATTCTTTTTTTAAATTTAAATTATTATTTCCATTTCCATCAATTACAATTGTTTTTTTAAGATTTGATGTTCTAAAAAGATTTCCTAAATAATATAAATTCATTTCTTCGTTTTTTAAACTTTCTTCCGTTTCTATAAAAGTTTTTTTTAATTTTCTATCTTCATCTTTTGTATCTGTACAATTTGTAGGTAAAATACAATTTGAAGAACCTATATTTTGATTATTATTATTATTATTTGATTTAATTGATTGTTTTATTATTGATTTACAATATTTTTTTTTTAAATCATTTTTTTTTGATATTGATTTAAGTTCATTTTTAATATTTTTAAATAGTTCTTTCTTTTCATTTTTATCTTTTTTATTATCAAATAATTTATTTATTGATAATGTATTAATTTGATTATTATTTTTATTATTTTTTTTTGATACTTGAAAATGATATATTTGAGGATTTTTATATTTAGACATTTTTTTATTTTTATTTTTAAAATAATAAATTTTAAATATTTAATATTCCTAATTTATGTAAAGAATATTATAATAATAATATTATATTATTATAAAAAAAATATAGAATCTTTAAACTTTTACAATTATATTTTTTATTTATAAAAAAGGATATTATAATAATTAGACTTTTAAAAATTAATTAACATTATAATATCTATTCAAATAGGTAATAAAATAATTATTTTTATCTAAATCCTTAATCATATAAAAATTAATCAAAATTATTTTATTTTTAAAATATAAATTTTTAAATTTAATTTTATATTTTAAATTATAATTTTAATAAATAAAATTTTTCATTAATATTTATTTAATTTAAAATTATGTAAATTAAAAGAATAAGATTGTTTTTTTAATTTAGTATAAAAAATAAAACAAATAATAAAATTAATAAGTTCCAGTAATATATTGATAAGGTGTTCCTCTCTTAATTTCAACCCAATTTCCAAAATTTGGTTTTCCATTAATATCATGTAATCCAATTCTTTCTTCATTAACTTTAACTTTTTCTACATAATAATAACCATGTCTTTCATATTCATTTTCAACACAAACACCAAAAATTCTTCTTACATGATTAATACATTGAGTTTCTTTTTGTAAACGACCACTTATAACTTTATCTTCTACTTTAATTTCTTTTGTTTTTGTTGTATTTGCAATATCTTCATAATCAGTATAACTTATTGAATTATCATAATGAATTAATTTATATCTTTTTCTATCAACAATTACTTGACTTAATAATCCTGCTTCTAAACTTCCATTTGTACTTTTAATATAATCTTTTTCAATTTCTTCTATTTTTGATTTAACTACTTTATCTACATCAACAATATTTCCTAAACTATCAATTATAGGATTTAATTCATTTGTCCAATCAATTAATTGATTTAAATATTCTCTAAAATGAGAATTTTCATTTCTTGCTTCAATTGAATCAATAAAAAATTGAGGAATTGAATTAATTTCTTCATCATTAATTTCTGGAAAATTTAATTTTAAAAATCTTTTAAAACCAGTTTTTTTAGGTTCTGGATTTTTTATATTTTCTGGTAAATAAGAATAATATTTAGTCCAAACAACACAAATGTGATTATACCATTTTTTCCCTGGATACATATTAGATAAAATTTGAAATAATCTCAAATTTGCTTCATCAATTCTATCATTGTTAAAATTTAAAGTAATTAAAAAAGATTTTAAATCTCTTCTATTTCTAATAAAATTTGTCATTTCTAATAAATGAACATTATCTCTTCCATGTGAATCATATAAACCTGGTGTATCAATTATATATACTTTTCTATTATTAAATGTTCCTTCTTTTCCAATTGTTTCTTGAGTTTCAGATTCAACATTATTACTTTCTTTAAATTCATTTTCTTTATTTATTAATGTATTTGATATTGTTGATTTACCACTTCCAGTTAATCCTATTACTGCTATTGATGCTATCATATATTATTAATTTGAGAAGATAATATGTTATTATATATTATTTTTTTAAAAATAGTTAAGAAGACATGTGAAAAAAAGACTTTTATGTTCATTTTATTTAATTAAATTGAAAATAAGTGGTTTATGATGAAAATAAAAGATTTTTAAATTATAATTTATAAATTTATTCATATAAACAGATGTGGATTTAAAAAATTTTTCTTTTTTTTAATAACATTATTACTTTATGTTATAAATAAATTTAATTTTTATATTGTAAATAGTGAATATAAAAAAGAATAATGAAAGATATAGTTAATTTAATATTTTTATATTTATTTTTATATTTTTAGTTAATCTTCTTTTTTCAAAAAAGGATATTATATTTTTTTATTTTTCTTACCAAAATTATTTTTTTAAAAAACAGTTAATTTCTTCTTTAAATAAAATGTCTTTAACTATTTTTAAATATTTATAAAAATTATTTTTTTAATTTAAATAAATTATCTTTAACTATTTTTAAATATTAAAAAAAATTATTTTTTTGATTTTAATAAAATATCTTTAACTATTTTTAAATATTAATAAAAATTATTTTTTTGATTTTAATAAAATCTTTAACTATTTTTAAATATATCAAAATCTTTATAAAAAAATGATATTTTAAATATTATTAATGCAATAAAAATAGATAACCTTGATATTAATAAAAATTATTTTTTTGATTTTTTAAAATCTCAAGATTTTTTTTTAAAAATTAACTGTTTTTGATAATAAAAATTAATAATTACTTATAGAAATTTATTAATTAATAAAGTTTTTTCTTATTATTAATTTTAAAAAAATTGTTTTAATTTATTTCAATTTCATTTTATATAATTT
>JAEEGK010011488.1_pt1 | contig 20233 bp, 15 predicted proteins | sample 8958771 | NCBI WGS metagenome assembly JAEEGK01 (sample SAMN16246547, study PRJNA631951) | gut metagenome | biome: gut microbiome; feature: rumen; material: SC-attached | host: Bos | place: Iran: Karaj | collected 2018-10
TATAGTACAAACTGAGTTTCACCACGGATTCATCCGAGGACTTGAAGCTGATGCTGCCCGTATCGGTGCAGTCGTCCGGGAGGAGCTTGGCGCTGAAATAGCTCAGGCTCTTGCCTTCCTTCAGGGTGATTTCCGTGATTTCGTCATCGTTCCAGCCCTGGGTAAACTTGATACCCGTAGCGTGCACGGGATCGGGTTCGCGGGCGGTGAAGTTGTACACGGCATACTCGCCGGTGAACTCGAACTCGCTGTCATAGGCGAGCAGGTAGGCGACAGCCTCGCCCTTGTCCGAGTAGTTCTTGGAGAAAGCTTTGCCGGTGGAGAAGAGATCCTTGGGGTCCTTCCCTGCATCCTTCTTATCGGTCACCTGTTCGTACACGGCGTTGGAAACGGCTTCCACGCCCTCGAACTTGGAGGCATCGACAATGCCGAAGTAAGCGTACTCGCCGTCAAAGTCGGCAACGGAAACCTCTTCGTGGGAACCGGTAACGGTACCATAGTAGTTCTTATCCCACTTGGGAGTGTCGGTAATCTTCCAAACCTCGCTGCGGTCCACGAGCTTGATCTTGTCGGCCACGGTCACCTTCACCGTCGCGGTCAGGTCTCCCTGCTTGGCGGTAATGGTGGCCTCGCCCATGCCCACGGCCTGGATGTAGCCATAGCTCACCACGGCCACCTTCTCGTCGGAGGAGCTCCATTCGAGGTTGCGGCGGTCGGTGGTATTCTCGGGCAGCAGGCCGGACTTGATGTTGGCGGCGCGGCCGACCAGCAGATTCACTTCATTCTTGGAAAGTTTGATCTCCGTAGCGGGGATGCGCTCGGCGAAGACGTTCACCAGGGAGCTGGCGCTGACGCCGTCCACGGTGGCGGTGATGTGGGCCACACCCACGGCGAGGGTCGTCACCTTACCGTTGGCGTCAACGGTGGCGACGGTCTCGTCGGAAGATTTCCAGGAGACGGTACCCACCTGGGCCTCCTCCGGTTTGAAGCTTGCGGTCAGGGTCACGGCCTCCCCTACCACCACATAGTTGGTCTTGGGGCTCACTTCCACGCCCTGGGCGCTAACGGCTACGTTTTCCGGCATGGGCAGCGGGTTGGAAGTGTTTTCCAGCTCGCTTACCTTGGTGCAGGAGAAGAAGCTTATCATTGCCACGGCGGTGGCAAAAATGATCTTTTTCATATAGTTTTAATGTCTATTCTATTGTTCCTTTGATTCGGAGCGGAGCCACGGGGGTTCCGTCCACCACTAATTCCAGTGTTTCCTGTACCTGGCTGCCGCGGCGCTTCCACAGGGCGTTGTATTCGCCGCGCAGGTCCTCACGGGTGTGGGGAGCGATCGTCGCGGGAGCGAAGAGCTTCACGCGGGAGGGGGCTTTCACCTCGACCTTCACTTCCTTGTCCGTATCATTGTAAAGGGGAATGGAGAACGTGTAGTCTCCGAAGCTGTCCTTCACAAGGGTGTTGACGGAAGTGTCGGTGCGGAGGCCGCCGCCCAGGTCCTCGGCATAGCGGATCTCGCCTTCGGAAGCATCCCGGAGCACATAGCCCTTGACGGTGACGGAGCTCAGGACCGTGTTCTCACCGTCGGATGTAACGACGGTCAGGTGACGGGTCTGGGGGCCGTAGAGGCTCTTGGAGTCGAAAACCGCCGTGAGCACCGCCTTGGCGCCGGGGGCCACCACGCGGGGCTTCACCTCGCCGGTGAAACAGCCGCAGCCGGAATGGACTTCCAGGATGGTAACCTTCTTACCGGAAACATTTTCAAAAGGGTAACGGAGCGTAAGGGCGCCGCTGTCGAAGCGCACCGTATCTACCGTCTGCTCCGGCTGGGTGAAGCGGATCAGACGGCCGTCCTGGGCCCGGGCCACCAGACAGAGGCCCAGGCACAGAATCAGCGATATCATACGGTTACGTTCCATTATTCGGGGCAACGGATATTGGCTTCGGTATAAGATACGTTGCCGTGGGCATAGCCGTCGAAACCGTTTCCGGTGAGGTCCTTGCCACGGTTCTCGTTATCCAGCTTCCAGTAACCCAGGAGCTTGTTCTCGCGGGCTTCCTTCACAGGGTCGGCGATGGAGCACTGACCGTTGATGAGCTCGGTGGCACTCAGGAGTCGGCCCCATACGCGGGCTTCGCTCACCTGACCGTCGAGGTAACGGCCGCGCTCGGACATGCCGATGGCGAACTTGGAGTTATAGACCTTGCCCAGGTTGATACCCTTGCCGCCCATGGGTGTGGAGCTGTCCAGCTCGCCGTTGACGTAGAGGTCGCAGGTCTGCTTCACACCATCGGCCACGACGGCGATGTGGTACCACTTGCCGGTGTCGAAATGAGCCTTGGAGGTGATGGACACGCCCTGGCCGGCCAGCTGCAGCTGGTTGGGATCGCAGGAGATATCACCGAAACGGAGAAGGAAGTTCTCTTCCACGCCGATGAGGGAGGAGATGTACGGATTGGATCCAGCCCAGCTGTTCACCTTCACACGGATTTCCATGGTGCAGGTTTCCAGCTGCAGACGCGGATCGTTCACGGTGTCGTCCATCATGAAGTAGGAAGAGCCCGGCAGGTTGGCGGCCGATGCATAGACATAGCCACGGATCACCAGGTAGGCGTACTCCTGGCCGGGGATGCTGCCCAGAGAGGAATCGGAACCCGTAATCTTGAGGGGCAGGCAGTAGATGACGCCGTTCTTGAAACCGTCGATGTTCACGTCAACGGTGACGGGGTCGGAGACGGCGTTGCCGGCTTTGATGACGGCAGCCTTCTGGGTAAGCGTATAGTTTGCTTCCGGAAGCATCCAGTAGTTGGTACCGTTGGCCTTGTTGAAGGCGCCCAGCACAGCGGCGGAGTCACGGGCGGGCTCGAAGGAGACGGTCACGTCCTTGTCCACCTTCACGGAAGAGGAGAAGGTGAAGGTAACGGGGCCGGATTCCTCCAGGAAGGCCGACATTTCGCCGTTGGAAGAGGAGCGGAAGGCAACGATGCCATTGTCGTACAGGTGCTCGGAGTAGAGGATGCTCTTCTGGCAGGAGGCCATCATGCAGACGGCGGCCAGGGCGATGATAATCTTTTTCATACTCTTTATTCTCCTTTATAGTATTCGACCTTCTGCTGGGCACGGATGCCCTTGATGTGGTGCTGATAGCGGAACTGCTTGCCTTTCTCGGCGCCTTCGGCCTCCAGACGCCAGTCGCGCTGGCCGTGGAAGGAGGCGAAGCCGCCCTTGTGGCCGTACTGCTGGCCGCAGGTGGAAGGCTGGAAAGAAGCCATCTGCTCCAGGACGCCGCAGCCATTGCCGTAGGTATCACCCACGTTCTCGGTCACGATGATCTGGGCGGGCACCCAGCCGCTCTCGCGGTTCAGGTTGGAGCCGAAGTCACCCTGGCTGGCAGGGGACGCGCCACCGGTGCTGCCGTACTTCTGATAGATCCAGAAGTTGCAAAGAGGAGCAAAGGAGGCCGATCCGGCGCCGGCGTTCTTGTCGATGATCAGCAGCGTCCCGGGGTTCGAGGACTTGGGGCCGATGAACTGGGCCAGGTACTGCACGAACGTAGCGAAGCAGGCGCCGTCGCTGAAAGGCTCGCCGTTGCCCATGGGCTCGTAGTCCAGGTCATAACCGTCCAGGCCGTACTTCTCGATCTCGTCGAGGATGGGCTTGGCGGCATAGACGACCCACTCGGGATAGTTGCCGTTCTCGTCCACGGTCTTGTGGGCGGAAGCATCGGCGGCGCAGGCTTCAGAACCAGCCTTACGGGCGGCCGATTCAAGCTCCTGCTCGGTCATCTTGCCGGACAGGACGCGGCCCATGTTGTCGTATTTGTAATCCTCATAGGCTTTCATGAAGGAGGGGACTTCGGCCTCCATCACCCAGGATTCGTTCTCCAGCAGACGGGTGATGCGGCAGCCCACGATCTTCATGCCCTTGACCTGCTGGCAGGCCTTCATTTCCTGGTAGTCCAGGGAACCGAACTTGGGAACGCCGCCCCAGAGGTTGATCACATCCACGGAGTCGGGGATGTCGGCGAAACGGAAAGCCATGGAGCCGTAGTCGGCGAAGAAGATGTAGGAGATGCTGCGGGCGGCGATACCGTCCTTGTCGAAGGCGGCCTTCTTCCACTCGCGCAGGTTCTTGTAGTAGGTCTCGTCACCGATGGTGTTCACGGTACCGGTACCCTGGATGAACTGGGCCCAGGGCTCCACGGTGTGGACACCGGAAGTGCGCTCTACGGAGATGGGCTTCACGTCCTTGTTGCAGGAAGCAAGGAGCAGGGCGGCGCCCATCAGTATATAGAATGTCTTTTTCATGTCAGTACGTATTACTTTTTGTCCCACCAGAGCTGGGTGCCGCCGTTGTCGCCGGCGCCGCTCTTGGCTTCACTGTCCAGAAGGTTCACAGCCTCGGTTACGGCGGCGTTGTTGGCCTGGAACTCGGAGGCGGGATAGATGAGACGGCGGATCTGCTTATCGGTGTCGATGGTACCGCCGGAGTTGTTGGTAAGGGTCGGGATCACCTTCGGGAAGCCGGTGCGGCGGAACTCGGCCCAAGCCTCCATTCCTTCCGGGAAACCGGCGATGTACTTCTGGGTGATGATCTGCTCCAGGTGACCCTCGAAGCTGCTCTGGCTGCTCCAGGCTACGGACACGTCGGTGAGGTTGGTGCTGTAGCTGTTGCCGGCGGTGACAGGGTCGGAGAAGCTGCCCACGGTGGAAGTGGTGTTCAGGTAGTTGCCCAGGCTCACGCCGCGCAGCTCGAAGCTCTTCTTGACACCGGCCTCGTACATCTTGCGGGCCTCGGCCGTCTCGCCGGCGCGGAGGGCGTGCTCGGCGCGGAGGAAGAAGCTCTCGGCACCGGACATCCACATGAGGGCGTCGGAGTTGGTGCAGTTGATGCGGGACAGGCGGCCGTCCTTGGCGTAGTCGTCGGAGATGACGGCACCCATGCGGACACCGTGGTACTCACCGTCGGATCCGGTGGTGAAGTAGGCGCTGCGGCGGGGATCGGCATAACCGTTCATGTAGGTGACGATGGTTGCGCCGGGTTTGGCGTCACCGTCGTTGAAGTTGTACTCGATCACGAAGATGGGGTACTCCCAGGCGCCGGCACCCGGATGCAGGGCGGCGTCCACCTCCAGGAAGCCTTCGGGGCAGGCCAGGGCCTTGGCAGCCTCGGCGCCGTACTGGCCTTCGTCGGCGTAGGCGACGCGCAGGGCCAGACGCAGGCGCAGGGTGTTGGCGAACTGGATCCAGCGGGTGACGTTGCCGTAGAAGACATTGTCATAATCGGCCAGATACGTCTCCGTGCCCTTGTTCAGGAGGGACTCGAGGGTTTCGATACCCTTGTCCAGATCCTTGAACATGGCGGTGTACACATCCTGCTGCTTGTCGTAGGACAGGTGGATGGCACCGGTGCCCAGCTGGGTGTAAGGGATGGGGCCGTAGGCGTCGGTGACGCGGTGCAGGGCGGCCACCTTCAGCACGTCGCCCAGGGCGGCGTCATAGGGGTTGGTCTCACGCACGGCGTTGAGCTCGGTCCAGGGAGCGATGGCGCGCACATAGGCATCCTCGAAGAGGGCCTTGGTCCAGCCGTCGGCCACGAGGTTGTACTCGTTGGTCTGGTGGAAACCGCTGTTGGTGGCGGCTTCGTAGTTGGCGAAAATATTGCCGGTCAAGCCCTGGACCACCTGGTAGGAGGCGGAACCGTATTCCTGCTCGCCACGCTGGTAGGAAGGCAGGACGTTGGCCATCATCTGGGCGATGTAGGAGCCGGTACGCAGGTTGTCGTGGTCCAGCATTTCCTCAGTTGCCTGTTCGGGGTTGGTATTGCGGCTGGCGAAATCCTTGGTGCAGGAAACCAGGCCGATCATCAGTACCAGGATAGGAAGGATCGTCTTTTTCATCGTTGTGTCCTCCATTATTTGTTATTCTTCTGACCAAACTTCACCTTGACGGAGAAGCCGATGTTACGGGTGGAGGGCGCCATGAACAGGTCGATGCCGGCGCCGTAGTTACCGGCGTTGGAGACCTGCTCGGGGTCGAACGGAGCCTTGCACAGGAGCAGGGCCAGGTTGCGGCCGACGAGGGAGACGTTCAGGCCCTCGATCCACTTGACGGACTTGCTCACGGGGATGTCGTAACCCAGGGAGACCTCAGCCAGGCGGATGTTGGTCATGTCATAGACGTAGTAGGCACCCAGGGCATCCGTACCGGTGGGGCTGGCGATGGTCTGCCAGTAGTCCTGTGCGCTCACCTGATAGTAGTTGCGGGCGTTGCCGTAGATGTCTGCGGGAGCGAAGTTGAAACCTTCCTCACGGCCCTGCAGGGTCTTGTTGGTGACACCGAAACCGTCCATGGCAGCCTCGGTGAGGGACACGCCCACGCCGCCCTTGCGCATGGTGAACATGAAGGCGAAGTTGAGACCGTTCCAGCTGAACTGGTTGCGCCAGGAAGCGGTCCAGTCAGGGTTCACGTTACCGGCATACCACATGGTGTCGGGGGTACCGTCGTTGGGAGCCTTGTACATGACGCCGCCCTTGTCGGAAGGAGTCACGTAAGGGGAACCGTCGGCGTTGGTCGCCAGGCCGGAGACATACATCTCGCCGATGGGACGGCCTTCGATGAGCCACATGGTAGCGGCGGAAGTGCCGCCCACGTTCTCACGGGTGCTCACGTAGTGCTCGTTGCCGTAGGTGTAGTCCAGCATCTTGACCACCTTGTTGGTGTTCTTGGTCCAGATGACGTTGGTGGTCCAGTCCACAGGGCCGATGTTCTGGTTGAACATGGCGGAGAGCTCGACACCGTTGTTGTCCACCTGGCCGGCATTCACGTAGAAAATGCTGGAACCGCCGGCGGCGCTGCTGGTAGGAGTGAACACCTGGTTGTAGGTGGAGGAATGATAGTAAGTTCCGGAGAGGTGGAGCTTGCTCTTGAACAGGCGTACGTCGGCGCCGACTTCCCAGGAGCGGGTGCGCTCGGGCTGGAAGTCAGGGGCGGTGGACCAGCTGTTCAGGTTGGGAACGCCACCGACGACGGGATAGGTCACATTGAGGATGTAACGGCTGATCGGGTTACCGACCTCGGCGTAGGAAGCGCGGACCTTGGCGTAAGTGAGCAGGTCGCTCTTCTTGTCCAGCATCTCGGTGATGAGCCAGGATGCGCCCACGGAAGGATAGAAGAAAGGCTTGACACCATTAGCCGATGCCATCTGGGAAGCCCAGTCTTCACGGGCGGTCGCCTCCAGGAAGAGGAAGTTCTTATAACCCAGGTTCAGGGTGCCGAAGACGGACTGGGTCTGGTCGCGGAAGGTGTCCTTGGACATGGCCTTGCCGGTATCCAGGTTGGTGAAGGTGAACAGGTTGGCTACGCCCAGCAGGTCCCCGCCCAGGGAGGTACCGCGGTAGAAGTAGTCCTCGATGGAGGCGCCCAGGGTGGCGTTCACGGAGAGGAGGTCGTCCTCGCCGAAGTTCTTGCGCATGTTCAGGAGTACGTCGGCGTAGGTCTGGGTGGTCTTCTGGTCGTCATAGTAGTAACGGCCGTACTTGCCGGCGAACAGACCGTTGGAGGAAGCGTAGTGCTTCTGCTCGGCGATGGAGTTGTTATTGTCGGTACGGACACGGGCCTGGACGTCGATCCAGTCGGCAATGTCATAGGACACGGAACCGCCCAGGATGAAACGGTTCTTCTGGGTCGTGAACATATTGCGGTTGATGGTCCAGAAGGGGTTCTGCATGGAGAGCAGGTTGGTGTTCCAGTACTGGACCGGGAAGTTGCGGGAAGCATCGTAGCGCTCGTAAACCGTATAGGCGTACAGGTTGTCGCTGGGGCTCATCAGGTACAGCGGCACCAGCGGGTTGTGGTACAGACCGCCAGAGAGCATGTTCTGCTCGTTCACGCGGATGAACATACCCAGCACGCTCAGGTGCAGCTTATTATTAAGGTAGTCGGCCGTGTGACGGAAGGTAGCGTTGAAACGGCTGTAATTGTTGTTGGGGATGATACCCTGTGCGTCGGAATGGCCCACGCTGAAGTAGGTAGTGGAGTGCTCCTTGCCGGCCGACAGGCTCACGGAGTGGGCCGTATTGTAACCGGTCTGGAAGAAGTCACTGATGTTCCAGCTGGGGGCCGATTCCAGCTTGCTGCCCCAGGATGCGTAGGAACCGGCGGCGGCACCGTAGGTGCTCTGGCGGGCCGGCAGCATGAGCGGGGAAGAGAAGGTGGTATTGTTGGAGTAGCTCACATGGAAGCCTTCCTCACCGGTGCGGGAGGTCAGCATGAGGATACCGTTGGCAGCCTTGTAACCATACAGGGCGGCGGCCGATGCACCCACCAGGGCGCTCATGTCCGCGATATCCTCGGAGTTGAGCATGGACATACCGTCACCGGACAGGCCGGAACCGGAGTAGATGCTCCAGGAGTCGCCGGGTTTGGTCGTGCTCAGGGTCGGGAGCGGAATACCGTCCAGTACATACAGGGCGTTGTTGTTGCCACTGATGGACTTGGCGCCACGCATGACGACTTTCGTCTCGGAACCGGCGCCGGCTGCAGTCTCGTTGATCTGGACACCGGCGATCTTACCGGAAAGGGAGTTGACCATGTTGGCTTCGCGGGTGACGAAGACCTTGTCGTCCAGTTTCTGGACGTTGTAGGTTACAGCCTTCTCGGAACGCTTGATACCGAGTGCGGTCACCACCACGCCTTCCAGCACGGTGGCATCCTCTGCCAGGGTAACGTTGATAACTGTCTGTCCTGCGATGTCCACCACCTGGTCCACCATTCCGATGTAGGAGAAGCGGAGCTGGGTAGCAGCAGCGGGAACGGCAAGAGAGTAGTTTCCGTCGAAATCGGTGATGGCTCCGATGGAGCTCTGGCCTTCGACGACTACGCCTGCCCCGATGAGCGGATCATTATTCTGGTCCACTACCTTACCGGTAATGGTACGGCTCTCCTGGGCAAAAACCATGGAGGCCGTGGCGAACAACGAAGCGGCTACGAGGCAAACCTTACGTAAGCTGTTGTTGAACATTGAATTAAGGATTGGTTAATTAAATTATTGTTTTGTGTATGGTTTCCCAATGGGGGTGCAAAGATAGTAATTATTCGTAAGTGAAAAAACGTTTTAGCAGCTAAAAATTGCTAAAACGAAATTAAAAATATTTACAATCTTTAAATGCCGTAAACGCCTTCGATTTCAGGGGTTTCGGCGCCCCAGCGCTCGGCGACATAATCGAGCGTGGCGAAAATCTCCTCCGGATCCTTGGAGGTGACGAGTTTGATTCGGGTATCCTTGAAGTCCCGCAGACCTTTGAAATAGCAGGACAGGTGACGGCGCATTTCATAAACGCCTGTAACAGGTCCCTTTAAGTCCAGCGACAGCTGGAAGTGACGCTTCGCGAGGGCTACGCGGTCGGCCACGGCCATCGGGGGCAGTTCCTCCCCCGTATCCAGCAGATGGCGGATTTCCGTGAAGATCCAGGGGTGGCCGAAGCTGGCGCGCCCCACCATGATGCCGTCCACGCCGTAGCGGTCGAACATCTCCTTGGCCTTCGCGGCCGAGTTCACGTCACCGTTACCTATAATAGGTATATGCATGCGGGGATTCTCCTTCACGGCGCCAATCAGGGTCCAGTCCGCCTCCCCTTTGTACATCTGGCAGCGGGTGCGGCCGTGGATGGTAAGGGCGGCGACGCCCACGTCCTGCAGCCTTTCGGCCAGTTCCACAATGATCTTGGAATTGTCGTCCCAGCCCAGGCGGGTCTTGACGGTGACGGGCTTGTCGGGGACGGCTTTGACGATGGCTTCGGTGATGGCGACCAGCTTGTCGGGTTCCCGCATCATGCCGCTGCCCGCTCCCCTGCCGGCGATTTTCGAGACTGGGCAGCCGAAGTTGATGTCGATGATATCGGCCCCGTGGCCTCCGGCCAGTTCGGCGGCCCTGTCGGCCATCTTCGCGGCGTCCACCATGGCATCGGGCAGGCTTCCGTAGATTTGCACGGCCACCGGAGACTCTTCCTCCAGGGTGTGCATCTTGGCGATGGTTTTCTGGACGTCCCGGACCAGTCCGTCAGAACTGACGAACTCGGTGGTAACCATGGCTGCACCCGCTTCCCGGCACAAAATGCGGAAGCTGGCGTCTGTGACGTCCTCCATGGGCGCCAGGGTTACCGGGCGTTCTCCCAAGTTTACATCTCCAATTTTCATGGCGCAAAGATAGTGATATTACCCCAAAAAGCATTATATTTGCAAAAATTTTAAAAAGTCTATGGAAAGACATATCAAGACAATCGGCGTACTGACCTCCGGTGGTGATGCACCGGGTATGAACGCCGCCATCCGGGCCGTCACCCGCAGCGCCCGAGCCCATGACATCAACGTCATTGGCGTCATGCGCGGTTATTTCGGTCTTATCGAAAAAGAGTTTGTCAAGTTCACTTCTTCCAGCGTTTCCAATACCATCCAGCGTGGCGGCACCATCCTCAAGACGGCCCGCTGCACGGCTTTCCTCACCCCTGAAGGACGCAAGAAAGCCTACGAGAACATGGTAGAGGCCGGCATCGACGCCCTGGTGGTCATCGGCGGCAACGGCTCCCTCACCGGCGCCCAGCTCTTCGCCCGCGAATACGACATTCCCATCATCGGCCTGCCCGGAACCATTGACAACGACCTCTACGGTACGGACTCCACCATCGGCTACGACACGGCCCTGAACACCATCGTGAACTGCGTGGACAAGATCCGCGACACCGCCAACTCCCACGACCGCATCTTCTTCATCGAAGTGATGGGCCGCGACGCGGGCTTCCTGGCCCAGAACAGCGCCATCGCTTCCGGCGCCGAAGCCGCCATCATCCCCGAAAGCAAGACCGACGTGGACCAGCTGGCCGAGTTCATCGAGCGCGGCAAGCGCAAGAGCAAGAACAGCGCCATCGTCCTGGTGAGCGAAGCTCAGAAGGACGGCGTAGGCGGTGCCCTCTATTACGCAGACCGTATCCAGAAAGAATATCCGCAGTTCGACGCCCGTGTCACCATTCTGGGTCACCTGCAGCGCGGCGGTTCTCCGACCGCTTACGACCGCATCCTGGCTTCCCGTATGGGATACGCCGCCATCGAGGCCCTCATGGAAGGCCAGCGGAATGTGATGATCGGCATCAAGAACGACGAAATCGTTTACGTGCCTATCTCCCGTGCCATCAAGATGGATAAGCCCATCAACAAGGAACTGATTTCCGTCCTTAACGTTCTTTCGATGTAAGGGCGTTCAGAAGAAGTTCTGTAAACGCACGATCCTCTTCCTCGGTGAGGAAGGTTGCCTGGATAGGCAGGAAAAACAGACGCTCACGAATTTGCTGGGGAACATTCTTGCAATCCCGCAGACGTTGGGCGTCTTTTTCTGTGGTCATCAGGCAGGCCGTGGGGTTGGCCTTCGAGGCCGATGCGATGGAGCGGACGTCTCCGGCGGAGAAACGGTGATGGTCCGGGAACTCCAGTTTCTGTACCATCTTATAGGTATCGGACAGATACATCCGCAGGGAAGCATTGTTGGCGATGCCGGACACCAGCACCAGCCTGTGGGAATACAGGTAGTGGGAGTCGGCCTCCGGGAAGACGGGTTCCGGCTGGCAGTAGCTGATGGTGGTGAACAGGAGCGGCTGGTCCTCGCGCAGGTTCAGGCGTTCGCGCCAGCCGGCCCTTTCCAGCTCGTCCAGTTCGGCCGGACACTTGGAGACGATGACCACGTCGGCGCGGCGGATCTGGGAAGGAAGGTCCCTCAGGTGGCCGAAAGGCATGAGGCGGTCTTCGAAGGTGGGACGGCCGTAGTCCACCAGCACCACGTTGAGCGTGGCGTCCAGCTTGCGGTACTGGAAGGCGTCGTCCAGGATGATGAGGTCCACCCCGCTGAGCTGTTCGCAGCCATGGACGCGGTTCTTGTCCACGGCGACGGTCACCATGGGGAACTTGCGGGCCATCTGCAGGGGCTCATCCCCCATCTGGCGGGCCGATGCGTCGGCCCCGGCCACCTGGAAGCCATGGCTCTTGCGCTTGTAGCCACGGGACAGGATCGCCAGCTGGCTGCGGCCCCACTGGTCGCTGGCGAGGAGCTTGCGAAGGATCATCTCCGTATGGGGGGTCTTTCCCGTACCGCCGACGGTGATGTTACCCACGCAGACGGTGGGAACCTTGGCGGTGTATTTCTTTTTCAGTCCTTTGTCGTATGCCCAGTGGCGGAGGGCCAGTACCAGTTTATAAAACATATCTCTATTTCTTTTATCCTTCCAGCACGTTGTTCTGTACGCGGACGGATTCGTCGTGGATAGCGGTCATAATGGCCGTGATAGCCTGTTCGGAAATGCCCATGGCCCCGGCGCGGGCGACCATGTCGGCGAGGAGCTGCTCCCATCGGCCCGCCTGGAGAATGGCGACGTTGTGCTCTTTCTTGTACTGGCCGATGGCCTGGCTCACGCCCATGCGGTCCTTCAGCAGCTTGAGGAGATTCTCGTCGATGACGTCGATGCGGGCGCGGAGGGCGTCGATGCCCTCCCTGTAGGCCTCGTTCTCGGAGGTGTTCTCACGGATGACAAGGTTTTCGAGCAGGTTCTGCAGGGCAGCGGGGGTCAGCTGCTGCTTGGCGTCGGACCAGGCGGCGTCCGGGTTGCAGTGGCTTTCCACCATGAGGCCGTCCAGGCCCAGGTCCATGGCGCGCTGGGAGAGTTCCTGCAGGTATTTGCGGTCTCCGGCCATGTGGGACGGGTCTGCGAAGAAGGCCATCTGCGGATAGCGGGTGCGCAGCTCGATGGCGATCTTCCAGCTCGGGTCGTTGCGGTAAGGGATGCTGGCCGATGTGGAGAAGCCGCGGTGGATGACGCCCAGCTTCCTGAGGCCGGCGCGGTTCAGGCGCTCCAGGGCGCCGATCCACAGGTCCAGGTCCGGGTTCACGGGATTCTTCACGAGCACGGGGATGTCGGTGCCTTCGAGGGCATCGGCAATCTCCTGCATCAGGAAAGGATTGGCCGAAGTGCGGGCGCCTACCCACACGAGGTCCACGCCGTACTTGATGCACTCCAGCACGTGCTTTTCGGAGGCGACCTCCGTGCACACTTTCATGCCCAGTTCCTGCTTCACGCGGCGGAGCCACCTCAGGCCCTGCGTACCCACGCCCTCAAAGGAGCCCGGGTGCGTACGCGGCTTCCAGATGCCGGCGCGGTAAACGTGAATGCCGAAGTCGTTCAGGCCTTTGGCCGTCTCCATGACCTGCTCCTCGGTCTCTGCGGAGCAGGGACCGGCGATGCACATGGGACGGGGAAGGGTGAAGAAACCCCATTCGGTTCCGGGTATGATATCTAATTCGTGTGCCATTTATCTGAGTATTTTCTTGATCTTGTTAGCCTCGTTGATGAGCTCTCTGATCTTGTCTTCGTCGTAATCGGCCACCGCTTCGCGGAAGGCCTTCATTTTTTCGATATAGGTATCCATCACCTGGAGCACGTTGTCGTGGTTCTGGGTGAGGATGGGGACCCACATGTCGGCATTGGACTTGGCGAGGCGCACCGTGGAGGAGAAACCGCCGGAGGCCAGGTCGAAGATGTGCTTTTCGTCCTTTTCCTTGTCCAGCACAGTGAGCGCCAGGGCGAAGGAAGTGACGTGGGAGATGTGGGAAACGTAGGCGGTGTGGACGTCGTGCACGTCGGCCTTCATGTACAGGGGGCGCATGTTCAGGACGGCGTACATCTCTTCGATGACCTTCAGGGCGCGGGGGCTGCTCTCCTCGCTGTCGCAGAAGATGCAGGCGCGGCCGTCGAACAGGCCGGGCTGGGCGGCCCAGGGGCCGCTGTACTCGGTACCGGCCATGGGGTGCGTGCTCACGAACTGCCCGCGGCGGGGATGGTACTGCGTCGCGCGGCAGATCTGCTCCTTGGTGGAGCACACGTCGATGACGATCTGGTCCTCGATCTTGTCCAGGATGGCGGGGACCAGTTTGACGGCAGTGCCGACGGGGACGGCGACGATGATGATATCGGCCTTGCCGATGCAGGTGTCCAGGTCGGTGACTTCATCCACCAGGCCGATCGTCCGGGCCGCCTCGGCCGCCACCGGGTCCTTTTCGACACCCAGCGTACGGGCGGCAAATCCCCTGCGCCTGAGATCCAGCGCAAGGGACCCGCCGATAAGGCCCAGACCTATGACACCTACCGTGCGCATACCGCTTTGATCTTCTCCAGTGCCTTTTTCAGGTTGGGAACGTTGGCGCAGAGGGAGATGCGCAGGTGGTTGGCGCCGTTGCTGCCGAAGATGAAACCAGGCGTCAGGAACACGCCGGCCTCGTAGAGGATCTTGTCGCTCCAGGCCTCGGCGGTTCCTTCCGGGACACGGCCCCAGACGTAGAGACCGCCGGCGTTCTTGTCGTAGGTGCAGCCGAGCAGATCCATAATCTGGCAGGCCACTTCACGGCGCTTGGCATATTCTTTATTCAGCTCTTCGTACCATTCGGGACCGGCGTTCAGGGCCACGATGGCGGCTTCCTGGATGCCCCGGAACATACCGGAGTCCATCTGGGACTTCACCTTGAGGACTTCCTTGATGACGGCGCCGTCGCCTACCAGCATACCCACACGCCAGCCGGCCATGTTGTGGCTCTTGGACAGGGAGTTCATCTCCAGGCAGACCTCGCGGGCGCCGGGGACGGTGAGGATGGACTGCGGCTCGTTGAGCACGAAGCTGTAAGGGTTGTCGTTGATGAGGAGGATCTTGTGTTTCTTGGCGAAAGCGACGAGTTTCTCAAACACGTCGCGGCGGGCGGGAGCTCCGGTGGGCATGTTGGGGTAGTTCACCCACATGAGCTTGACGCCTTCCAGATCCATGGATTCGAGCTGGTCGAAATCCGGATACCAGCCGTCCTTCTCTACGAGGTCATACTTGACGACCTCGGCCTCGCACATGTTGGTGGAGGAGGTGTAGGTAGGATAGCCGGGGTTGGGGACCAGCACCTTGTCACCTTTATTCAGGAAGGTGAGGGAGATCAGCAGGATACCCTCCTTGGAGCCCATCAGGGGCTGGATTTCGGTGGCGGGGTCCAGTTGTACGCCAAACCAGCGCTCGTACCAGGCGGCGATGGCGTGACGGAGTTCAGGGATACCCACATAGCTCTGGTAGCCGTGGGCGTTGGAGCGCTGTGCGCAGGTAGCGAGAGCCTCTACGGCCTCGGGAGAGGGGGCACCGTCGGGGGAACCGATGCCCAGGTTGATGACAGGGTCTTCACCCTTTGCGACCCGCTCTGCGGACAGGCGGGCGATCTCCTTGTTTTTGATGGAGAAGTAGTACTCCTTGACGGAGAGAGTTCGTTTTGCAGGTTCTATGATCATAACGATGAAGTATATTCACCTAATATCTGGATGTCCTCCAGCAGGGGACGTACGGCCGAAAGGGCCTGGCGGTAACGCTCCAGCGAAGAAAACTTGATGTCCACGTAGAAGAAATACTGCCACTGCCGGCCGGGGATGGGGAGCGACTGGATACGCGTGAGGTTCATCTCGTAGAAGGACAGGATGGTGAGGATCTGTGCCAGGGAGCCGGGTTTGTGCGGCAGGGTGAAGCACAGCACCGCTTTGTCGATCTTGTCCTCCGGGATGGTCAGGTTGTCGTCGATGACGAGGAAACGGGTGAAGTTCTGCTTGTGGGTCTCGATATGGGGAGCCAGGATGTCCATGCCGTAAAGCTGGGCAGCCAGTTCCGAGGCCACGGCTCCTACTCCCATCTCACCGCTCATGGCGATGTCCCGGGCGCTCTTGGCGGTATCCTCGCTCTCGATGAGGCGGATCCAGGGCGCGTTTTCCTTGAACCAGGGGCGGGTCTGGTTGATGGCCATGTAGTGCGTGCGCACTTCCTTGATATCCTCCAGCTTCTGGCCCGGGAGGGCCATCAGGTTCTGGCCGATCTGGATATAGACCTCCCCTTTCACGCGGCGGCCGCGGGTACGCAGCAGCTCGAAGTTGTGCAGCAGACCGCCGGACACGGTGTTCTCGATGGCCATGACGGCGGCATCGGCCTTTCCTTCATCCAGGGACGTGTACAGGTCGTCGAAGGTGTTGCACTCCACGATGTCCAGGGGCCGGTTATAAAAAAGACGGGCTGCCTGTTCATGAAAGCAGCCCTTAAATCCTTGTATGGCGACGCGGGAAGCCATCTTAGACCGTGAGGATGTCTTTCTCCTTGGCGGCGATCATCTCGTCCACCATCTTCACGTACTTGTCGGTGACTTTCTGGAGTTCCTCCTCTCCCTCCTTTTCGCCGTCCTCGGAGAGACCGTCGTTCTTCTGGGCTTTCTTGAGGAGGTCGATACCGTCGCGGCGGGCGTTGCGGATGGTCACCTTGGAGGTCTCGCCCTGGGCCTTGGCCTTCTTGATGAGTTCGCGGCGGCGGTCCTCCGTCAGGGCGGGCACCGTGCAGCGGATGATCTCACCGTTGTTGGAAGGGGTGAGGCCGATGTTGGCGTCAATGATGGCTTTCTCGATCTTGGCGATCAGGGAACGCTCCCAGGGCTGGATGGCAACGGTCTTGGCGTCCGGCGTGGTAACGGAGGCTACCTGGTTGACGGGCGTGGGCGTACCGTAATAATCTACCAGCACGGGGTTCAGAAGGGTGGGAGAAGCCTTACCTACACGGTAGTTCTTGAGGTCTTCCTCCAGATATTCCACGGCGCCCTGCATCTTGGCAGACTGGGCGTCCACGATTTCTTTGGCTTGAGGTAACATAAATCTTCGTTTTTGCGTATTTGCAAAGATAATAATTTTATTTGGAGAAATACCGATTTTTTCTGTATGTTTGCAACACCACAACACACAATTCATTATGCTTAAAAAACTTCGAATCGCCCTAGCGGTGATCTTCTGGCTGGGAGTCACGCTCCTGCTGCTGGATTTCACCGGAACGCTGCACGCGTACCTGGGCTGGATGGCCAAAATCCAGTTCCTGCCCGCCGTCCTGGCACTCAACGTGGGCGTTATCGCGGGACTCGTTCTGCTGACCCTCGTCTTCGGCCGTGTGTACTGCTCGGTCATCTGCCCCCTGGGCGTGTTCCAGGACGGTATCGCCTGGCTGGGACTGCACAAGGAGAAAAAGCCGTACAGCTACAAAAAAGAACATCCCTGGCTCCGTTACGGAATGCTGGTCCTGTTCATCGCGGCCCTCGTCGCCGGCGTACACGTCGTCGTCGTGCTGCTGGCCCCCTACAGCGCATACGGACGCATGGTACATACCCTGCTCCACCCCATCTATATCTGGGGTAACAACCTGCTGGCCTACTTCGCCGAGCGGGTCGGAAGCTACGCCTTCTACGAGAAGGAAGTCTGGACCCGGAGCCTCCCCGCCGTGATTGTCGCCGCGGTGACGTTCGTGGTCATCTTCCTGCTCTCCTTCAAGGGCGGCCGTACCTGGTGCAACAACTTCTGCCCGGTAGGCACCATCCTGAGCTTCTTTTCCCGTTTTGCCATGTTCCGTCCGGTGATTGACGAGAGCCAGTGCGTGCGCTGCCACAGCTGCGAGCACAAATGCAAGGGCCAGTGCATCGAAATCACCAAAGAGCGGGTCCACATCGACTACAGCCGCTGCGTGGACTGCTTCAACTGCATAGATACCTGCCCCAAGGGCGGCCTCAAATACCGTTTTGCATGGAGAAAGATTGCCGGTCAAGCCGGCAATGACGTAAAACCCGAGAAGAACAACGTCATGCCCGACTCCGATCGGGCATCCCGTCGCGCATTCATCGCCGGAACCGTCACGGCTATCGGCGCGGCTGCGCTGAAAGGGGCCGAGGCCAAAGCCCAGGCCATCACCAAGGTGGACGGCGGCTTCGCCGAGGTGCTGCCCAAGCAGGCCCCGAAGCGCGAAGTCCCGCTGACCCCTCCCGGATCGGCCGGCGTCAAGGATTTCTACAAGCACTGCACCGGCTGCCAGCTCTGCGTAGCCGAGTGCCCCAACGACGTCCTCCGTCCTTCCACGGACCTGGAACGCCTGATGCAGCCCGAGATGTCCTACGAGAAGGGCTTCTGTCGGCCCGAATGCACCCGCTGCAGCGAGCTCTGCCCTTCCGGCGCCATCCACAGGATTTCCCGCGAAGAGAAGACGCAGTACCATATCGGCACGGCCCATGTGAATCCCGACATCTGCCTCCTCGCCACCGGCACGGGCATCTGCGCCAAGTGCCACCAGGCCTGCCCCTCCGGCGCCATCAAGATGGTCAAATACGGTGAGCACCACATCCCCACCGTGGCCGAGGAAGTCTGCACGGGCTGCGGCGCCTGCGAGTATCTGTGCCCCGTCCGGCCCATCAGTGCCATTACCGTTAACGGTAAATATCAACACGTGTAGCCATGAAAAGAAGAGAATTTATCAAGATAAGCGGTGCGGCCGCACTGGCAGCCGCCTGCGCGCCCAAAAATACCCGATCCGTGTCGGGCATGACGGCAAACGCCCAGGGCGCGGGACACATGGAATACCGAAAGAATCCCCTGAACGGAGACGAGGTCTCGCTGCTGGGCTTCGGCTGCATGCGCTGGCCGATGGTCAAGAACGAAAAAGGGAAAGACGTGATCGACCAGGAGGCCGTGAACGAGATGGTGGACTACGCCATGGAGCACGGCGTCAACTACTTCGACACCTCCCCCGCCTACCTGCAGGGCCAGAGCGAGAAAGCGGCGGGCATCGCCCTCAGCCGCCATCCCCGCAGCAGCTACTATATCGCCACCAAGCTGTCCAACTTCAGCGACCAGTCCCCGAAGGCCTCCATCAAGATGTACCACGACTCCTTCGAGCAACTGCAGACAGAGTACTTCGACTACTACCTGCTGCACTCGATCGGCCGCGGCGGAAAGAAGGCGTTCGAGCAGCGCTACGTGGACAACGGCATGCTGGATTTCCTGCGGGCCGAGAAGAGGGCCGGCCGCATCCGCAACCTGGGCTTCTCCTTCCACGGCAACAAGCAGGAGTTCGACTACTTCATGGAGATGCACGACAGCGGAGAGATGGCCTGGGACTTCGTCCAGATCGAGATGAACTACGTGGACTGGACCCACGCCGACGGCGTGCGCAACGTCAACGCCGACTACCTGTATGCCGAACTTGTCAAAAGGAATATCCCCATAGTGGTGATGGAGCCGCTTCTCGGCGGACGTCTGGCAAATGTCCCCGCCAACATCGCCACCAGGCTGAAGACGCTTGAACCCGACAGGTCGGCCGCATGGTGGGCCTTCCGGTTCGTAGGTTCCTGGCCCGGGGTCCTGTGTATCCTGAGCGGGATGACATCGATGGATCCCCTGAAGGAGAACGTGGAGACATTCGGCCACTTCAAGCCCATGGACGACAAGGAATTGGCCCTGATGGAGGAAATGGCCGTCCTGATGAAGGAATATCCCATGGTGAACTGCACTTCCTGCAAATACTGCATGCCGTGCCCCTATGGGATAGACATTCCCGGAATCTTCCATCACTATAACCGCTCGGTTACCGACGGGACATTCGTAACCGACAGCAGTACTGAGAATTACCGTAAGCTCCGCAGGGCTTTCCTGCTGGGATACGACAGGGCTGTACCCCCCGAAAGGCAGGCCGACCACTGCATCAGCTGCGGCACCTGCCTCAGCCATTGTCCCCAGAGTATCCCCATCCCCGGAGAACTCGCGCGTATCAACCGTTATGTGGAAAAACTGAAACAGGGTAAGATTTGAGCCGCCAGGGTAAATACATACTGAACAAAGAGACGCTCCGTTACGAGTTCCGCGAGGTGTCCAGGCACCGTTTTGCGGTAACCGTCGCCGTAATCCTGTCCGGCTTTGCCCTCTTTGTCCTGTATCTATGGCTTTTTACCCATGTCGACGGTCTGGAACTGCCTAAAACAACTATCCTGAAGCGCCGGAATGCCGTATGGGCGTCGAGGATGGAGGTGATGAACACCCGCCTGGACAGTTACGAGGCCATTCTGGACGGCCTCGAGGACAGGGACGACAACATCTACAGGCCCATCTTCGGAATGTCGGCCATCCCTGAGGATTACCGCAAGTCCGGCTTCGGCGGATTCAACCGGTATGCATGGATGGAAAGGCTGGACAGGGGAAGCGTGCTCAGGAGGACCACCCTCAGGCTGGATACCCTTGTCAAGCGGGCTTATGTCCAGAGCCATTCCTATGACGACGTGGAGGGAATGGCCAGGCAGGCCGGCGAGATGGCTTTGTGCATCCCGGCTATCCCG
>JAEEGK010011489.1_pt1 | contig 20230 bp, 11 predicted proteins | sample 8958771 | NCBI WGS metagenome assembly JAEEGK01 (sample SAMN16246547, study PRJNA631951) | gut metagenome | biome: gut microbiome; feature: rumen; material: SC-attached | host: Bos | place: Iran: Karaj | collected 2018-10
TGGCTAGTGGCACCAGCTTTGCCACCATCTTCTCGCAGCATGGAGAGATTATGCATGGCAACCCGTCAGCAGCACCTTTGGAGGCTGGTCGACTGGTACTCTGTGATGCAGGTTGCGAACTCGACGACTACTGCTCTGACCATACGCGCACCATGCCTGTCGATGGCAAGTTCACACAGCGCCAACTGGAAATTTACTCTATTGTTGAGGCCTGTCACGACTATGTGCTGGAGGTTGCCAAACCTGGCGTCAAGTATATGGATGTCCACTTTGCCGTATGTCGCATGATGACAGAGCGACTGAAGGAACTTGGACTCATGAAGGGCGACACAGACGAAGCAGTAGATGCTGGTGCACACGCCATGTTCCTGCCCCACGGACTGGGCCACATGATGGGTATGGACGTTCACGATATGGAGGGCTTAGGTCAGATCTATGTCGGCTTCGACGACGAGACACGTCCCAATCTGGAACAGTTTGGCACCAACTGTCTGCGCATGGGTCGTAAGTTGGAGGAGGGCTTTGTCGTCACTGATGAGCCTGGCATCTACTTCATCCCTGCCCTCATCGACGAGTGGCGCGCCAAGGGTCACTGCAAGGACTTCCTTAACTACGACAAGCTGGAGACCTACAAGGACTTTGGTGGCATCCGCATTGAGGACGACGTGCTGATTACTAAGGACGGCTGCCGTTTCCTTGGCGACAAGCGCATCCCATACCATCCACAAGAACTCGAAGAGTTCATGGCACCCAATTTCTCGAAATAACGTAATAACGATATAACGTAATAACGAATAATAAGTAAATGAAAAAGATTATGACTCTCGCGCTGATGGCACTTTTAAGCCTTGGCGCACAGGCAGAAGAAAAGAAAGACTCTGCTAGCAACAAACCCGTATTCACCACCATCAAGGAGAACCCCATCACGGGCATCAGGGACCAGAACCGTTCAGGTACGTGCTGGGACTACTCTACCATCTCCTTCTTTGAGGCTGAGATTCTGAAGGCCACTGGCAAGACCTACGACCTCGACGAGTCGTTCGTTGCCAACAAGACCTATATGGAGCGTGCCATTCAGGTGGTTCGCTATCATGGTGACTGCCAGTTTGCACAGGGTGGTAGTGCTGAGGACGTGCTCGCCACGATGAAGACCCACGGCATCATCCCACAGGGCATCATGCCTTTCCCAGGCTCACTCTATGGTGACTCTCTGAACAACTTCAACGAGTTCTTTAGCATCTTGGAACCCTACGTGGCTGCCATCGCTAAGAGCGACGCTAAGAAGATCTCCAACCAGTGGAAGGTTGGTCTGCAGGGCATCCTTGACGCCTATCTCGGCAAGTGCCCTGAGGAGTTCACCTACGAGGGCAAGAAGTACACTCCGAAGAGCTTCATGGCTTCGCTGGGTATCAACCTCGACGACTATGTAAGCATCACTTCTTACACGCATCATCCTTTCTACACCACGTTTGCTGTAGAGGTTCAGGACAACTGGCGCTTCCCACAGTCTTACAACCTGCCCATGGACGAGATGATGAAGGTTATTGACAACGCCATCGATAAGGGTTACACCATTGCTTGGGGTGGCGACGTTTCTGAGGATGGTTTCACTCGCAAAGGTCTGGCTTACGCTGTTGATGGCAAGGCCGCCCAGAGTCTGCGTGGCAGCGATATGGCCAAGTGGCTGAAACTGAACACCACCAAGAAGCGCGACATCATCGACTCGCTGGGTTGCACCGTTCCAGAAATCGTTCCCACCCAGCAGCTGCGCCAGGAGCGTTTCGACAACTGGGAACTTACCGACGACCACGGCATGCTCATCTATGGTGTTGCCAAGGACCAGAACGGTAAGGAGTACTACATGGTTAAGAATTCTTGGGGTGAGACTGGCGACTACAAAGGCATCTGGTATATGACCAAGGCCTTCATCGCAGCCAACACCATGGACTTCCTCATCAACAAGAACGCCATTCCCAAGGACATCCGCAAGAAGCTCGGACTCTAACCTGCAGTCCCCGCTAATCCTATACAAATTGAGCCCCAATATTCTAACGAATGCTGGGGCTCAATTGATTTTACTGTCTCAACAATCGTTTCACTTGCTCATCATCAACTAGCACGAACACTTTCCCCATGGCGCCTATCGTCACAGGCAGATTAGTACCTTTGTAATTCAGCAAGCCAATTGTCACCACATGATAATCATTCACCTTCATGTGACTCTGCAGATAGAAGCCTGCCGTATTCATCGCCATATCCTTACCTAACTCAGTGACCTCCGTCAAATCCACATCAGCGCCCAGCTTCTCCAGCGTTGCTGCATCAACGCCTTCAATGCCCAACTCTGCCAATTTCTTAGCACCCATTTCAGCCATCGTTTTCTTCACATTGTTGCTGGTCATCTCCTGATCTACCACATTCTGTGCCAATCCAATCATGGCATCATAATGTTCTTTAGGCTCTGGCTTGGTCAGCAACATCGCCACCAACGCCACACCCAAAACGAAAGTCACAATTATAAATACCTTTTTCATTCTTCTTTATATGTTTCTCGTTTGCAAATATACAATTTTTTTTCTAATAAGTTTGCAAAAGACGAAAAAACTAACTCCACATCCGTTAAACTTGAACCCATTCGGACAGTTTTGGGGCCTGTTTCCACGATTTGTCCAAATATCCCGTTCTTGTCCATACAAGTTGGAGAAGAATCCGAGATTTTTCTTGGAATCGGAAGAAAATCGCCGTAACTTTGCATTGTCAAAAAGAAACAACGACACAGTAAATAACAAAGTATAAACTAAAATTATTAAGTCTATGACAACAAAGAATTTCAATGCAAAGAAGGTGCTCATGAGCACAGTTGCAGCAGTAGTTTTCTCATTCGTGTTCACCACCAGTGCTAACGCACAATCAGTAGAGAACAGACAAAAGGACAATTTGGAAGTCCGAGTCAAGACGACTTCTAATGAGAATAAGCAAAAGGGCAATTTGGGAATTCGAGTCAAAACGACTCCTAATACTAAGCAAAAGGGCAATTTGGGAATTCGAGTCAAAGGGACTCCTACTGAGAATACCCAACAGAATCAGGAAGACTTTACAGATACGATCGTCCATTTCCTCCAAACTGTTTTTGGTGTACGAGTATAGCGACCAGCTTCCGTTCATAAAACAATTTCAAAGAAACGTCAACGGCAGGCTCCTACATTGGGAGCCTGCCGTTGTTATGTGAAATAGGATTGCAACGCCACACTCTCAAGGAGAGAACCCCTCTCCTAGCGGCGAGGGGAGTGGTAACACTGGCAGCGACAACACATATAATTTTCAAGTAAGAATAATAATTAGAATAATTTGTGGATAAAATTAGGGCTAATTAGGATAATTCGTTTCTAAGAAAAAAGACATTCGTTTCAGAAAAAAAGAATTCGAGTATGAAGAAGAACAGTATTATTGAGGTGGCGGTGATTGCAACGCCACACTTCGACCTTGGTCGAAGAAGGTGATAGTTCTCTGACCTAAAGTATCATCGGAACGACCGCTAGATGACTGCGGAAGCACCCGTAGATGACGTCGGAATGACCCCTAAAGTGACGTACCTCTCGCTAAAGGCTTGTTCTTATCTCTCGCGGAGATATGTGTTTTCTCGCAGATACCATAGATTGCGCAGATCTTTGCTGCGCACGCAATATATCAATCATATAAATCTGCGTAATCTGTGAAATCTGCGAGAGACATAATACTAGTTGACGAAAGATAGTTAATGCTCGCGATGGATAATTTTCTCGCAGATCTCACAGATATCGCAGATTATCTCTTTACGTTGCTTTACAACTTGGTAATAGATCTGCGAGATCAGCGAAATCTGCGAGAGATAATAAACAGGGCTCCTGCGAGATACAAGCTACATACCATTTGCTACCCTTTTGATGTCATATTGAATATCATCAGTATTGAAGTTCACCAATATTCCAAGCTTTTTCTTCGTAAGCTTTAAGTAAGTCAACAGTTGCTTATAGTGGACATCCTGGAGTTCTGACACAGACTTCAGTTCTACAATGACAGAATCTTCTACCAACAAGTCAAGCCTGAGGTCTGTTGACAGTTTTTCTCCTTTATATAGAATTGGGACTTCAAGTTGTCTCTGTATAGACAAACCACGTTTCTTGAGTTCAAAGACCATGGCTTCTTCATATACTGATTCCAGTAAGCCTGGTCCCAATTCATTATATACGTCAAATATAGCCCCTCGAATTTGGTAGCTTATCTGATTCTCTGTCATCTTCATTGTGATTATTTTAATGCAAAGTTATATGTTTTCTTTAATATCTCCAAAGAATCTCATCTATTTATTAATTAATCTGCGTAATCTATGAGATCTGCGAGAGATATAATACTAGTTGGCGAGAGTTTGTTAATGCTCGCGGTAGATGTTTTTCTCGCAGATTACACAGATTGCGCAGATCTTTGCTGTACGAACCATATGTGCATCTTATAAATCTGCGAGATCTGCGAAATCTGCGAGAGATAATAAATAGGGCTCCTGCGAGAAAAACAAAAAAGTAATCGGGAGCAAGACGCTCCCGATTACGATTAGAATATGTAATTCAGAGAATTATTTCTCGAAAATTACTTGTTAACGAACTTCTTGCCTTCCTTAATAACGAGGCCCTTGTAGTTGTTGTTAACACGCTGGCCAGCGATATTGTAGATAGCGGCAGGAACATTCTTCTTAACAGTTACGTTCTCGATACCAGTGATAATCTGACCACCAACGACCTTCCAAGCGAAGTTAGTCTCACCAGCATCATTAATCAGATTCTCAGAAGTCTTACCTTCCTCTTCAGACTTCAGATACCACTTGAAGTTCTTGAAGGTATAGTTGTTAGCAGCCTTGATTTCAGCCAAGTTGAATGCGATAGACTGTGCACTCTTACCAGCAGCCTCTGAAGGAATAGTGTAGTCAGCAGAGAAGTGCTGCTCAGTAGTTGTGAAGTTTACATCACCAATAGCAACATGGTGGATGTAACCGCCTGGCTGTGCATGAGTCTGAGTAGAAGCCTTAGCTTCCTGAGTAGCAACATAATCGAACTCTACAACAGTTTCCTCACCAGCTTCGAGAATGCGGTTGGCAATAATCCAGAACTGGTTGTCCCAAGCCTGACCAGGAGTCTCTGGCTTATCAACGCCAGCAGCCTCAGCCTCAGCTTCAGTGTACTCACGCTCCAGAGCCTCTACAGTAATTACAGCAGGATTCGTGATAACATCAGCAAGCTGAACTTCCTCACCATCGAGCATAAGAATATTCATCTGAGAATTCTCAGTATCAAGATAAATCTTCCAAGCGCCAACCATTGGGAGATTAATCTTAGCGATACTACTCGGTTCGTAGTCACACCATTTATCCTCACCAACGAAAGGATCAGTACCCTTAGGCTTAATGGTATTAGACTTATACGAAGCTGCATTACCACAAATAGTTGAAATCATAATCTGGTTGACATAAGTAGACTTGTCACCTTTCGTACCAATGTAAGCTTCTACGCATCCTTCTTCATCTGTTGATTCAACAAACTTAACAGGGTTGTCGAAGTCATACTCAGGCATACCAGTTACAGTGTTAGTACCTGCAACGAAGAAGCCCTCTTCAAGTACCATGGTCTGCCATGAAAGATCATCCCAGTAGAAATCAATAGCTTCTCTGTCGTTAGCGTTCAGGTTAAATGCAACAGACCAACCAGTTGCCTGGCTGCCATCGAATGTAATAGTCTTTTCAAAATCCTGCCATTCTGTAGTGAAAGTAACATCACCAATAGCATTCCAATGGAGATAGTCAGATGGGTTCTGTTTGTGAATCTGAGTAGCAGTCTTCACTTCCTTTGAAGCCTTATAACGGAACTTAACCTTAACCGCTGTACCTTCCTTCCAAGACTTTGGAGACTGAATCCAGAACTGGTTGTCCCATGTACCAGGATCACCTTCTGTAATAGCTTCCTTACCATGGCAAACGAATACGTGGTTGTTTGCGTTGTCTGGGTCAACTTCAATGTCAGCGGGGAATGGATTCCAGCCCTGTTTACCTTCACCATCTGGCTCACCCAGATTTCTCATTCTTTCCTTAGACCAAGCACAGATCAGATAGTTCTTTTCTGTATCGTTGAATTTAACATTAGGATCAGCCCATGGAGTCTCTGCATCACCCATGTACTTTTCGTTCTTACCGGAACCTTCACCAAGGACGAATGACTTACCATCGCTGTTCAGCCACTCCTGCCATACGGTAGGACGCTCCTTCTTCTTGTCCTGATAAACCTTAATCCACTTCCACTCGATGGTAGCAGCTGAGGTTCCAGGCTGTGCGATAAGGTCACAAGAAGTGCCAGCGATACCACTGTATTCCCATTCAACTTCAGCCCATTCGGTTCCGACAGATGCTGTAGCAGGGACATTACCACCAGACCAATTCCATTGCATAACAAGCTGGAGGTTAACAGTCTCTGATGCCTTAATCATGGCAACAACTTTGTATTTACCATCAATCTCTGTACCGATACCGGTCTGAACGAAATACTGGTGCCAATAGGGGTTTTTACCTGTTACCTTCTGATACTCTGTTGCTCCGGCCATAGCAGTACCGACAATAGACTCTCCATCTTCCAATTTGCCCTTACCTTCATTATCACCGTTGTCAAGGACATCCTGAGTTGCATACCTGTAGTCTGAACCAAAGTCGGTCATCACACCATCAAACCACTCAGGTACATAACCCATTACATAGAATGTGAAAGAACTCATTGTTGAGTAGTCGATTTTAGCAACCTCGACTTCATCAGCCTTTGCCCCCAAGAAACATGTCAAGAGAGCAACGAGTGTAAATAATTTCTTCATAATTGAAAAAAATTAGATTAATAATAATTAGTTAATAAATAAATAATGAATAAATCACAAAATTCTAATTTTTGAGAGAGTTTTGAAAGATGACTACCAGGACCCTCAGAACATGTCCTTCAGTTCGCTGGCAGTCATCTCCCAGTGAGTATTATTCTCCACTGAGCGCCTTGCAGAAGGCTTCGTAAGTAGCCGTGCGCGACCAGTCTTTCTTTGCATCTTTAGACCAGAGACCTACAGGATCACTGGTGTCAACCATGTTGCCCTTACAGATACCAGCCTGCTTGTCATTGGGAATCTTAGCCATGTAGGCCTTGATCACCTCTGCATTATAGTCAGCCAGGGTCTGGCGCTGTTCTTTAGTAATCTTATCTGCAGAGACATTTGTTCCGTCTGCTGCCTGATACTTAATATCGAAGTTCGAGATACGGATAAGCTTGCCCGTAGTAGCCAAGTTATCAAGAAGCGTGTTGATGGCAGCCTTGTTTGCAGCCTGCGTAGCAGCATCTTCACTATAAGTAAGCGTCACCTTCGCATTGATACCGTCAATCTTGGCGCCGTTATTCTCCCAAACTTTTATCCAGTGTTTCAGACTCTCGAACTTTTTATCCTCTTCGAGACCAATCTCGCTGATGAAGAACTTCAGGTCTTCAGCATTACCACCATGTTCGATATATTTCTCACTGGCCACCTTGCCTACTACAGGAGCATATTTCTCGCTGCCCAGAACATCTTGCCAGAAAATCTTCCTGTTTTTGTCCATGGGGTCAAACGGATTGTGCTTAAGGTCGTAGATACCTGGTACGATATCAGTAGACTTTGCGTCAATCGGCTCATCAATAAGGTCAAACGTTTTAATGCGAGAGTCGTTGATCTTCATCACACCATCACACCAAGCGTTGATAGCATAGTTGATGGTATCCTTCAACTCCTGATCCGTCTGCGGACGATGATTGTCGGGATAGTAGCCCACCTGTACCTTTTGGATATAGAGAGCAGAACCGCGCAAATTGGCAATCTTTACAGTGCCCGCTGTTGCGTTTTCAGGACATTTATTTTCTACAACGACCTTCGTCCATTTTCCTGCTTTGATAGACCACTTTTTGTTACCGGCACCACCATCAATAGTATCGCCGCAGAAAACAACATAATAAGATTGGGTTCCTTCTGCCTTGTCAACCTTGGCATAAAAGGTCGTAGTATAGGTAGCTTTCGTATCAACCTCAAAATCTGAAATGATGGTAACGCCTTTATTTCCTCCAATTTTTAGGCAGTTCTGGTCATCATATTTGGCAATGGAACTTTCGTTGTATGTATCACCAGCTTTCATCTCATTGAAGTTCACAGACTTTCCTTCTACGAAGTCCACAGGAATCTCAATTGGTTCTGTGAGCGTCTTCAACCATCCGTCTGGTTGGTTGGCATTGGCAAACAGCGGACTGCCATACACTTCACCACCGATTTCATCCACATGGTCCAGCAGTTCCTTCATAGCCAGGAAGTTCATCACACCCTTGTCATTGACAATTGCGCCTGACATCAGCGTAGTACCAAAAGCGTAGTTATTGAAGTTGTTAACAGCAGCAGCATGAGCCAATTCATGTTTATTGAAATCCGCCACCTTCAGTTGAGCACCCAGCGTCATGTTAGGATACAGATCTCTGTTGAGGTAGCTCTTAACTGCACCCAAGTTATTATAGGGTGCTGTGACTGTCGGATCGGGCTCTGCATAGAAATTATCTGTCTCGTTATAGTCAGCACAAGATACGACGAATGCACCTGCAGCCAACATCAAAAGACCATTTCTAAAAATCTTATTCATAATCATAGCCTCCTATTTATTTAGTGTACATTGGTGAGAAGAACACCTTCTTGTTAGACTCACGGTCACGGACAACCAACGTATCGGCTGTTGACACCTGAATGTTCAAATCAGTGAAGTTCACATCATATTTCAGACGGAGAATATCACGCTGGACGAGTTTGCCATCCATGCTACCCCACTGGTAGTCTGCATATTCAGAACGCTCAGTACCTTTGGTAATATATTCTCCGGAACCAGTAACAGTCACATTCGCATCATCGGTAGAGATGGTACACTTGTTGTCGTCATCAAAGGTAAGAAGCAGGTTACAAGCGACAGAGGCAGCACCCTTTCTCTGGAAAGATACTGGGAATATAGCCTGCTTCATATTCTTGGTAGAAATATTACATACTTCATCATTGGCATTCACTGGGTTGGTTGTATAACGCTCCTGATCTGAATTAATCAATGAGAAATCCTTGCGGACAACCTTTGTCGTAGTACCCTTTTCAGTCACCTCATCCACACCGCGGCGAATATAATTACCCTGCCAAGGATTCATATATTTCACGCAGTAGAGGACATAGTCCTTGGCCAGGATATCCCAGTCAGACAAGTTGGCACGAGAGGTATTAGTAAGGACAAGACCCTCACGAAGCTTTCCTGTAAGAATACGGTCAATACCCGATATGTCCGTCATCAACAAAGGAATAACATAAGTATTCTCGATAGCTTTAGGATCATTGAAGAAAGCGTCTTCGAACTTTACTTCCACATAGCCACGAGGATCACCATTATAAGAAAGTTTGCAATTCTTCAACTCATCATAGTTATAGTAATGATGAGGCAAAGGAAGCACTTGATTGGCTTTTTGACCAGCAGCGTCAGTAAAATAGAGATCGTCGCACAAGGTCTCATCAACGATAATACTTGCCACTGCGTCACGTCCTTCGTATGCACCACCCATGGTAGCCCAAATACGGCACTTGTGAGCGTTATCCAGTGAGTTGTCATAGATATCGTTACCCAATACGAGCGTGCGCACAGGGAACTGATAGGCGAAGTAGGCTGTTGTGCCTTCTTCATAGTCTGGGAACTCCTTGTCCGCATTGTAGCAAGAAGCGACTGTGAGCGCAAAGGCTCCCAAGGCTACACCGTATATATAATTCTTTAGTTTCATAATTGTTATCATTTATCAATTATCATTTATCAATTAGCGAAGCGTTTACCATCCCTTATTCTGCATGAGTTCACTCCATTGTAGGACTTCACTCTTGGGAATAGGACCATAGCACTGATAGTCAGCATAGTTTCGCTCTTCCACATCGAAATATTTGTAGGTAAGGTTATCTGGGGTAGGATCCTTAGACATATCGACCTTATCAATCTGTACGCCCCTTACCGTTTCATCGAGCTTCAGTCCCCAACGACGGAGATCCCAGAAGCGCTTGTTTTCGAAGCAGAGCTCAATACGGCGCTCGTTGCGAATCAGGTTGGCCATCTTGTCCTTGTCTTTAGCACATTCCTCCAAGTAGACATCACCTTCGGGGAGAGGCATACCCACCTCATTTGTTCCAAGTCCGGCACGCTCACGGATGGCCTTGATAACATCATAAGCAGTAAAGCCATAACCGGCTCCGTCAACCTTCGGACCCCATGCATCATTGGCAGCTTCTGCATAAGCGAGGAAGATTTCTGTGTAACGGATACGTGGATAAAGGTGATACTGGGGTAACTCTGAACCACTGGCAGATGTACTAACGTCATCACGAAGGAGTTTCAGCAGATAATAACCTGTACGTGTAGCCTTATTGCTGTTGTTAAGGTTATCAAGGACCTCACCCTTAGCATTCGCATAGTTACCTGTTACGATGTCAGAATTTCTTAGTTTGGCACCATTGCAGAGGACATAGTGTGCTAAACGTGGGTCACGGTTCTTATAAGGCTCTTGCTTGTCATAACCAGAGGAAGCATCAGTAATGGGAAGACCATTACGCATAGGGAATGCATCCACCAGGTTCTGTGACGGATTTACACGACCGTTACCATAGACCGTCGGTGGGAAGTTGTCTCCTTCCTGCGTATTATTCTTGCGATAGTCTTCACGCCAAATGATTTCTTTGACTTCCGGGTTAGCGGGATCAAATTTCTGAGCTTTATACCAGATATTACCAGTAGCATCCATTCCAGAAATACCACCAATACGCTCTAGCACCTTAGCACAAAGTTTAGCAGCATCTTCAGAAGTGACACCACTCTCAGGTTCCCCTGGTTTATCACCACGGTACGCAGGACTTGCTGCAAGCAGGGCTGTCTGTGCCTTGATCGCTTCAACAATTCTTCCTGACATCAGGTTTCTTGACTTACTGTAGCCAAACACAGCATTGTAATTGGAAATGACACCACCGATATCCTTATACTTCTTGAAATGTGGGTCATTCTCATCAGCATTGGTGAGATCTTTATAATCTACTGGAAGCAGTGAAATGGCAGCATCGCAGTCTGCGAAAATCTGGTCAACACAGGCTTTATATTTAGCACGTTGCAGGTTGAAGTCAGAACTACCGTCTTGAGGCTCTGTTATCAAGGGTACACCATAAAGTTTACCATCGTCTGCATAGCCACCATGAGCTTGCAACAGATAGTAATAGAATAATGCACGCAAACCATACGCCTCACCTTTCAGACGGTCAACGAACATCTGCTGCTTAGAAGCTGCACTAAGTGCCCACTTTACATCATCAACAATGGTCAGGAAAATATTGACATACTGAATGCCTGCCTTACAATTGTCCCATTGAGACATGGGGTTGTTATCAGCAGCCCACGTACCAGTGGCCATATTCAGATAAGCACTGTTTTTATCGTTAGTGACAGCGTCATCTGTAGCGACATCGGTTATGGTCGTTGTTTGATAAGGAAGGCGATCGTAAGCGTTCATCAGCAGACCGTGGGCATACTTCGACTCCTCTACCATGTCCTCTGTCTGTCGGTTGTTCTCGTCCATGGGCTCAAACATATCATCACATGAAGTGAAAGCGAGGAGACCAACGAGATAGAATATAATATTTTTTGTCTTCATAATTTTCAATTATCTATTATCAATTGTAAATTAGAACTAAAGAGTTACCTTAACACCGAGGTTATAGAAACGAGTCTGAGGTGCATAACCAACATTGGTCTCCATCATCTTGCGATGCTTCGAGAACGTGAGGAGGTCATTACCGTTCACATAAACAGAGAGCGCCTTAACCCACTTGCCTTCAAACAGCTCCTTCGGGAAATCGTAGGTCAGCTGCACCTTGCGAAGATCAAAACGGTCTGTGCTATACAGCCAGAAAGTAGATGCAGCACCATTGTGGGCATGACCCTGGGTAGTCAGACGTGGATGAGTAGCAGACTCTGCGGTTTCAGGAGTCCAACGGCCTCTGGCATTGACAGAGTACTTATTATCACCAGTCATATAGTAGTAACTGCCATTCATCATACCTTTTGCACCAAACTGTCCGTTACCCAACAGGAAGAGAGTCCAGTTCTTGTACTTCAGGGTGAGGTTCAAGCCAATCGACCAAGGAGCACCGTAAGTACCCCACTGACCAAGCTCAACCTGGTCCATCTGGTCAATGGTTCCGTCACCATTGACATCCTCATACTTCAAGTCACCAGGCTGGATAGTACCACCAATCTTTGATTTGGGAAGGTCAGATTTCAAAACGTACTTGGTATTACCTTCAGCGGTCGTAGTGACGTTAAAGTCATCCATTGTATAGAAACCGATGCAATTGTAACCAGAAATAGCATCAAGCGGTCTTCCTTCATGACTGAGTTCACCTTTAGAATTGCGCCAAGGAGCCTTAGGATCGAGGGTTTCATCATACTTCTTCCACTCGGTCTTCAAATAGGTACCTACCAATCCTAATTCAGCATGTACCTTACCGAACTGCTTCTGAGCCTTGATGCTGAAGTCAATACCCTTACGGTTCTGGATATTGTTATTGAGAACCGGTTTGAATGAACTTCCAGACACAGCCATATAAGAGGGGAATGTGGTGGGATCCTTGATGATGAGACCATCAATATCTGTATTGAAGTAGGTGATTTCAGCACTTATCAACTTGTTAAAGAACGAGCCACGCACTGTGAATGCCCATTCCTTACGATGAACGAAGTCAAGGTCATGATTAGCACCCTGTCTTGAGTAAGTACGGTCAGTGCTTACACCTTCATTCCAAGAGAAGCCTGCTCCAGTCTTATCCCATATAGCATCATAGAGATAGAAATACTTTTCGTCAAGATAGACATCAATATCCTCATTCAGATTACTGTAGGATGCGCTAACCATCAGGTCATCAACGAAAGTATCCTTCATGAACTTCTCCTTGGCAATGTTCCAACCGAGGGTAAATGAAGGAGAAATGGCCTCACGATGTCCCTTAGCAAGACGAGCGGAGTGTACACCATTCAAAGTGACATCTGCAAAGTAACGACCCATATAGTCGTAACCAGCCTGCAGGCCTAAGTTGGCGTTGGTATAACGATGGTACTCACCACTCTGGGTTGTCGTGTACATACTTGCGAGTAACAAACCGGTTACATGATGCTTGTTGGCAAAAGTCCTTTCGTAGTCGAAATGGCCATTCCAAGTAATGGTCTGACGATATTTGTTGTTCGACTGGTTCATATGACCAGACACTTTCTCATCGCCCTGCTGATAAAGACCTACAATAGCGTCTTGACCGTTATAATTACTCCATCCGAACACATTTGAGTCTAATTCAGGAATGAAAACGGCATATGTGTTATCATAGGAGAGGCTATAGCTGGCAGCATAGTCGATAGAGAACAGAGTCTTGAAGGACAATCCCTTAACGAGATGTCCCATGTCATAGTTGATACCGGCATCAAACTGGAACTGACGGCTAACGTCCTGTGTCTTACCACCGAAATAGCACTCAGCTATGGCATTAGAGGTCGTATTCTTTGAACCGCCAGGGAAATACTTACCGTCAAGCAGGTTCAGTGACTTGTTCAGAACCTCAATAGGCTGAGAGGCATTCGGGTCAACCATGCTGATGGGAATCAATGGTGCAGCACCCTCTGGGAAATTCGGGCGCATAGTCGATGCGGCATTCCAGAAATCACCTTTGTTCTTATGAGCATTGTAGAAGGTAGCACTGGCGTTAGCCCAACCAGAGATGAACTTGTTAACAACAAGGTCAACATTACCACGAACACTGAAACGGTCAGTGTAGTTATCCTTAGCAGGACCGAAGTTGATGAGGTCCTCTGCACGATAGTAGTTGATATTCGTATAGAAGTGGGCACGCGTACCACCACCCTGAATCTCCAAAGTACCCTCAGAACGGTTATAAGCCTTGCGGACATACTCGTCTGAATAGTAATTTACGTTAGGATAACGGTAAGGATTAATACCAGAAGCATGATTATAGATATCCTGCTGGGTGTACTGTGGCTTATAAGCGTTACCAAGTGCCTTGGCGTCGTTAGCGACAGCTTCATTGTAGAGTGTCATATACTCTGCAGAGCCCAGATACTCAGGGAACTGCTTGGCAAAATGCCAACCGGTATTAGCATTGGCAGTAATCTGCAGGCCATCCACCTTACCACGCTTGGTGGTAATCAAAATAGCACCCTTGGCACCCTTGGCACCATAGAGGACAACGGCCTGGGCACCTTTCAAGAAGGTAATCTGCTCAATTTCAGAAGGCAACACGTTGTTAGAGGGGCGCTTCACACCGTCAATAATCACGAGCGGCAGATTGCTGTTATCGTTGTTATCCAAGCGGTCATTATCCATACCCCACAGGTTACCTCCGTTCCAACCTCCAACCAGGCCCACCATGTCTTCCAGACTACTTTGTGTATAGTCCTTCTTCGACAACTCTTCCATATCTACGTAGGAGATACCTCCGAGCAGATGGTCGGCATCTACGTCACGGTAAGCCACATGGACCTTCTTTTTCACCACGGTAGAGTCAGCGGCATCAGCCTCTTCTGCTGTCTGGGCAGCAGCTGTCAGTGGCGCTGCAGCCATCATGGCCAAAAGAAATATGTTTGTTTTTATATTTTTCATAATTAATTTATCTTTTATAGCGGTAGCAAATTATTCACTATTCACTTTTCATTAGCACGAAGAGCGCATTACCATCCCGGATTCTGCTTAAATCCATCATAGAGATAAGTATCATGATCGGGAAGCGGGAACCAGTAGTGCTTCGATTCGAAACGACGGGTAATCAACTCCTTCTTACGGAAGTTACCAACCTTTGCCTCTTTCGGATCATGTGACTTGAACCAATCCCACGTATAAATATATTCATCCTTCTTCTTGCCTTTATTATTTTCTTCAAAAGACTTGTTCGGGTCATACTTACCCCACTCCAGACGTTCAAACTCATGAGAGTACTTCATGGTGTATGGAGCTTCGGTGAGGAGCAACCAACGCTGCAGGTCGCACCAACGGAAACCTTCGAACGAAAGCTCTACCGTACGCTCGCGACGTACTTCGTCCATGAAGTTGTCACCATTACCCTTGTTGATATTGATAAACTTCGCAGGTACATGATCCATGGGGAAGTCGGCAGTGTTAACACGATCACGAAGCGCGTTAATAGCATCAACAGCAGACAGAGAAGGACAATAACTTGGCTTATCCTTGATAATGTTCAGGTTGTTGTCAGCCAAAGCCATTGCAGTACGTGCCTCAGCATACATCAAATAAACGTCAGCCAAGCGCATATAAGGGATATAGTTCTGGAAAGACCAGTCCCAATCGTACCACTTGTCACCAATGTTACACTGGTGAGGAACAAGCTTCTGAATGAAATAGCCTGTGCTACTGGCTTTATCAACGTCGCGCTCAGCACCGCCCGTGTACAGGTCGCAATATTCCAATTTCTGCTGCTCTTCATTCAAGTTAGAAACACCAGACTCGGTTACATAGTGGAAACCGTCGAATACGATATCGTGATAGAAGCGCGGGTCACGATTGAGGAACGGATGCTCAGGATCCCAACCAGAATCAGGATTCAAGACATACTGACCATTCTGTACCAGATAGATGGGCTGTCCATTAGCCATACCGTACTGGTCAACAAGGTTAGCAGTTGGGTGGTGGATGATGTTATCATGCTCCACAAGACCAGCAACCTTTGGACCAAACAGCTTGGCATTGTTCCAAGGTGCACTATTAGCACCTGGACGGACACCACGCATAATAGCTTCCGTAGAACCAGGCATACCCCAATTAGACTTCGTGGTATAGAAGATGTCTGAGTAACAAGGCTCAGGATTATCCTCATCCTTCACATTTTTAACATGATCATAGATGTTAGCATAGTCGAAACCGACCAATTTGTAAGGAACGGTTCCTTTTGCAACCATGTCAAGGGCCTTACCGAGATACTCAGCAGCCAACTTGGCATATTTCGCATCATAATCATAGGTCTTGCCATTGGCAGAAGCGCCCAAAAGCTGAGCATAGCCGCCATCCTTAGTCTTCTCAAACTCCTTCATCAGTGGGGAAGAAGCCCAAAGATAAACCTTGCCGATATAGCAAAGAGCCGTGAACTTGTTGACACGTATGTCATTTTGTCCTGAAGTCTGCATACCTGCCAATGTCTCATCCCAATTCTGAGGAAGGAGGTCGTAGGCCATTTTGAAATCCTCAGCACAACGGTCAGCACATTCTTGGAAGGACAGACGAGGAAGCTCCGGAATACTTTCAGCGTCGAAAGCCACATCAATGTAAGGTAGTCCACCGAAATAGCACATCATCTCGAAATGCCACCATGCACGGAAGAAATACATCTGTCCGAGTAAGATCGAGCGCTCTTCATCGGTACCGACAAGTGAACCGATATTAGCGATACCCATATTACACTTACGGATGCAATACCAAGAGTTTCCCCAAAGAGATTCCCAGTTACCTCTCAACCAGCACTGATTATTGTTATACCAGTTACGATAGTTACCAAGGTCCACCTGGTGGTCCATGTGTGCATAGCCCTCCGGGTTATGAACCGCATCATCACCCAAATTCCATGCAGAACAATAGTTGGCATGCTCCTTATTTGGAATCAGGTTATAGATTTCCTCAATATATCCCTGGAAGTTGCGGTAGTTCTTGAATGCCTCATCCTCAGCAATGATAGCCTCAGGATCCTTGTCCAACCAGTCGGTGCAGGAAGTGAGAGAAGCACCACCAGCCAGCAGAAGCATCGATCCGCAGAAAAGGGACTTTATATTATTAATAATGTATTTCATATCTTTATTAATTACGAATTTCGAATGACGAATGATTAGATATTCAGCTTAACACCGAAGTTATAACGTCGAACAGTTGGGTAAGCGCCACCGCCACCGCTATAGCCGTAGTTACTCTCACGGTCGTCAGGCATCTTGGTAATCAGGAAGAGGTTGTTACCGTTTACATAAATCTTCAGGCTTGAGAAACCGAGCTTCTTAATCCAGCCCTTCGTCCAAGTATAAGCTACCTCAACGTTCTTCAGACGGAAGTAAGAACCGTCATAGAGGAACTGAGTACCATCGTTATAGGAAACCTGTGTGGTGAAACGTGGAACAACCACATCGCCATCTCCTCTTGTAGGATTCCACCAGTCACCATTGTCATATACGGTGAGCAGTTTCTGATTGAACGAGGTAAGACCTACGTCACGGGTAACACCTGTTACACCATAGAGCTGAGCGAAGCAGCTAAAGCCTTTCCATTCCCAACCGATGGTAGCATTATAGGTATGCTCGGGGTTACCTGTGTAACCATAAGGAGCCTGGTCATTGGTCTCATCGACTACACCATCACCATTGAAGTCAACGATATAATGGTCACCGATGAGCACCTTATCGTCGTTAGCCTGACGCTCAGGTGTACTGTAGAGTTCATCATAAGTACGGATGTAACCATTGTCGATGAATGAATGATACTGCCCCTGAGAATAACCTTCAGCCTTACGATAAGACGGAATCAACTTCGGGTCATCCTTCTTGATAATCTCGTTATGAGCATAGGTGTAGTTACAGTTTGCCCAGAAGCGCATACCGTTCTTCAACACCTTGTTGAAACGGAGTTCGAACTCGAAACCTTGGTTCTTCATCTCACCCTGGTTAACGTCCGGGGTCTTGGCAGCACCATAGAAAGAAGGAACAGTACGATCAGAACCATAGATGAAGATATCCTTACGGTCATCGCGGAAGTAGTCGAAGCTACCTGCAAACATACCACCGAGGAACGCATAGTCGAAACCGATATTCTTCTTCAATACAGTTGCCCAGCGAAGGTCAGGAGCAGCAACGGAAGCTTCCTTATAAGAAATGAAGGGGCTAGCAGTACCATCAACAGAAACAGGGAAACCACTACCGTTATTCAACAGTTCCCAACGGGTCAGGTAAGCCCAGCGCTCACCGGCATTATCGTCACCGATTTCACCGATAGAACCACGAATCTTGAACATATCCACAATTCTCTTCTCCTTCAGCTTCTTCATGAAAGGCTCCTCGGAAATCATCCAACCAGCAGCACCTGAACAGAAGAAAGCGAAGCGATTATCGGGAGAGAACTTCTGTGAACCGTTGTAAGCACCGTTGAACTCAGCGAAATACTTGCCGGCATAATCATACGTAGTACGGAATACCCAGTCCTCACGACGCCATTCCAGCTCTGAACCTGAAGCATTGATACGACGCTTCCAGTTACCCATTGCGGTGACGTTATGTTTGCCAAACTGACGACCCCAGAACAGCTGGAGTGACATTTCCGTTGCGCGACTGGTAGAGCTAATGCTACCTGCCTGTGTAGACCAACCACGCTCCTCATAGAAATCGAAACCAGTCTTTGTGTCGGTTTCACATTTACTATTCATAATCAGTTTACCATCCTCTGGGAGAATGTAACCCTGCTTTACCTGGTGCTGGTCAGCAATACCACGACTACCCTCGGTGAAGTTATTGTCCCAAGAAATAGTACCACGAGCAATAAGGCCTTTCGTGACAAAATCGAGGTTCTGCTCCAAAGCGAAGTCAGTAAAGATACGAGTAATCGTATTCAACTCATAACCAGATGTTGCAACACTCTGAGGAGAGTTCTCAATGTTAGAAGTCAAAGGATAGTAACCCCAGGTACCGTCAGAGAACTGAACAGGGAAGAGGTTAGGAGCCATACCGTAGGCACCAGCCCACTTCTGCTGCTGGAAGAACTCACCATCATTACTATAATAGAAACGTGGAGACTTCTTCTGAGCGTTAGAACCTGCCAAGTTCACCTTGAACTGGGTGGTCTTTGTAATCTGGAAGTCCAGGTTTGAACGTACATTCAAACGGCTGTAAGTATAACCGCCCTCATACCCCTGGTGGTTGTCCCATAACTTGGTCATATCACCCTCATTCTGATAGTCGAATGACACAAAGTACTTCACGAACTTGGTACCACCAGATATATTAAGGTTCGCATTATATGACATAGCGGTAGACTTAAACATCTCATCCTGCCAGTCAACGTTAGCATAACGCTCTGCCTGGCTGTAGTCGCCCAGGTAGTTACCGGAAGCATCGAAGTTGGGCTTCACCGTTGTGTCCTGGTTACGGAAGAGGTTGATGAAACTCTGGGGACGATAATATGCCCAAGAATCAGCACCACCGATGGCGAGCTCGTGCTCAATAGCTTCGTTACGGAGCATATAGCCATCGTAAGAGTCATATTTGCGTGGGAGCTTAGAAACGGCCTTCAAGGTAGCATTGAAACCGAAGTCAATCTTGGCCTTACCTTCCTGACCACGCTTGGTGGTAATCAGAATAACACCGTTAGCACCTTCCACACCGTAAACGGCAGTAGCAGAGGCATCCTTCAGCACAGATACCGTAGCGACTGATGTGATATCCACGGACTGAATGTCACGCTTCACACCATCGACGAGGATCAGTGGCTGAGCAGCCTCAGCACCATTGTTACCCCAAGCGGCTGCACCACGAATGTAGATTCGAGGATCTTCCTCACCAGGGCGACCGGTAGAAGCGATAGTTGCTACACCAGGGAGGTTACCCGTCAAGGCTGCACCCACACTACCGATACCGGCAGCACGCTCCAACACTTCACCCGTGGTCTGGGTGATAGCACCGACCACTGAGGCTTTCTTCTGCTGGCCGAAACCAACGACTACGACTTCCTGCAACTGGGTATCGTCCTGCAGCGTTACCTTAAAACTACGCTGCTTGCCGATTTTGATTTCCTTAGTCGTCATACCGACGTAAGAAATCACCAAAACCGATGACTCCGATGGCACTTTCAGCTGGAAGTTACCGTCGAAATCAGTCACTGTACCCAAGGAAGCATTTCCTTTCACAATTACTGAGGCACCAATCAATGGGTCCGCAGCACCGTCCGTGACATTACCAGTCACCGTGATCTGGGCCTGCACCGAAGTACAGAATGCCATCAGCATCAGGATGGTCGGGAAGGTCTGTCTGATCAATTGTTTTAGATTCTTCATTTTGACAGATTTTGATTCATGT
>JAEEGK010011493.1_pt1 | contig 20226 bp, 19 predicted proteins | sample 8958771 | NCBI WGS metagenome assembly JAEEGK01 (sample SAMN16246547, study PRJNA631951) | gut metagenome | biome: gut microbiome; feature: rumen; material: SC-attached | host: Bos | place: Iran: Karaj | collected 2018-10
GCTCCTTCGCGGAGTTCGTGACCGGCCGCGTCTATGACCAGGTCCGCCAGGAAGTCTCCTACGGCAAGGCCAACGTGAAGATCGCCTCCTCCCACGCGGGCATCACCCTCGGCGAGGACGGCGCCACCCACCAGACCATGGAGGACATGGCCCTCATGCGCGCCCTTCCGGAAATGGTCGTGATCAACCCCTGCGACTTCAACCAGACCAAGAACGCCACCATCGCCGCCGCGAAATACGTCGGCCCGGTGTACCTGCGCTTCGGCCGTCCGAGCGTCCCGAACTTCACCCCGGAGAACGAGGAGTTCGTCATCGGCAAGGCCCAGATCCTGAACGAAGGCAAGGATGTGACCATCATCGCCTGCGGCCACCTCGTATGGGAGGCCCTCCAGGCCGCCGAGGCCCTCGAGGCCGAAGGCGTCAGCGCCGAAGTCATCAACATGGCCACCGTCAAGCCGCTGGACGAGGAAGCCATCCTCGCCTCCGCCGCGAAGACCAAGGCCATCGTCGTGGCCGAAGAGCACAACATGGCCGGCGGTCTCGGCGAGGCCGTGGCCGGCCTGCTCGCCCGCACCAACCCCACCCCGGTGGAATTCGTCAACGGCAAGGACCTGTTCGGCCAGAGCGGCACGCCTTCTGCATTGATGGCGCAATATGGCCTGGACGCCCAGCATGTCGCTGAAGCCGCCAAGAAGGTCATCACGCGGAAATAATGGACAATGCCGAGCGGCTCTTCAATGAGATTGTAAAGGACTACAGCGAACGTGTCTACTGGCACGTCCGCCGGTTCGTGAACAACCACGAAGACGCCGACGACCTCGTCCAAGAGATCTTTCTCAAGATTTGGACTGCGCTTCCCTCGTTCCGGGGGGAGGCGCAGCTGTTTACCTGGGTGTACCGCATCGCCACGAACGAGACGCTGAACTGGCTCCGCCGGGAGAAGGTGCGCGCCGCCCTCCGCTTCACCAGCATCGACACGGAAATGGAGCGGCGCATCGACAGCGACCCCTTCTTCGACGGGGACGCCGCGGACCGCGCCCTCTCCAAGGCCGTGGCGAAGCTTCCGGAAAAACAACGCCAAGTCTTTGTCCTGCGCTACTATGACGAGATGCCCTATGAGCAGATGTCCGAAGTCCTGGAGACTTCCGTGGGCGCGCTCAAGGCCTCCTATCACATCGCGCAGGAGAAAGTCCGCGCCGCGCTGGGAAATGAAAATTTCATCGGAACAGATTAAACCTTCGGCAGATGCCAGTGTCTAAACCATCGTCTATGAACAAAAGGAACGACATATCCACACCGGAAGGCTACTTCGAGGACCTTCGGCAGCGGCTCTCGGAAATCCCCGCACGGCCCGCCCGCGTCAGCACGGTCCGCCGCCTGGCGCCCTATGTGGCCGTCGCCGCCAGTTTCCTGCTGATCGTGATGGCCGGGAACTTCATTCTCGGCAGAACGGCCGCGCCCGCCGCCGACGACGACACCTGGACCTACGTCTCCTATCTCGCCGACGCCCTCGACCCCGACGGCGCCGTCCCGGACGAGTCCTATTATGACTGGGAGGACGAAGAAGGCCTTTCCGCTGAGGACATCGTCAACTACCTGGTTGCCGACGGCATTTCCGTCGAACATTTGAATTATCTCAGTTATGAAGAAGGTTATTAGTGTACTGTGCGCCCTTACCGTCCTGGCCGCGGGCGCTTTCGCCCAGGCCCCCGGCCAGCAGCGCAGGGGCGGCGACAACGGCTGGCGCGAGCGCATCCGCGCGGAGAAAGTCGCCTTCCTCACCGAGGAAATCGACCTCACCGAAAGCGAAGCCCAGGTTTTCTGGCCCATCTACAACGAAATCCAGAAAGCCGAACGCGAATCCTTCGAGGCCGTGAGAAAAGCCTATGACGCCATGGCCAAGGGCGTCGCCGAGAACAAGAGCGGCAAGGAGATGGAGAAACTGGTCCAGGCCTACATCGACGCGAAGGAGAAGAACGACGGTGTCGAGACCAAGTTCCTCAACAAGCTTATGAAGGCCCTTCCCGCCGAAAAGGTCGCCCGCTACTATGTGGCCGAGGAGAAATTCCGCCACCAGCAGATCGGCCGTCTCGGAAACGGCAACTTCCCCAACCTCCGCATGAGCGAAGAGCAGAAGCAGCAGTGGCGCGAGCGCGGCGAACAGTTCCGGGAGCAGTTCCGCGGCTGGACCGGCCAGAAGAAGGAATCCGAAAAACCCTCCGGCATTTAGCGTTGTTTTTATAAATTTGGTTAGAAGGACAAGTCCCCGACGAGTATCGCCGGGGACTTGTCTTGAATCGTGATCTAGTCGATGAACTGGCCGTCCTTCATCACGAGCGTCCGGTCGCAGAGCTGCGCGAGGGACGGGTCGTGGGTAACGATGACTACCGTCTGGCCCAGCCGGTCGCGGAGGTCGAAGAAAAGGCGGTGAATCTCTTCCTTGGTCTTGCTGTCGAGGTTGCCGGAAGGCTCGTCGGCGAACAGGATGGCCGGATCGTTCACAAGGGCGCGGGCGATGGCTACGCGCTGCTGCTCGCCCCCGGAAAGTTCTGACGGTTTATGCGAAAGCCGTTCGGAAAGCCCCACTTCGCCGAGCAGGCGGCGGGCCTTCTCCCGGGCCTCATGGACGGGAACGCCGCCGATGAGGGCGGGAATCGTCACGTTCTCCCAAGCGTCGAATTCAGGCAGGAGATGGTGGGCCTGGAACACGAAGCCGATGCGGCGGTTCCGGAAAGCCGACAGCTCCCGCGAACCCAGGTGCAGGACATCCGTCCCGTCCACCGTGAGGGAACCCGCATCCGGCGTGGACAAGGTGCCCAGGATCTGCAGGAGGGTGGACTTCCCCGCCCCGGACGCGCCCATGATGGCCACGACCTCGCCGCGGTCCGCCTGAAAATCCACACCCCGCAGCACTTTCAGCGTGCCGAAACTCTTCTCGATTCCTTTAGCCTCTATAATCATGGTTGCAAAAATACGGAAATTTCCGGGAAGGGGGATGGAAATCGGAAAAAAAGTCTTATCTTTGCCGTCCGCAATCTCGAGAAGGTTGCATAACGCTTTTATAACAATTAAAAAACAGATTCACAATGGCTGTTAAAATCAGACTCCAGCGCCACGGTAAGAAGAATTTCGCATTCTTCCACATTGTTGTGGCCGACTCCCGTTCCCCGCGTGACGGACGTTTCATCGAGCAGATCGGCTCCTACAACCCGAACACCAACCCCGCCACCATCGTCCTTGACAGTGACAAGGCCCTCAAGTGGCTCAATGTCGGCGCCCAGCCTACCCTGACCGCCCGCCGCATCCTCTCCTACGAAGGTGTCCTTCTCCGCAAGCACCTCCAGGAAGGTGTCGCCAAGGGTGCTCTGACCCAGGCCCAGGCCGACGAGAAGTTCGCCGCCTGGAAGGCCGGACAGGACGAGAAGATCGCCGCCAAGAAGGCCGGCCTGAAGAACGAGGCCATCGCCAAGGCGAAGGAAGCCAAGGCCGCCGAGGCCAAGGTCAACGAGGCCCGCGCCGAAGCCATCGCCAAGAAGAAGGCCGAGGCTGAGGAAGCCGCCCGCAAGGCCGCCGAAGAGGCTGCCGCCGCGGCCGCCGAGGCTGTCGAGACCCCTGCCGAATAATGCAGCGGATCGCGCAGGTCCTCAAATCCAACGGCCGGGACGGCGAACTCCTTCTGGGTTTTGTCGGCATCGCGCCCGAGGACATTGACACGCAGGAACCGGTGTTCATCGAATTCGATGGACTTCCGGTTCCCTTTTATTTTGAATCCTTCACTCCGCGGGGAAACACCCGCGCCCTCGTCCGCCTGACCGGCGTACACAACCTTACGGATGCCGATGAACTCGCCGGCGCCGCCGTCTATGCCGAAGACGACCTCTACGAAGACGAGGAAGAAGACCTCACCGGCTGGACCGTCCTGGATGCGGACGGCACGAAGGTAGGCACCGTATCCGCCCACGAAGACATTCCCGGCAACCCCTGCATCTGGGTGGAAACCGGCCATGGCGAAGTCCTCGTCCCCCTGCACGAGGAACTGGTCCTGGACGTGGACGAAACGGCGCAGGCCCTCCGGATGGAGATTCCGGAAGGCCTGCTGAACCTGTAATACTTCTTTATTATTTCGCGTAACCGGCAAGCTTCGCAATCAGCGGAGCGATTTCGGCATTGTCCCGCACGGCGTTGAATTCCTCCGCGCAGGCACCCGTGACATACAGACCCACCGGCGAGCCGGAATGGGAGCCGAAGCTCCACTGATAGCCGGCGGCGCGGTCCAGGGCACGGATCACGTCGGCGACCAGCTGGTAGTTTACCGAATACAGGTTGGCATCGACGAGGGAGCTGCCCTCCTTGCCGAAGGTGCGGGTATAGACATCCTTCAGGTCTTTCTCGACCCGCTCGCTCACTTCCACATCGCCCCACATACCCAGCTGCTCGTTGAAAAAGGCCTTCACCGCATCCCAGCTGGGAGTCTTGACGGGCTTGCCCTCCGGGAAGAAGGCGTCGCGGAACAGGTCCGTGACGGCATCGACGGAAGCGTGCTGACGCGCAAGACGGTCTGGATGCATCTCGTAACGGCCGCTGCCCAGCATGAGGCCGCCGGTCTCGTGGTCAGCCGTGACCAGGATCAGGGTCTCCTTCGGATGGCGGGCCAGGAAGGCAAGAGCCAGGTCCACGGACTCAGCCATGTCGTTCACCTCTTGGAAGCAGGTCGCGGCGTCGTTGCCGTGGCCGGCGTAGTCGACCTTACCGCCTTCGATCATGAAGAAGAAGCCCTTCTTGCCGAAGCGGCTCTCCAGGTAACGGATACCGGCATCCGTGAAATCGGCCAGCCGGGTGTCATCCTCCTTCCGGTCGATGGCATAAGGGATGGAATCCTCCTCCTTGGCGCTCAGGCACAGCACACGCGGTTTAAGGTAGTCAATCTCGTCCATCGCCCGGATGGCGCCGGGACCCTTGAAGATGGCGATGCCGGCCGAATCGGCCTTGTGCTCGAAATAAGCGGCGTCATGACCGGAACCCCGGTTCGTCAGGAAGGTCGCGCCAGCCATGAAGTCCACGGGAGAATCGATCATCTGGATCGAAATCTCCTCATAGCCGTTGCGGCTCGCGGTGTGCGCCACGAAACTGGCCGGCGTGGCGTGGTTCACGCCCACGCTGGTGGCGACACCCGTTCCGAAACCGGCCGCATGGGCCCATTCCGTCAAATTGGGGGTCCAGTTGCCGTCCGAATCCACACCCACGACACCGTTGTTGATCTTCGTACCCGTAGCCAGCGCGGTGCCGGCCGCAGAAGAGTCGGTGACCAGGGAGTTGGCCGATACCGTGGTGATGAAATTCACCACAGGGAAGCCGGTGAAATTCACGTTCCCGAGACCGTTCGCCTCGTTGTAGAGGTTGGTGCCTATCACCTCGTTGACGCCCATGCCGTCGCCGATGAAATAGAACACATACTTGACCTGCGGCTTGGAAGCGCAGCCCGCCACGAGCAAGGAGAGAAAGAGAAGTTGGCAGATTCGTTTCATATTCTGTCGGTTGATAATGATCAGATCAGGCCTCCGTTGACTTCATAATCGGCCTTGACGTCCTCGTAGAAGGCGGCGAAGGAAGTCTGCATGTACGGGGTCAGCCACAAGAAACCGATGCCGAAGGTGAACATGCACAGGAAACCCCAGCCGATGAAACTGAGAAGCAGCCAGAACAGGTCGAACTTGTGGCCCTTCATCATCGCGCGGCTGTGGTCGATGGCCTCGTTCGCACTGAGTTCCGGGCGCTCCTCCAGGATGAACGGTGTCAACGAATAGGAGAAAGCCTTCACGATGCCGGGGATGACGAGCAGCAGGCTCCACAGGAAGATGAACAGATACATCAGGAACATGCCCCAGACCTTGTGCCAATAGTTGCCGGTGGCGAACTTGTATGTGTTTCCCGCCAGTTCGTTGTCACCGTGGACCAAAAGTTTGCGGAAGGCATTGCAGAAGCCCACGCAGAGCGGCATGACGACAAAGAAGAGCAGCAGGTAGTACAGGCCCAGGGACCCGTTCGCCTTCGACTGCATGGAGATGTATTCGGGATCCTCCGCCATGGTGAGGGTCGCCTCCATCGCCTGGCGCAAGGCGGTCCCGAAACTGACCGAAGAAGTCACCTGCGGCAAATTCTCCCGGACATAGGTCTGCACCTTGACCGTCTGGTACACGTACGGTCCGATGGCGAAATAGATGACGGCCATGAAGATGACCGTGGCCAGCACAGCCTTCCACCAGTTGCCTTTCAGGGCGGCGAGGGCCTCGTTCTTGTAGTCGGTATTCCGTTTCATAGGGCGGGATTATTGATAGATTTCCTTATAGACATAGCCCATGTCGTCCAGACAGCAGTACAGCGGGAAGTCCGGACGGCTGGAGGTCAGGCGCAAGTTGACTGCGTCAACCCTGCCCAGGGGCTCCAGGTCCACTTCCTTCCATTCGGTGACGATCTGGGTGCCGTCGATCAGTTTCACATCCTTCTTGCCGGTCTCGGCCGAATTCCGGATACCTATGACGGTCAGCGTGAGATGGTCCCCCGCCTGGAAGGCTCCACCTTCCAGCCCCACACCGTGCATGGCGGCCTGGACGGCGGCTTGCACGTTGTGGACATACATCACGGAAGCCGTGCAGGACGATGCCACATTGGGAATATAGATCTGGATGCAGTATTCCGGCATCAGGACGTCCGTGGTGTCATGGAAGACCGCATAGACCTTCGTCCCCTTGTTCCCGTATTTTTCATCGTAAACGGCGAACCGGGACGGTTTCCGGTCCGGCGACGCGTCGGTGTCACGGCCGCGGGCCAGGACGATGCCGCCCAGGAGTCCCTTGTCCTCATCCAGTTCCGCGAAATGATAGACCGGGCCGATGGAGAAATTCTCATGGATGGACACGGTATCCTTGCCGTCATTGAAAAAATCATGGGCGAACTGGTCCCATTGATAATCAAAATCCGGTTCATAACGGACCAGGAGTTGGGTCGTATATTCGGAAGTGGAATCCTTGTCCGTAAAACAGGCGGTCACCATCAGGACCGCCGCGCCCAGCAGGGCGCCTCTTCTCATCAAATTGCGTTTCATATTACAAAACTACATATTTTTTCGTAAATTTGTTCGATTACAACTCTAAACCCCTGATACTATGTCTGCAACAGTCATTGTCATCCTGGCCATCGTGGCCCTCCTCGTGCTCTGGGGCATTTCCGTCCAGAACAAGCTCGTCCAGAGCGACGAACTGTGCAACAACGCCCTCAAGCAGATCAACGTCCAGCAAGTCAGCCGTTACGATGCCATCCAGGCCCTCGTGAAACTGACCCGCGAATACGCATCCTATGAAAGCGAGACCCTGCAGAAGGTCATCTCCATGCGCAAGATCACCGCTTCCGCGAAACCGACCGTGGACGAGATCAATGCCAACGAGGCCGCCCTCCAGGAGATGAGCGCCAAGCTCATCGCCATCGCCGAGCAGTATCCCGACCTGAAGGCCAACCAGAACTACCAGCAGGCCATGCAGGACATCAAGCAGTATGAAGAGAACGTCCGCCTGGCCCGCATGACCTTCAACGACACCGTCACCAAGTACAACAACCAGGTGCGCATGTTCCCGGGTTCCGTGGTCGCCGGCATCCTGGGCTTCGCCAAGCGCGAATACCTCGCCGAGGACGCTTCCAAGAAGGACTATCCCGCCATTTAAGCGATGAGAAAGCTTCTCCTGTCCGTGCTGGCGGTCCTCGCCGGCATTTCGGGCGTATATGCCCAGGAACTCCGGGACATCGACATCCGCGCCGTTCTCCAAGAAGACGGATCGGCCCGGATCACCCAGGTCTGGGACGCCACCGTCGTGGACGGCACGGAAATGTACATCCCCATCTCCAACCTCGGCAAGATGACCGTACAGGACCTCGTCGTCAGCGAGAACGGGCTGGCCTATTTCAACGAAGGCCGCCGTTGGGACGTGGACCGCAGCCTGTCCGAAAAAGCGGGCCGCTGCGGCATCATCGACAAGCACGACGGGGTGGAACTGTGCTGGGGAAAGACTTCCTACGGTCCCCATGTCTGGACGGTGGAATACACGGTCACCGGGCTCGTACAGTCCTTTACCGACGCTGACGGATTCAATTTCATGTTCGTGAATCCGGGGTTCGACGCGCCTGCGGAACATGTGAAAGTCACCCTCGTCAATGAGACCGGCAGCCCCCAGTGGACCTATGACAACACCCGTGTCTGGGGCTTCGGATCTTATGGCAGTATCGACGTGACGGATGAAGGCACCATCGTCTACGAGTCCTCCGAACCTTTCTCCCACAACAGTTCCGTCATTACCCTCGTCCGTTTCGAAAAGGGAATGTTTTCTCCCGCCGTCAGCCGGGACATGTCCTTTGACGAACTCAAGGAAAAGGCCATGAGCGGCAGTTCGTATGGAGAAAAGGATCCGCTCGAGAAAGTCTTCCTCTGGATTTTCGCACTTCTTTTCGGCGGGTCCATCATCGCCCTCATCCGGGCGGCGGTCCTCCAGGCGCTCGGCTACAAGTACAGGAAATCCCTGTACGGGAAGACCAAGATCACGGAATGGTACCGCGAAGCACCGCTGGGCGGCAACCTGTTCGCGTCCAGTTTCGTGCTGGACAACGGCTGGCGGTTCCCTGCCGGCCAGACCTCTTCCAAGGGACTGATCGGCGCTTTCTTCCTCCGGTGGATCCTGGACGGGAAAGTGAAAGTGCTTCCCGACATGAACAACTCCAAGCGCGTCAACCTGGACTTCTCGCAGGAGCCCGACATTCAGGATGACGTGGAACTGGCCCTGTACAACATGGCCCGGGAAGCCGCAGGATCGAATCGCCTGCTGGAATCCGGCGAGTTCGAGCGGTGGTCCGAGCGGAACTTCAAACGGGTAACCGCCTGGCCCACCCGCGCCCAGGCCCGTGGACGCGGCTATATGCAGGACAAGCACTACTTTGTCCACGGAACCACGACCAACGCCGACGGCGCCCGTGAGGCCAGCCACGTGGTGGAATTCAAGAACTTCCTCAACGACTTCACCCTCTCCAAGGAACGCGGAGCCGTCGAGGTGGGCCTGTGGAAAGATTACCTCGTATTCGCCCAGTTGTACGGCATCGCCGACAAGGTGGCGGCCCAGTTCCAGAAACTCTTCCCCAAGGAGTTCCAGGAAATGGCCCAGACCGTGGGCGTGGATCCGAACGTGATGATGCGGACCATCCGCCTCAACAACAACATGTCCGCTTCCGCGATCAACCATGCGGTGGCCAAGCAACAGGCCGGCAGCATCCGGGGCACGGGCGGCCACACCTCCTTCGGCGGTGGCGGCGGCTTCTCCGGCGGCGGTTTCGGCGGCGGTGGCCGGTAGGCCTGCTGCACTTGAAAAGAGCAGGGACATGATGCTCGAGAACACATCACCCGAACGAATCGAAGAACTGGTCCGCCTGCAGCGGGCCTTCTTCGCTACCGGCACCACCCGTGACATCGACTGGCGCCGTTTCCAGCTGAAGCAGTTCCAGGAAGGGCTCCAAAAATGGGAGAAACCCATCTGCGACGCCCTGTGGACGGACTTGCACAAGAGTTACGAGGAAGCCTACATGACCGAGATCGGCCTCGTGTACGGAGAAATCCGCGAGGCTTTTCGGAAGGTGGGCCGATGGGCACGAAAACGCCGCAAGCCCACACCGATGACCGTAATGCCGTCTTCCTCGCACATCGTGCGCGAGCCCCTCGGCTGCACTCTCATCGTATCGCCGTGGAACTACCCGGTACAGCTGTTGCTGAACCCACTTGTCGGAGCTATTGCTGCAGGCTGCACCGCCATCTTGAAGCCATCGCCTTATGTGCCGAACGTTTCTAAGGTGCTGGAGGATTTCATCGCGGACACTTTCCAGGAGGATTTCGTTGCGGTGGTCCAGGGCAACCGGGTTGTGAACGGGGAACTGTTCAAGCACCGGTATGACCTCGTGTTCCTGACCGGCAGCCCGTCGCTCGGCAAGATTGCCATGGCCGCCCAGGCTCAGTATCTGACGCCGATGGTGCTGGAGTTAGGCGGTAAAAGCCCGTGTATCGTGGACAAGGACGCGGACCTCGCCGTCGCCGCCCGGCGCATTGCGTGGGGCAAATGCCTCAACAGCGGCCAGACCTGTATCGCCCCGGACTATCTGTTCCTGCATGAGGATATCAAGGATGCTTTCATCGAGGCGTTCAAGAGAGAACTTGCCGGCCTGTATCCCGAGGGCACGGAACAGTCCGACAAGTTCGTCCATATCGTCAGGGAATCGGCCTTCGACCGGCTTGTGGGCTATTTCAAGGATGGCACCGTCATAGCCGGCGGACACTCTGACCGGGAACGGCGCTGGATTGAACCCACTTTGCTGGACGGTGTTTCTCCGGATGCGCCCGTGATGCAGGAGGAAATTTTCGGACCAATCTTCCCGATCCTCACTTTCCGCGACCGGCAGGAAGTCATCGACTTTGTAAACGGCCGTGAGAAGCCGCTGGCGTTCTATTATTTCGGAAAAGGGTCGGACGGCTGGGACATCATCGGCCGGACCACCTCCGGCGGTGCCTGCATCAACGACACCATCATGCATATCGTCAACCCGAATGTCCCGTTCGGCGGCGTGGGCAACTCCGGAATGGGCTCCTATCACTCCGAGCGCTCTTTCCTGGCTTTCAGCCATGAGCGCGCCGTCATCAAGTCGCCCACCTGGATCGACCTCAAGTTCCGCTATATGCCCTACAAGCTCTTCCCGATGATCAAGAAAATGCTATAAGCCCATGTGGATAACAGACACACTCTTTTATCTGTGGGAACTGCCACAGAACCTGGTCGGATTAGTGGTGACGACGGCTATGGGACGGGGAAAGAAAGAACCGTACCGGAACGCCCGGGTGCTCAGGACCAAAAAGATGCGGGGAGGAATCAGCCTGGGGCGGTACCTCATCGTCAATGACATACCGTCCAATCCCGACCTGGCCCAGCATGAATGGGGGCATACCCGGCAGTCCCGGATGCTGGGACCGCTCTATCTGCCCGTCATCGCCCTTCCGTCCCTGCTATGGGCCGCCTGGTGGAACCCCCGGAGGAAACGGGGGTACTATACCTTCTATACGGAACGATGGGCCGACCGGCTGGCCGGCATCAAGCGTCCCGTCAATGGACAGGGAAAGTGAAATAGGTGTCCGGGAAGGGTTCGTTCTTCAAGGTAAAGTGCCACCATTCCTCGTCCAGAGGCTTGAACCCGTGGCGGAGCATCGCTTCGCGGAGGATCAGCCGGTTCCGGAACTGCGTCTCCGTGATGCCGTTGCGCTTCCGGCCGGCCCTGGCGTCATAAACGCCCGTATCGGGATCGCCGCAGAAGTCCGGATGGCTTTCGGGGCCGAACCAGTCGAACGTTCCGCCCATATCCACTTCCTTTCCTGCAGCCATGTCGAATATCGTCAGATCCACGGTGGATCCGCGTGAATGGCCGCTCTTTTCCATGATGTATCCTTGCTTGAAAAGCACGTTCTTCCGTAAGTCAGGGTAGAAACAGGATTTCATCCGCTGGTCTTTCTGGTCGGCGGCCCAGCGCACGAAGTGGTCCACCGCCATCTGCGGGCGGTAGGCGTCATAAATCTTGATCCGGTAGCCCATCCGCATCAAGTCGTCGCTCACGGCACGCAGGCTGTCCGCGGCGGCCCTGGTAAGGAGCGCCGTCGGCGCAAGGTAGCCGTCAATCCGGTCGCCGATGAAGTTGTAAGTGCTGAAATAGCGGATTTCCAGGATGGCGTCGGGAATCGCTTCCGGGATGGAGACGAAATGCTCCCTCCCCAGCTGGCCGACGGCCGTGGTCAGACGCCGGAACTCTTCCTGCGCCCGGGCCATCTCGGCCTGGAAACGGTCGCTGGTCTGCAGCCGGGAAAAGCCGATGGAAGCGGCCACCCGCGTCACGTCCACATCGCTCTGCCAATGCGCACCGGCGATGACGCGGCTCTCGCCGTACTTCCAGGCCCGGGCGTACAGGCCGTCCGCCGCGGCCGGATTGATCTGGGCCAGCAGCAGCGCAGCCGTCCAGCCCCGCATCGTATGACCGGACGGATAACTGCCTTCGCCGCTCAAGGCGGCTTCCTCGCCGGTAAGCATCTTTTCGTTGAACACCTCAAATGGACGACGACGGTGGTAGAAGGCTTTCGGAGCCACGCGCATCTGGTCCGTCGTAGCCAGACTGTTCACCAGCACGGTCCAGATGGCCGGTGTCGTCTCCTTCGAAAGAGCCAGACCGAACGGCCCGGCCAGCTCTCCCAACAGGGCTTCATAGGTCCAGACGGCATCCCGTCGGGCCATTTCGGCCCGTACGGAGTCCGGCCGCTGAGCCTTTCCCCACTGGTACTGCATCACATCATACGCGAACCCATGCGAAAGGGAGTCCGGCGGTGCAGGAAGGCTTTGGATCAAGTCCGGCAGCTGGTCCGTCGTGAAATAGACCTCTTGGGCATGGCCCATGACTGCGGCCAGGAACAGGGCGGCCGACAGGATGATATACTTTTTCATAGGATTACTTCTGAGCATTTTTACGACGGTCGTGAAGCTCTGCAACGGCCGTGAAGAAAGCGTCGCTGGATGAGTTGAGGGCCGTTTCCACGGAATCCTGGACCACGCCGATGATGAAACCGACAGCCACCGCCTGCATGGCGATGTCATTGCCGATGCCGAAGAAGGAGCAGGCCATCGGAACCAGGAGGAGGGAGCCGCCCGCCACACCGGAGGCGCCGCAGGCGCCGAGGGTGGCGATGATGGACAGGAAGAGCGCGGAAGCGAAGGAAACCTCGATACCCACCGTGTGCGCCACGGCCAGGGACAAGACCGTAATGGTGACGGCCGCACCGTTCATATTGACCGTCGATCCCAGCGGGATGCTGACGCTGTAGAACTCTTCATCCAGACCGAGCCGTTTGCACAGGTCCATATTGATAGGGATGTTCGCTGCCGAGGAACGGGTAAAGAACGCGTTCAGGCCGCTCTCCTTCAGGCACTGCCAATAAAGCGGGTACGGGTTCTTCCGGATGTGCAGCCAGGCGATGAAGGGATTGACGATGAAGGCGGTGCAGCACATGCAGCCCACCAGCAGGAGAAGGAGTTTTCCGTAGTCCGTGAAAATCTCCAGGCCGCTCTCCGACACCGAGGAATAGACGAGGCCGAGGATGCCGAACGGGGCGAACTGGATCACCCAGCGCACGACCTGCGAGACGACATCGGCCAGGTCGCCGATCACCCGGACGGTGTTCTCCGACGCCAGCAGTTTCAGGCCCAGGCCGATGATGATGGCCCAGAACAGGATGCCGATGTAATTGGCCTGGGCAAGCGCCTGGACGGGGTTCATCACCATATTGGTCAAAAGCGTCAGGAACACGTCGGACAGGCCGCCGGGTGCGCTGCCGCCGCCCTCGGCCCCCTGCAGCTTGATCGTTACCGGGAACAGGAAACTCGCCACCACCGCGAACACAGCGGCGCACAGCGTGGACACCAGATACAAAGTGATCACCGTGCGGAACCGCGCGCCCAGCCCGCCCTTCGCCTTGGCGATGGAAGAAGCCACCAGCAGGGCCACCAGCACCGGAGCGATCGCCTTGAGGGCGCTCACGAAAACCTGGCCCAGAATACCGATTCCCGTCCATTTCGGGCAAAGCAACCCGAGCACCGCGCCGATTACCAGGCCGATGACGATCCGCAGCACCAGCGAGGTGTCGGACCATTTCTTCAGGATGGAAGAAAACTTGCTCATAGCATGCAAGGTACGAAAAAAGGGCGGGAATGGCAAGAATTCACTATATTTGTACAAACGCATGGATATGAAACGTTTTCTTCTTGTAGTCGTTCTGCTGGCGGGTGGCATGGCGGCCTTCGCGCAGGGAAACATCCGGGTAAAGTCCGGGAAACCGGCCGGAAACATCGACCCGATGCTGTACGGACAGCTGTTCGAGCACATTTATTTTTCCGCGAACAACGGGGTTTGGCAGGAGCTGATGTATGGGCGGTCTTTCGAGCCGGAGCATTATCCCGGCATTCCGCCGCGGGACGGTTATTTCGACGGCTGGTTCGCCGACGAAGACGAAGTGCTGCACTCCCCTACACGCTATGAGCAGCCCATCCGCCTGGCCTCCCTGGACACGGACAGTTATGACTTGGAGATGGACGTGAAATGGCGTGCCTACCGCCTGCCCGGCCGGCGGTGGAGCGGCGGCCTGCTGGACCTGCGTTTCGCTTTCAAGGATCTGGCGGACGGATCCGATTCCTATTACCTGCGCCTCTATGACCCGGCTTATGAAGGCCAGCGCTTTGCCCTGGCGCAGACGCAGGCGCAAATTGATGCGGACAATCAGGCGAAGGCGCTCGCCAAGGCGCAGAAGACCGTGGACGGCGCCCAGTTCGCCCTTTCCACCCGGGAGGAGAAGGAGGTTTCCTTCAACGGCCGGAGCCGGAAGGTCGTCACCCTGGAGCCGATGGCCGCCAAGGCGGCGACGCCCGCCCAGCTGGACCAGAACGCCTGGCACCGCCTGAAAATCAGCTGCCGCGGACAACGCGTGCGCGTTTGGTGGGACGGCAAGCAGATACTCTCCTGCAAGGTTCCCGACAGCCGCCCGCAGAACACCCTCACGCTTTGGGAGAACTATACGGAAGCCCTCTACCGCAATATCCGCGTAACCTCGGCCGATGGGAAGACCGTGTTCTTCGAAGGCCTTCCGGAAGATGTCCGGATTCCCGACGTTGCCCCGGAATGGAAGGCTTTCGGCCAGGGCAAGTACCGTCTTGTGAAAGGCGATGCCATCAATATGGACTATGCCCAGGAGATTACCGCCGGAACAACCGCGGCTGGTATCGCCCAGGGTCCGCAGAATGTGGTATCCGGAGAAACTTTCGTCGGCTCGGTCTATGCCAAGGGCGACGCCCGGCTCTCCGTCGCGCTGGTCCGGGACGGGCGCATCCTGCGGGAGCAGGCGCTCGGCGTCCCGGGCGTGGCCTGGAAGAAGTTCGACATCTCCCTGCCGGCGGGCGAACTGTCCGGCGACGCTGACTTTGCCATCCTGGCGACCGACGGGACGCTGTACGTGGATCAGGTGACGCTCTCCACGGCCACCGGGCAGGCGAACGGCGGCTTCCGGCCGGACATCCTGCAGGCCGTGAAGGACCTGCACCCCACGTGCCTGCGCTGGCCCGGCGGCGGTTATGTCGCCCAGTATTACTGGCAATGGGGCATCGGCCCGCAGGAGCAGCGCTACCGCTGGCCGCACTGGATGTGGATGGACTACGACCAGAACTGCTTCGGCACGGACGAATTCATCAAGTTCTGCCGGGAAGTGGGTACGGAGCCGGTCATCGTGGTGTCCGTCCATTTCGAACGTCCGGCAGAAGAGTATGATTCCATCCTGGCCGACGCCGTGAACTGGGTGCGGTACTGCAACGCCCCCGCCACGGATGAATGGGGCGCCAAACGCGCCGCCAACGGCCATCCGGAGCCGTACAACGTGAAGTATTGGGAGATTGACAACGAGATGTGGGAAATGGGCATCGAACGCTACGAAAAGTGCGTCCGGGACTTCTCCACGGCCATGCGCGAGGTCGATCCTTCCATCAAGATCATCGCCTGCGGCGGTTTCCAGGAGGATGAAGCCTTCCTCAACCGGTCGGCGAATTACTTCGATTATCTGAGTCTCCACCACTACGAGCAGGCCGGCGGCTACGCCACCGGGCCGAAGCGCCTCGGTGCGCAGTACGACCGTTATGCGAAGATGATCGCCGCGTGCCCGAACCCGAACGTGAAACTGTTTATCTCCGAATGGAACCTGAACAGCACTGACTGGCGCACCGGCCTCTTCGCGGGCGGCTTCCTGAACGAGTGCGAGAAACGCGACGTGGTGGCCATGGGCGCTGCTGCCCTGTTCATCCGCCGGACCGATGCGCCCGACTGGAACAACGCCTTCATCAACTTCGACTACAAGGACCTGTTCGTGGCCCCGAACTACCAGGTCACGGAGCTCTGGTATGACCACTTTTCCCGGTATCTGCTTGATTACGAAGGAGAAACCGGCGACCTGAGTGTCGTCACCACTCTTTCCGAGAACGGACGCGACGTCATCGTCAAGGTTGTGAATCCCACCGAAAACGCCTGCGAACTGACCGTCTCCGGCGACTGGAAAGGCATCGCCGACACGGCCTATGACTACTACGCCCCCGGCTCCCTGACCGCGGCGAACAGTATGGCGGACAAGCATGCCGTCGCACGCAAACAGGCGTCTCCCGCTTTCAATGACAATGCTGTCACCCTCCACGTCGAGCCCCTTTCCGCCGGCGTCCTGACCATTACGAAAACCTTCTGATATGAAAAAAGCCCTATTCTTGTTGGCGGGCATCCTGCTTCTGGCCGGTTGCGCGCACGAAGAAGTCCGCATCCCGACTGAGGATGGAACACTGGTATTGCGTCCCCTGATGGAAAACGCCATCCGCGTTCGCCTAGAACCGTCTGACTACCAGCCACTTCCCGAACTGGTCTATACGGAAAAAGTGGCCGTGCCCAAGTTCGACGTCACCCGGAAAGACGGGGTCGTCGAAGTGCGTACGGCCAAAATGTGCGCCCGCTATGAGAACGGCAGCCTGACCTTCTTCGATGCCGACGGCAACGTACTCCTTCAGGAGGACTGCCACAGCATCGAAAAAGCCACCGTCCAAGGCGAGCCCACCTACGCTGTCACCCAGCGCTTCCTCTCCCCCGAGGATGAGTTCCTGTTCGGTACAGGTCAATTCCAGGATGGTTTCCTGAATGTCCGGGGCGTCACGCGGCGGCTCACGCAGGTGAACACGCAGATCGCCCTGCCGTTCATCCTGTCCAACAAGGGTTACGGCCTGCTCTGGAACAACTACGGCCTCACCGACTTCAATCCGGCGGACCAGTCCGTCGCGCTGGCCGTAGCCGGTGAAGACGGCGAGGGGCAGACGGTGAATGCCACCGGTACCGCAGGAAACCGCCGGGAGCGGCGTTTCTCCCGCTCCTTCGCCGGCAGCATCGACATTCCCGAGGACGGAATCTATTCCATCCTCCTGGACGTAGGACAGAAGATGTCGCGGCGGCACTTCCTGGCCATCGACGGCGAGCCTTTGGTGAATGTCTCCAATACTTGGCTGCCGCCGACCACCTCGACTTTGGTCAAACTGACCTCGGGCACGCACACGATCGATGTCGAAGGCGTCCGCACCGACAACCCGGTCCTTTATTGGAAGAAGGTCGATGACGCGACGACCTTCCGCTCCCCCGTCGCCGCGGCGCTGGACTACACGGTGTTCGCCGGCAAGGCCGACGAGGTCATCGGCTCCTACCGTACCCTGACGGGGCCTGTTCCCGAGATGCCGGACTGGATGTTCGGTTACATCCACTGCCGCGAGCGCTATCACTCGTCCGAGGAGATCCTGGCCAACGCCCGCGAGTTCAAGGACCGCAACCTGCCGCTCGACGTCATCGTCCAGGACTGGCAGTGGTGGGGGCCCACCGGCTGGAACTCGATGGAGTTTGACAAGGAGCATTATCCCGATCCCAAGGCCCTGACCGACTCCCTGCACGAAATGGGGACGAAGTTCATGATTTCCGTCTGGTCCAAGGTGGACAAGAATTCGAATCTGGGCAAGCGGCTGGAGGAACAGGGCAGCTACATCGAAGGAACCGACTGGATCGATTTCTTCAATCCCGATATCGCCTCCTTCTATGCCCGGAACTTCGTGGACAGCCTGGCCCGGCCGTACGGCATCGATGCCTGGTGGTTTGACGCGACGGAGCCGGAGAACGATGACCTGGCCGGCCGACGTGTCGGCAAGGACAAGGTACCGGGCGAATGGTACCGGAACGTGTATCCCCTGATGGTCAACCGAACGATGTACGAATCCCTGACGGCGGAAAAGCTTTCGCCCGTCATCCTTACCCGAAGCGCCTTCCCGGGCGCCCAGCGCTACGGCGTGGTCACCTGGTCTGGTGACGTGGGCAACGACTTTGAAACGCTGCGGCGGCAGATCGCGGGCGGCCTCGGCCAGATGGCCTCCGGCCTGCCCTGGTGGACCTTCGACGCCGGCGGCTTCTTCCGCCCCGGCGACCAGTACACCTCGGCCGAATACCAGGAGCGGCTCATCCGCTGGGTCCAGACATCGACCTTCCTGCCCTTCATGCGGGTCCATGGCTACATGAGCGAGACCGAACCCTGGCACTACTTCCCGGAGACCTACGAGATCATAGCATCCTATATGGACCTTCGCAAACGGCTGGAGCCCTACATCCTGGACTGCGCCAAACGCGTGTCCAAGGAGGGATACACCCTCATGCGTCCGCTCGTCTTCGACTTCCCGGACGATCCGGTAGCCTTGAGCCAGGACGATACCTTCATGTTCGGCCCCGCCTATCTCGTCCACCCCGTCACCGCCCCGGGCGTCACCACCTGGACCACCTATCTCCCCGCCTGTGACGACGGCTGGCGCGACTACTGGACCGGCCAGACCTACGAAGGCGGCCAATACGTCGAAACGGCCGTTGACCTGGCGACGATTCCGGTGTTCATCCGGGGTGGCGAGGCTCCCGGCACGCTCTAGTGGCCCGTCGCTCCCCTCTCGGGCCGCCTTAGGCGCCTTTTTCCCTCCCCTTTGTACAAGGTGTGTTTTTATGTGGGACACCTTGCACATAAGAATGGCTTTCTAGCGCTGTCAGAGGGCTTCTCGGCGTTCAAGGTGTAACACGAAAAATCACACCTTGTACATGGGCCTAACCCGCGAGGGGCATCGGCTCCGTCAAAGAGGATGGATGATTGCCTGGACGGTCTCCCGGTCCAGTCCGAAAACGCGCGCCAATTGCCGCACGGTCGTTTTTCGTGTCCGGTTGAAGAAAGGGATGAGCCTTGTTTTCTGGAGGAGGCTCAAGGCGGACAGGTCTGTTCCGAACCAGCGTTGGGCCTCGGCCGCCGCATCCTTCAAGACTTCGCCGTCGGTATGCATTGTCCGAGGCCCATCCACGAGCCGCTGACGCATTTCCGCTACGTTCACTGTCCCGATCGTCCGGATGAAATACGCCTGGTCGTGGTTAAAGGCCTGCTCCAGATAGGCCGTGTCGCAGAAACTTTCGGGAACCAGGCAGCCATCGGCATCGACCAGCCAGGGAACACCGGAAAGATCGTCTCCCGTATGGAAGAGAGCGCGGTGTTCCCGGCGGGTCATCTCCGCGACCTTCCGAACGGGTCCAGGAGCCCCCGGAGGAATCCGGCCCCGGAACATCGCCCGATAGCCCGACCAACGGTACTCGTTGACGTTACAGCCATTATCTAAAGCGTTGCGTGGAACGTAGGCAAGCGCATTGCGGACGTACCAATCACTGTCCAGACAGGGAGCCTTTATGTCCGTCCCGCGAAGGAGCTTGCGTTCCCCATATCGACCGGACACCCACATCGATGCCATCTTCTTCACTTCCTCACCGTAGCTGTCAGCATCTTCCTGGCACAAGGCCAGGACAGTAGCATGGCTATGATTTGAGACGACAGTATAGATGACTACGATGACGTTTTTCCGCCGGGCCGCCAGGCAAATGATCTTGACAAAGGCGTCATAATCCTTGTCATCGCGACACAGCACGGCCTTTTCCAGACCCTCCAGACAGATATGGAAAGGCTGGACATTGCCAATGGTCCCATCAGGGAGAGTCCGCTGAACGATGCGCCGCATCGCTTAGCTCCGCGACTTGGGCGGGGCGACGCCGGGGCCGAAGACCATGACTTTGCCGCCGGATTTCTCGAATGTCTTGCGGGCGTCGCGGATGGACGCTTCCAGCATTTCCGAGGCATCGTCGAGGAAGCCGACCATCTGCTTTCGGTTTACGCTGACTCCGAGGTCCGCAATGGCGAGGGCCCGGATCATGGCCAGGACGGCCTGCTCGTTCCCGCCCCACAGGGTAGTCATCATGGCCATGGCCAGTTCGGTGACGGTCTCATGGATGGTGTCCGGATCCCGGAGCGGATCGATGTCCGTGTGGAACCGGATGTCATTCTCTCCGTAGCGGAGAACTTCAAGGATTTTCTTCATGACGCACAAATCTTACAGTTTCACCCGCAAACATCGGAAAAAGAGCCGTTTCCCTGAAATTTAAAACGTTTAAGTTCCCAAATGGCCTTTCAGTGCGCTGGGTGGCTGATTCTGGGGGTCG
>JAEEGK010011497.1_pt1 | contig 20222 bp, 19 predicted proteins | sample 8958771 | NCBI WGS metagenome assembly JAEEGK01 (sample SAMN16246547, study PRJNA631951) | gut metagenome | biome: gut microbiome; feature: rumen; material: SC-attached | host: Bos | place: Iran: Karaj | collected 2018-10
AGAGGTTCCCGAGCGGTCAAAGGGGGCAGACTGTAAATCTGTTGGCTCATCCTTCGAAGGTCCGAATCCTTCTCTCTCCAGTTCGTTACGGTCTTCCTCAAAAGGGAAGACCGTTCTTTTCTTAGACCGTTTTTGGGGTTGTTATGGGCAGCTGCTTCTACGAGAAAGGACTTGCATTTGAATGTCAGGGGTGCGGATACTGTTGCAGTTCCGAACCCGGATATGTCTTTCTGAGTGAAAAAGATATCATGTCCATGGCCAATGGTCTGGGTTTAGAGAGGCAGCAGTTCATCGACACCTTCTGCAGGATTGTCGACATGGGCGCGTTCAAGATGATCAGCCTTAAGGAGAAAGAGAATTACGACTGTATCTTCCTCACAGAGAAAGGCTGCAAGGTCTATGAGAACAGGCCCCGTCAGTGCGCCACTTATCCTTTCTGGGCACATGTGCTTGAGAGCAGGGAGACCTGGGATGAGGAAGCCCGTAGCTGCCCGGGAATGAACAAGGGAAAACTCTATACAAAGAAAGAAATTGAGGCTAAACTCTCCAGCAGGGTGGAGAACAATCCTGTCATAATCATGTAAGGGTCAGTATGGCAAGGTATTCCGAAGCAGTCCTGGAGAACATCAAGAACCGTCTCACTGTCAGCGAGGTAGTCTCGCCTTATGTGCGCCTGACCCGCAAGGGCGACAGGTTCTGGGGCCTCTGCCCGTTCCACAATGACAAGAACCCATCATTCACCGTTGTTGACAACGGAGGCAAGAACGGAGGCTTCTACAAGTGCTTCGCCTGCGGCAAGGGCGGCGGTATATTCAACTTCATCATGGACATAGAGCATGTCGATTTCTCAGAGGCCGTGGAGATCCTTGCCAAGAAGGCAGGCGTTGAGCTTAAGGAGGAGTCCGAGTCGGAGAAGAGGGAACAGGATAAACGTAAGGCCCTCTCTGACATGTACAACAGGCTCTGCGCATATCTACACCAGTATCTTCTCAAGAGTCCGGCATCGGCCAAGGCCCGTGAGTACATCCGTAAGAGGGGCATAACAGATGCGACCTGCGACAAGTTCCAGCTGGGCTATGTCCCGCCTCAGGCGGAGTGGACCTACAACCTGCTGAGCAAGCAGGATTACTCGGATGACCTGATCTGGGGCTCAGGCCTTGTGTACAAGGACAGGGACAATCGGAGCTTCTTCCGTGACAGGATAGTGTTCCCGATCCGCACATGGCAGGGCAACTGCGTGGCTTTCAGCGGCAGGGACATGTCCGGCTTCGCTGACGCGCCCAAGTACAAGAACTCCGCGGAGTCAGTCCTCTACAGCAAGAGGAATGTGCTTTTCGGTTTCTATGAGAGTCTTCCAGCGATGAAGGAGAAGCACCAGATCATCATCTGTGAGGGCAACTTTGATGTCATAAGCCTTCATCAGGCAGGCCTGGATTACTCGTGCGCCACATGCGGAACGGCTTTGACGGACGAGCATATCAAGATGATAAAGCGTTATTGCGACAAGATTTATCTTTTGTTCGACTCAGATACCGCAGGCCAGAAGGCAACACGTGATGCCCTTGTCAGATGCCAGAAGAACGGCATAGCAAACTATGTGATGAGGCTCGAGGGTGCAAAGGACGCCTCCCAGATGCTCGAGGAGCAGGGGGCCGCAGCCCTTCAGGAAAGCTGTGTAAATTCAGTTCAGGGCTTTCCTTATCTTGTATCTTCGGCCTTAAAAATGTATGATATACGACAGCCCAAAGGGAAAACATCTGTTTTGAAGGAGGTTTCAGCCTATCTTGATGCGACATCCTCAGAGATTGAGCGTCAGGATTACATAAATTATCTCTCCAATGCACTCCGGGTCTCAGCGGAGCAGGTCATGAGCGATTACAAGAGGCAGCACAAGGAAGAGCCGGAGCAGACAGTCATTGAACAGCCGGCAGTACGCAACAGAATCAACCCGCTTAAAGCCTCCACAGAGCTCAATGCGATGCTGATATTGATGAAGAACAGGGACAGGTTCGAGAAATTCAGGAACGAGATCAAGCTAAGCCAACTCAAAGACAACAATGCAAGGACGCTTTACATTGTTCTTGAGGATGCTGTGCGGCAGAACATAGGAACCGATGACATGATTCTTCAGATGATAGACGATCCGGAACTCAGGAACCTTGTTGTCACAGCTTTCACCAGTGACATGTATATGCGCATGGATGTCGGAAGGGCATTGCAGGATGCGGTATATCAGATCAAGCTGACTCAGCTGGAGGAAAGCAGGGCGCAGGTCCAGAGAATGCTGAACGGCGGAGAGATGGACATCACGGACGAGCAGGAACTCCAGAGTCTCCTTCAGGCGAAACTAGAGCTTGACAGGAAGATCGAGGAACTCAAGGGCGAGATGGAAGGTTAGGATATAGAACTGATGACTGACGAAACCAGGAACGAGATACTGCAGAAACTTCTGTATTCTGCACAGAACGAGAACACATTCACATTATCCGATCTCAGCGAGTATCTTCTTGCGGAGCATGTTGACTCCGAGGAAGACATCGCTTATTTCAAGAACGAGCTCAGCAAGCGCAATCTTCTTATCGAGGACTCCGAGGACGAGGAGTCCGACTTCATTGCCGAGCCTACAAGCGATGACATCGAGGATCTGGATGACGGTGCTGACGATCTTCTTGAGCCGGAGGATGACGAGGATCTTCTTCATGATGATGAGGCTGACCTCGATCTCATTGATGAGCCGACTGATGCCGAGCTTGAGAAGGTTGAGGAAGACGAGTCAGATGATGAGGATGAGGAAGATGAGGATGAGGACGAGGAGAACCTTGATGAGAGGGATTCCTACACCAAGACATTCATCCGCGAGAACTTCTCTGACGGCATAGGCGCATCAGAGGGTGGCATCTCCAACATCGATGAGGATGTGGAGCAGGCCGTGCGCAACAGGCCCAGCGTCCTTGGAACCGACAAGGGCGAGACTAGCTCTGATGACCCGATCAGGCTTTACCTCAGGGAGATCGGAAGGGAGACCCTTCTGACAGCCGATGAGGAGGTTGAGCTCTCCAAGCAGATGGAGGAGGGTGCCCTGATCATCAAGCAGGTCATCCAGCAGTCCGGAATCATGATCACATGCTTCTCACAGATACTGGAGAAGCTCAATGTGAAGTATGAGGAGGCAGAGGATTTCAATGCCAAGGACCAGAAAGAGCTGATCACCGAGCAGAAGAGATACTCATCCTTCTACAAGGAGAGCCTGAAGGAATGCCAGAACGCACTCAGAAGCTACAATGAGCTCAAGCAGAGCAAGTTCGCTTCCGGTGAGGAAGTTCTGCATAACGATGAGCTTGTCAAGAAGAAGGCACAGCTTCTCAAGAAGCTTTCCCAGATTGAGATCCAGCCCGAAGAGATCACGATGTTCACCGACAAGTTCACAAACGCTGAACACGACATCATCGAGCTCAAGAACAACAGGACAGTGCTTGAGAACAAGCTCCAGGTCACCAATGACAAGGAGGTCAGACAGCTCTCAAGGGATCTTGTCACTGCCAGCAAGCGTTTCTCCGTCGAGGCAAAGCTCGGCATGTCAATGGAGGAGATCAAGGATCTCATCTCCAACTACCAGACAACAGTCAGAAGCCTGCGCAAGATCGAGTTCGAGTTCGAGGACAACTGCGATGTGATCCTGTCACAGGCCACGGAGATCAAGCGCGGCATGAAGATGCTCAAGACCGCAAAGGACCGCCTGATCCAGGCTAATTTGCGTCTTGTCGTCTCCATCGCCAAGAAATACACCAACAGGGGACTGCACTTCTTTGACCTGATCCAGGAAGGCAACATCGGACTCATCAAGGCCGTCGAGAAATTCGAGTACCGCAAGGGCTATAAGTTCAGCACATATGCCACATGGTGGATCAGGCAGGCAATCACCAGAAGCATCAGCGACCAGGCAAGGACTATCAGGGTTCCTGTGCACATGATCGAGCAGATCAACAAGGTCGTGCGCGAGTCAAGGATCCTGATGCAGAGCCTCGGAAGGGAACCGACCGACGAGGAGATCGCCCAGAAGCTCGGATGGCCTGAGAGCAAGGTCAAGACAGTCAAGAACGTTGCAAGGGAGCCGATCAGCCTTGAGACACCTGTCGGAGAGGAAGAGGATTCACTTCTCTCAGACTTCATTGAGGACAAGGATGTCGAGAACCCTGCCACACAGACCAGTTTCGCACTGCTTCAGGAGCAGCTCAGGGAAGTCCTGGCTACACTGCCTCCCAGAGAGCAGGAGGTCCTGAAGATGAGGTTCGGCCTTGAGGACGGATACTCATTGACACTGGAAGAAGTTGGGCTGTATTTTGAAGTGACCAGAGAAAGAATCAGACAGATTGAGGCAAAGGCACTCAGAAGGCTCAGACACCCGAAGCGTGCGAAGAAACTCAAGGACTATGTATGATATTATGATTAGGAGTGTAAGGTAATTATGAAAGAGATCTACAACACATTAAGCCAGCTTCAGGTTGTATTGGCTCAGATGTTCGAAGTTGAAGACAAGATCAAGGAGATCCCCAAGGAGCTCGCAGACCAGGAGGATGCCCTTCACAAGACCAAGATCACTTACCTTGAACTGCACGAGAAGATCGAGAAAGTCAAAGAGGAGCTCAAGACCCTGCGCATCAAGCTGGACGAGGCCGGAAACAAGCGTGAGACCAGCGAGAAGATGATGGAGACCATCACTCAGGCCAGGGAGTTCGAGACTCTTCAGAAAGAGATAGAGACAGCTAAGGAAGACGAGCAGAAGTTCAGAAAGGGACTGATTGCAAAGCAGAACTACCTTGAGGAGCAGGAGAAGAAGCTCTTTGCCCAGGAAGCTGTCATGCAGAACCAGGAAGAGGAAGTCCGTGAGGCCAAGGAGGCCATGGACAAGCAGATCGAGGAGAAGCAGAAAGAGCTCGATGAGATTGTCGCCAAGAAGAATGAGCTTGCCAAGGATCTCGATCCGAACCTCCTGTTCAAGTTCGAGAGAATCATCCGCAACAAGGGCGGAAAGGGTATTGTGGCTGTCCACAACATCGTCTGCACCGGATGTCACATGATTCTCCCCGCACAGTTCGTCAATGAGGTCAGAGCCTCCACGAACAATGAGTCAGACGAGGATTCAATCCTCTTCTGCCCGTACTGCAGCCGTGTTCTCTACTATGAGGACAGCACAGACTATGCTGACCTTGAGGAGAAGCATCTGGCCGCAGAGGAGAAGGATGACACTGCCGATATCATCGGAGGAGATTCCAGCGGATTCGATACTGAGGGTATTGATTTCGATTCTGATTCAGATTTCTGAGTTAATACTGAAGGTTCTTCAAGCAATCGCTTGGATGCATGCATCCGAGAGGAAAGTCCGAGCTCCACAGGACATGATGCCGGATAACGTCCGGGAGCCGTGAGGCTACAGAAAGTGCAACAGAAAGCAAACCGCCCCCGCTTGCGGGGGTAAGGGTGAAATGGCGGGGTAAGAGCCCACCGGGAGACCAGTAATGGGCTTCGCATGGCAAACCTCATCAGGAGCAAGGCCAAGAAGCGTGTGGATTGTCCGTCCCATACACGCGGGTAGGCTGCTAGAGACAGCCGGTAACGGTTGTACCAGATAGATGATTGCATAAACAGAACTCGGCTTATGAGGGACCTTCTTATTATTTTTAAAGGGGGATTGCAATGGATAAAAGAATAAAGCCTGCATTCTCCCTTGTTTTTTTATTTCTTGCTGTTGTCATAATCTTTTGTTCCTGCTCTAACGCGCAGACTGCCTATGACAACGGAAACTACAGCCTTGCAGTAGCACGTCTCTCAAAGATCAAGGATCCTACACCGTCTGACCTGATTCTCAAGGCACGCTCTTATCTTGCACTCGGAGAGAGCAAAAAGGCACTTGAGAGCCTCTTTCTGTACCTCATGTCAGATCCGTCCTCTCAGAATCCCGACGACAGAAGCTATGCGGTTACATACTTCATATCGGCAAACACATCTGACAGCCTTACAGTCATGGCAATACGTCCGGAGGACGGCCCTGATGCCATGAAGGCCCTTTACAGGGCATATGCCAGGCTGAATGATACGGACAATGCCAAGGCAATGCTGTCTTCCTTGTCCGCATACCTTGATTTCAACAGCTATATCTCGCTCATGATGTCCGCGCCTGTGGATTCGGCTTTCATGCTGGACAGCTTCATATCCTGGTACTCAACCATTGACAGTAAGGAGATGGACTCATTTCTCAGCCTCCTGGCACGTTTCTCATCAGAGATGGATATGGGTGAGGAGACAGCCAAGAAATGCCTTGCCCTCACAGATGTGCTGATGGCGGACTCTTATTTCACTGACAATGACCTCAATCTGTCTGTCCTCCTGAAGATCAAGGGTAATGTGCTTGAGAAGCTCTTTGACAAGGTGAATGCCAGGATCTATTGGACTCAGGCACTGAGGCTTAATCCTGAGGATGAGGAGCTCAAAGGAAGACTTCAATGATTGACCTTGAGAAACAGCTCGGAAATGGTTTTCTTGAGATAGAGAACCCAGCACGCTATATCGGAAGCGAATACATCTACAATCAGAAACACTATAAGGAAGGCATGATCAAGTGCGCCATGTGCTTCCCGGATCTCTATGAGATCGGCATGGCCAACAATGCCATAAGGATCCTCTATGACCTGATCAACAGGATTCCTGAGGCTGTCTGTGACAGGGTTTTCGCGGTTGCTCCGGATTTCGAGGCTCTTCTGAGAAGCAAGAACATACCGCTGTTCACGCTGCAGGAGCAGTTCCCGCTGAACAGCCTTGATTATCTTGGAATCTCCATCGGTTATGAGCTAAGCGCCACCAACATCCTCCAGATCCTTGACCTTGGAGGAATAGAGCTTGATGTCAAGGACAGGAAGGAGACAGACCCCATAGTCATAGCAGGAGGTCCTGCAGCCACAAATCCGCTTCCGTTCTCACGTTTCTTTGACTTCGTGCATATCGGAGAGGCTGAGGCCGACATCGCAGATATCATCAGGATAATAGGCGAGCATAAGACACGCTCTGAGAGGATCCAGGCCCTGAAGAGCATCCCTTATCTCTGGTACCCGGGAAAGGAGATGGCAAAGAGGGCAGTGGACACGACCTTCGGCACACCTCAGGAAAGCCCCGTCCTGGAGCACTTTGCGATCTCCTCATTTGAGACAGCCCAGGACCACGGCACCGTGGAGATCATGCGCGGATGCCCTAACGGATGCAGGTTCTGCCATGCAGGCCAGTATTACAAGCCTTTCAGGCAGAGAAACCTCGACACCGTCTATGACCTTGTGGAGCAGAATGTCAGCCGGCTTGGTTACAGGGAGATCACATTGTCCTCCCTGTCATCAGGTGATTATCCCGGCCTTGATAAGCTGATCAAGGCCCTTAATGAATCCTATAAGGCAAGAAGCATCTCATTCTCACTGCCTTCTCTCAGGGTCAGCACCTTCGGCCTGAACATCATCGAGCAGCTATCGGAGGTCAGAAAGAGCGGTCTCACATTCGCCATAGAGACACCTCTTCTGCAGAACCAGAGGTCAAACAACAAGGAAGTCCCGCTTGAGTCAGTCATAAGCATCATCCAGGAGGCCCGCTCAAGGGGCTGGAAGCTTGCCAAGTTCTACTTCATGGTCGGTCTTCCGTTCGTCGATGTGGAGACTGAGCAGCAGAGCCTTGTCGATTTCCTTCTGGCAATCAGGAATGCCACAAAGATCAACATGAACATCAATATCGGCACCTTCATCCCAAAGGCCCACACACCTTATCAGTGGGTCCGTCAGATGACCATGGAGGAATCTGCCCGGCATCTGAGGAGCATCAAGAAGGCCCTTATGGACGCCATTCCGGGCATAAAGGTCTCTTATCATGAGCCGTCGATATCATTTCTTGAGGGTCTTGTCTCCCGTGGCGGCTATGAGTGCTGCGACCTTATCCAGAAGGCCTATGAGCTTGGCTGCCGTCTGGATGCCTGGGATGAGTACATCCGCTGGGACCTGTGGCAGAAGGCCATAGAAGAGCTCGGTTATGACACCAGTCCCAGAAGCTGGGACCTTGAGGACGAGCTCCCGTGGGACTCTGTCTCCATGAACGTGTCAAAAGCTTATCTTAAAAGGGAATACGAGAAGGCATCGCGTCATGAGCTGACTCATATCTGTGACAGCGACTGCGACCACAGGTGCGGTGTCTGCTCAAAGAGCGGTGCCAAGGTGATACAGGCCTCGAATGAGGATTTCAGCTCTATCAGGCATACTGTCCATGTCTTACCGCCGGCTTCTGAATACGTTCAGACAATCCTCACTTATGAGAAGACGGGCAGGGCAGTCTATAACTCCCACATCGCAGTCATGAGACAGTTCGAGATGGCGTTCCAGAGAGCCGGTCTTGATGTCATGTTCACGCAGGGCTTCAATCCCAAGCCGAAGATGGAGTTCCTCAATCCGATCTCAATGGGTGTGTGCGGGGAGAATGAGCTACTTCTTTGCGAACTTCCCGTGAGCCAGATAACTCCTGATACGGTCAATGTCCTGAACAACGCTCTTGCTGACGGGTTCAACGTGAAGTCGATCAAGGTCCTTCCTCCGAATCCCACAGGAAAGAAGATCTCACTCTCAAGCAAGATGAAGGGAAGTGTATTTGAGATCTCAGACATAGAGGATGATGAGATCAGGGGGATTCTTGAGACACAGGCCGGATCCGGCAGCAGTGACTTCATGCTTGAGCGAATCGGAGAAGGGTGTTACCGCGTTACCGTTTTCGGTGACAAAAACATCTTCAAGCTGCTGTTCCCCAAGGAGATGAGCAAGTTCCACATCGCCGGAAGCTGCCACATGGTTAGAAAGCACATTGATATGGAGAGATTATGATCGATTACGAACTTAAGAAGACAGACGATATCCGCAAGGACATGAGTAATCTCTATGACATTGTCGAGTTCCTCCGTGACCCCAAGGACGGATGCCCCTGGGATAAGGAGCAGATGCCCCGCGACATAATACGCAGCATGCAGGGCGAGATCTATGAGTACATCGATGCCCTCAATGACAATGACAGGCCTCATCAGAGCGAGGAGCTGGGAGATGTGTTCCTGAATCTGTTCCTTCTGGGCAAGATCCATGACCAGAACGGTGATTTCTCCCTTGCACAGTGTCTCAATGACGCCTGTGACAAATACATCCGCCGTCATCCGCATGTGTTCTCAACTACAGAAGTCAAGGACACAGAGGAAGTCCTGAAGAACTGGAACAGGATAAAGCAGGAGAAAGAGGGCAGGAAGGCCTCTGAGACGGATTTCTTTGACGGAGTCCCCAAGGACGCCCCTGAGCTCGAGCGTTGCTACAGCATCTCAAAGAAAGCCGTGAAAGTCGGCTTCGAGTGGCCTGATACCGAAGGCGTCTATGACAAGGTCAAGGAAGAGCTTGATGAGGTCATGGCCGCAAAGACGGAAGAGGAGACCATGGATGAGCTCGGGGACCTTCTTTTCACCGTCGTTAACCTCTGCAGGAAGAAGCACATCAAGCCGCAGGATGCTCTCTCATATGCCAACAACAAGTTCACCAGGCGCTTCAACGTCCTGAAGCAACTTGCGGACCAGAAAGGACTTGAACTTGAGAAGCTGACAGCAGAGCAGTACGATGATCTCTGGAACCAGGCCAAGGAGATTGTCAGACAGAATCATTGACATATACAGGATTCTGGATGATATTATAAGTAAAGAGGCACTGCCGATGAACGGCTGACCTCAATCTAAATCATTATGACGAAACCGTCCATGACTAGGCAGAAGTCAATGGGCGGTTATTTTTTCAAGGCAGCTATTTTACGTTTTTAATTTCAAATAACAGTGAAAATCCTTCATTTCCGGGGAGTGATAGGGCGGAAAATGCTTTTTTTCTATCGCTTGAAAGGTTCAAAAATAAGTAGAACCATTATATTTATAGCAAAAGTATTATAAGAATAGTCAAATATTTTCTTCGAGCACACTAATAACTAATATATTACAATATAAAGGAAAAGATTTATAATACAATTAAAGTAGAATCATAAATAATAAAAGAGAATTAATGTAAAAGATAAATATCAAAATTAATGAAATAAATGATATTGATTTATTAAAGTAGAAGCTATATATTAAGAGTAGAACCAATATTGAAATTGTTGCCTTTTGGGAGGTGTTGTCATGGCATCAGAAAAATCCTCAAAATTTGAAGCAGTCTATAATGAGCTCCTGAAATCAATCCAGAATGGTGATTTTCTTCCAGGAGAAAAACTGCTTGCAGAAAATGATCTGGCTGCTAAATTCAATGTGAGCAGAAATACGTTGAGGCAGGCCATAACGCTTCTTGTGCAGGACGGCTATCTCTCAAACCAGCAAGGACGCGGAACTTTTGTCCTGCAGAACATTCCGGAGGAAACAAACAGTTTTGAGAGACTCAGTGACCCGATGGTCAAGGCTTCCAGAAATGAAGTCTCTGACATAGTCACCGTGTATTCAATAATTGTCGCTGACGAGGCTCTTCAGAAGAAATTTCGCGTGGATTCGTCAAAACTTTTTTTGAAGATCCATATAGTCTATAAGACTGATGACAAGGTAATAGGATTCACGGATTGCGAGATTCCTTATGATCTGTCAGCTCAATCGAAAGTTCCTTTGGATAATATAGATGCAATCTATGATTTCTACAGATATCAGATCTCAAGATCTGACTTGAAGTCAAAGACAGAGTTGTCTGTATCTGTAACGGATTTCGGTAACACAAAGGAAGACCTGTATCAGCAGGAAACTGCGATCATGCTTGAGTCTATATATAAGGATAAAGCCGGTAATGTCATCATGAGCCAGACATCATATTTGAATCCGTCTGAGTATGTGATAACATTCTATAAGACTTTTGGCGTATGAGGCACTTCTAAAATTTAACAGAAGATGCATTATATCCAATTCTGAAAAATGTCGCCATATAGTTCTCCGGAGGGAAAATGAAGACCAGATATCCTGATTATACAAACAGTAACATGAATATATCCTGCACTATCCTCAAGTATTTCGGGTGTGAGACCAAGCATAATTCCATAAGTGTGCTGGATGATATCCTTGAGAAAAAGAAACCAAGGAATATTATATTCATGCTGTTTGATGCCATGGGTATCTCAATTATCAACAGACATCTACCTGAGAACTCATTTATCATAAAACACATCATCCGCCATTTGACTTCAACATTTCCTCCGACTACTGTAGCTGCGACCAATGCAATCAACAGCGGTCTGACTCCGCTTGAGACCGGATGGCTTGGCTGGATCACATATTTTGAGGAAGTCGACCAGAATGTTGTGACATTCTTCAACACCAAACAGAGCAATGAGAAAGAGCCTCTTGAAAATGTGCCTCATCTGGCATACAGCGCCCTACTCTACCCCAGTATCAGTAATCAGATTAAGTCTGTGAATCCAGATATCAAGACAATGTCATTCTCTCCATTTGTGCCATTCCCAACAGATTCCTGTACCATCACAGTTTCTGTAGCAGATGCCTGTAACCGTGTCCTGGAGTTCACAAAGGATGAAGGCAGGCATTTTGTGTACTCATATTGGCCTAATCCTGATCACGATATGCATGAATACGGAATTGATGCCCCATGCATTACAGATATCATGAAAGACATTGATGCTAATCTGGAACGCCTTTCAAAGCAGATTCCTGATGATACTATAGTGATTGTCACAGCTGACCACAGTCAAATTAATTCAAAATGGTTCTATCTCTGTGATAATCCAGAGATCTGGAACTGCATGAAAAGACCTCACAGCATCGAAGGTAGAGGTGCAAGCCTGTTCATCAAGGACGGCATGAAAGATGAATTCGCTAGGCTTTTTGAGAAATACTACGGTAAGTATTTCTTATTGATGACTCATGATGAATTCATGAAGAGCGGACTTCTCGGAACCGGAGTCCCCCACCCCAGAACTGATGGCTTTATCGGAGACTATGTGGCAATAGCAACAGATGAGTATAGCCTGGCTTCATACCATAAGGATTTTGAGCTTATCGGCATGCACGCAGGCCTTACTGAAGATGAGATGATGGTTCCGCTAATTGTCTTATAATTGATTATTCCTCAACCACTCTGATATAGCCAACGAATTTGAGATCAGACCAGTAATGGTTGGTGTAGCTGTTGCTCTTTACGCTTACCGCGGCATAAATGCCGATGTAGTTGCCTATTGCTGTGGCTGGATCAAGCGTAAGTGTTGCAACTTGCAATTCGTCTAATATGAGCAGGATTTCTCCATTATTATAAACAAGTTTCACATTTCTGGAGAAATCATCTGAGTTAGGCAAAAGAACTGTGTAATCCGGGTCAGTGATTACTGAGCCGCTATTCTCAAACGCATATACGTTGATATCACTAGCAGTCAGCACAGGTGTGCCTTCTGTCACATCCACGTTTGCTCCGTTGTATTCGGTAGGAACAAACTGGCTCTTGAATTTTGAAGTGATTGCGGATCTGCTGGGAGGTGTAGTCTCTTCAATATGATAGAGAAGAAGCAGACCTACCCTGCCCGAGTCTCCAAGGCTGTCAGAGCAGTTGTATGCCACGGTGAATGACTCTGCGTTGTTTCCGGACTTTACGTTTGAGAAACTGATTTTGGGGACAATGTAAGTCGGGATTCCGCAGGATAAAAGAAGGAATAAAAAAACAGACGCCACTGCCAAAATGATCTTTGACGTATGGCGTCTGCTTCTCATGAGATACTCCGATCAGAGAACGTTGGCGAGACTTGCTGCAAGCATTCCGTATTCAGAGCTGGGATAGTAGTCAGCGACCTGGGCGAATGTTGCCTGGGCAAGCTGTGTGTTACCCTGCTGCATGTAGATCCTGGCGGCATTGAAGAGTGCCTTGGGAGCCACACCGCTCTCCATGTAATCGTTGTAGACCTGGTTGTAGAGATCCAGGGCCGCTGTTGCATTGCCCTGAGCCTCTGCACATGCGGCTGCATTGACAAGGGACATCGGAGCAAGATAAACCTTTGTGTTCAGCTTGAATGTGTCCTCAAATGCCTTCTGTGCGTCAGCGTACTTCTCCTGGTCATAGTAGACAAGACCGAGAAGATAGGATGCCTTGACTGAAGGATAGGAAGAGCCCTTGACCATTGCCTTGAGCTCTGTCTCAAGTGTTGACCACTCCGGTGTCTCGGCAGCAAGCTGCTCAGCATAAGACTCCTCAAGTGTGTTGATCTTAAGCTGTGCCTTTGCCTTTGCACTGTTGACGGAATTCACAACAACGATTGCTGTGATAAGTCCTACGACAATGACTGCTGCAAGGACAATGACCAGGATGCGGTTTTTCTGGAAGAAGTTGGAAACTGAGCCGATCATCTTCTGCTCGGCTGTCAGTTTCTCCTCCTTAGAAAGATTCTTTGTCGCCATCTTTATTTCTCCTCACGTGAAGAAATGAGATCTGCGAGTGTGACCACATCGTCATCATCAGAGTTGGCCATGTACTTGGCAACCTCAGACTGCTGGTCGCGTCTCTTCATCTCCTTGATTGAGAGAGAGAGCTTCTGCTGCTGCGGCACGACATCCATGACCATGGCTGTGACAGTATCACCGACGTTGAATCTCTTGAGAGCCTCGTCTGTGTACTCCTCATCCGGTCCGACTGTTGCGAACTTGGGGATAAGTCCCTCAATGTCACCCAGAACCTTCACGAAGACACCGAAATCGGTGACGTTGGAGACTGTTCCGGTGATGATTGAGTACTTGGGATACTGCTGCTTAAGTGTCTGCCAGGGGTTGTTCTCCAGCTGCTTGACACCAAGTCTGATCCTGCGGTTCTCCGGCTCGACCTTTGTGACTGTGACATCAATGACATCGCCTTCCTTGCAGAATGATGACATTGACTTGACCTTCTTTGTCCATGAGACATCGTCAACGTGGAGGAATCCGTCAATACCCTCTTCGAGGTTGACGAATGCGCCGCTGTTGGTGATCTTCACGACAGGTCTTGAGAGCTGTGTTCCGACAGGATATCTCTCGGCGATTGAATCCCAAGGATTGCTCTGGAGCTGCTTGATTCCGAGAGAGACTCTCTTCTTCTCGAGGTCATAACCAAGGATCTTGCACTGTACGACATCACCGATGTTCAGGACTTCCTTAGGATTGTTGACCCTCTTTGTCCAGCTCAGCTCTGAGATGTGGGCAAGGCCCTCAATGCCAGGAGCGATCTCGATGAAAGCACCGAATGTTGTCATCTTTGTGACAGGAGCTGTTACGACATCACCTACGTGGAAGTTCTCCTCGAAGGTTGTCCATGGATCCTGCTGCATGTGCTTGAGTGAGAGGTTGATCTTCTTTGTCTCAGGATCGATGTTGATCAGCCTGAGCTGGATCTTCTCACCCTTCTTGACGAAATCACGCGGGCGGCTCACGTGGCCCCATGACATGTCGTTGAGGTGAAGAAGGCCGTCGAATCCACCGAGGTCGATGAATGCGCCGAAGCTTGTGAATGACTTCACAACACCCTCTACGACATCGCCGATCTTGACTGTGGAGAAGAACTTCTCCTTGTTCTCCTTGATCCTTCTCTCAAGATAATCACGTCTGGAAACAACGCTCTTGAGCTTGCTTCCGCCGTGGAACTTTTCAATGATGAAATAATCCGAGATACCGATGAGGGTCTCCGGATTCTCCGTTCTGGTGATGTCAGCCTTTGAAAGCGGGCAGAATCCATAATAGTCAGATCCGAGGTCTACCTCAAATCCGCCATTGATGACCTTGACGAACTTTCCCTCAACAGGGGTCTTGTCGTCAGCGGCTTTCTTAAGCTCTTCGCCTCTGGCCTTAACGTCTGCCTTCTTCTTGGAAATGATGACCTGGCCACCCTTTCCTTCCTTGTTAACAATCAGAACCGTGACAGGCTCTCCAATTGCTGGAACCTCGTCGAACTCCTCAAGCGGGAGTCTTCCCTCTGACTTGTAACCGACATCAACAAACACTGTCTCGTTATTGACCTGAACAACAGTACCGGTAACGAGCTGACCGTCCTCGATTCCATCAAGAGATTTAAGATACTCCTCCTGCATCATGCTCTGCATGCTCTCAGTGGTATCCTGCATTTCATTTTCTCTTTCTTCAGACACTTTTTTTTCTCCTGATCCGTATAAATATACCCAAAAAGCTATTATTTTTCGCCTTTTATGGCTCTTACAACTTTGTCACAAACTTCATTTATGGTCAAGTATGAAGTATCTATATATATGGCATCCGGGGCTATTTTTAGCCCTCCCACAGGCTTGTTTCGGTCAATGTGGTCGCGCTCGTTGATCTCTGACAGGACTTTGTCATAAGGCATGGCATCCGGATTCTGGTCGAAACGCCTTTTTGCACGTACCTCAGGCTTGGCGTCAAAGAAGAACTTGTGCTCCGCATCGGGGAAAACGACGGTTGTCATATCACGTCCCTCGGCTATGATGCTGAGCCTCTTCGTGAGCTCGTGGATGTTGCGGTTGACTATAGAGCGGACCTCCGGGATGACGGAGATCTTGGATGCCCAGAGATCGATTGCAGGTGTATGGAGCTCTGCCTCCACATCCTCGCCGTCCAGATAGAAATGACCGTCACGGACATCGAAGTCCGCCTCATCTGCAGCCTTGATGCAGAGCTCCTTGTCGGTTGGATCCAGCTTCTTCTTCAGCACGCGGTATGTGACGCCCCTGTAGAAGTTTCCTGAGTTCAGGTAATACAGGCCGAGCTTGTCGGCTATCATCCTGGCTATGGAGCTCTTTCCCACTCCGGCAGGTCCGTCAATTGCCACTATCATGCTTTCTTCCCCCTCTTCAAAAGGCTCTGGATCTCCTGCCTGGACATCCTGCGGTACTTTCCGCTCTGAAGGTCGCCCAGAAGGACATCCCCGATCCTGATCCTGGTCAGCTTCTTGACCTCATAGCCCATCATGTCGAACAGGTTCCTTATCTCCCTGTTCTTGCCCTCTGTCAGGACCACACTGACCTCCCTCTTTGAGAGAAGCTTGTAGGATTTGATCCTATAAGGCTGAATCAGGCCACGGTAGGCATCGTCCATGTCCTTCTTGATTATGTCCTGGTCGACCTTGACGATGTACTCCTTCTCGGTCTCCGATGACGGATGCATGACAAGGTTGGCGAAGTCGCCGTCGTTGGTGAAGATGATCAGGCCCTGGGAGTCCTTGTCCAGCCTGCCCACGTTGAAGAGCAGGTTCCGCTGAGGGATATCGATAAGGTCACGCGCATAGGCGGTCTCATTCGGGTCATAGTTGGTGCAGACATAGCCGCGGGGCTTGTTCAGGACAAAGTAATAGCTCTGCTCCTCGGGTTCGGCCAAGACGTCATCGACATAGACGATGTCGTTCTCGTTGACCTTTGTCCCAAGCTCGGTGACGATCTTGTTGTTGACGGTGACACGGCCCTCTGTTATGAGGGTCTCACAGCTTCGGCGTGATCCTGCGCCGCATTTTGCCAGATAACTTTGAAGCCTTATCGGGTATTCAATCTTCATCCTGTTCCTTCTCGAATCGCATCCTGTCGATCTCTGACAGTTTGGGAAGCGAGCTTATGGAATCAAGCTTGAAGGTGTACAGGAACTTTCTTGTTGTGCCGTACAGGCAGGGATGACCCTGGATGTCCTTGCGGCCGACTACCTTGATGTAGTCACGTTCCCTGAGGATCCTGATGATCGAGTCGGAGACAACACCCCTGATCTTGGTGATCTCGCTTCTGGTGATCGGCTGGGAATAAGCCACAATGGCCAGTGTCTCCAGTGCCGCCTTTGAGAGACGCTTGTCAATCTTCCTGCCGTAGCAGGAGCGCAGCTTGTCATTGAGGCTTGAGACAGGCACAAAGCTGTATGTCTCGGAGTTCTCAACCAGGGCCAGACCGTGGTTGTCTGAATAATAGACCTCGGAAATCTCGGAGAGCGCGTCGGAGACGGCCTTGTCTGAAAGACCTGTCATCTTGCCTATGCGTTCAACGGAAAGAGGCTCATTCTCAAGGTAGAGTATTGATTCAATCAGTCGTGCGTTGTCACTCAGCGTCATCAAGGATGATTATATTGAGAATCAGCATTTGACACAATGAGAATCAGGTTTTTTTGAGGTAATTGTCCAGCGTGCAGGCATAGACTGCGGCTGCTGTGACGGCGGCCTTTATGTCAGGGATGAAATGCGGTGAGTGAAGCGATTCGGTGCACCCTGCCCCCACATGACAGAAGCTTCCTGTGCATCTGTCCACAAAGAACCCGAAGTCCTCCGTGACCATCGTAGGCTGGTCAAGGACAACGACATTAGCATCCCCCAGGACCTGACGGGCGCTTCTCTCCATCACGGAGGTCTCTTCGTCAGTGTTCACCACTCCGTCGTAGGTTACGATAAGCTCCACATCCGCGCTTGCCCCGTATTTGGCGCACACGTCATCCACGGTCTTGCGGAGCTTGTCCTGCATCTCCTCTTTGTCATCCTTTCCGAGTGTCCGGATCATGCCCTCGATATAGGCTTCCCCGGGAATGACGTTGCAGACGTTTCCAGAGTTGAATATGCAGGTGGACAGGACGCATCTGTCTCCTGATGAGGGTCTCAGTGTCTTGAGTTTTGTCACGGTCTCAGCAGCCACCAGCAATGCATCAATGCCCTTCTCCGGCGTTGCGCCATGGCAGGACCTGCCCTTGAAACGAATCTTGAAGACAACTGAGGCGGCATAGAACTTGCCGTATTTCACGCCTACTGTACCAAGCGGAAGGTCCGGGCTGACATGGCCGCCGAACACGGCACCTACCCCGTCAACCGCTCCGGCTGCTATCATTCGCCTGGAGCCTCCGGATCTCTCCTCGTTGGGCTGGAAGAGGAAAATTACATCGCCTTCGAGGTTCACTTTGTTCTGGGAGAGCAGCATGGCCGCCCCTATGGCGCTTGTCATGTGGATGTCATGTCCGCATGCGTGCATGACTCCGGGATTCTCCGACTCAAAGCCGCAGTTTGTCTGCTCTATGACAGGAAGTGCGTCCATGTCTGCACGGAGGGCCACCTTCTTTCCTGTGTCTCTTCCATGCAAGGTCGCCACCAGGGCCGTGTCCAGCATGCGTCTAACATCAAGGCCCATGTCTTTCAGGATCTCCTCGATGCGCTTGCTGGTATAAAACTCCTCGTTACCTAGTTCCGGATGCCTGTGAAGGTCCTTCCTTATCTCTGAGAGTCTGTCTTCAAGTGATTTGGCTTGTGCTAGATAGTCCATCATCATCCTCTGTCTGAAATATGAAGCATCCCGATGAATTTCTCAAGCCTGTCCAGGCCCTCTTTCAGCTGCGAGTCGCTGTAGCAGTATGTCAGCCTGATATGGTCATCAGATCCGAAACAGAAGCCCGGTGTGGCGGCAAGACCAGCTTCAGAGATCATTCTTTTGCAGAATGTGGCCGAATCCATGCCGAATCTGGCGATTGACGGGAACATGTAGAAGGCCCCCTGAGGCTCCGGAACATCCAGGCCCATGTCATTCAGGCGCTTTAACATATAGGCCCTGCGCCTGGCATATGTCTCCTTAAGCTCCACAGGATCAAAGTCCAGGGCCGTGATAGCGGCCTTCTGGAACGGGGCCGGTGTGGAGACGACTGAGAACTGATGGATCAGCTCAAGGCGCTCCTTGATCTGCGCATCCGCGATCAGGTACCCAATCCTCCAGCCTGTCATGGCATAAGGCTTTGAGAAGCTCTGCACCAGGATAGTCCTGTCCCTGACATCGGTGAACTCTGTGAAGCTGTGATAAGTGTCAGTATAGATGAGCTGCCTGTATACGTCGTCACATATCACAAACAGGTCATTTTTGAGTGCTGCCTGATGCACGGCTTCCAATGATTCTGAGTTCAGGATTGTCCCAGTCGGGTTGTTAGGCGTGTTGAGTACAATTGCCTTTGTCCTGTCTGTGATAAGGCAATTCAGTTGATTCTCATATATCTGGAATGAGCTCTTTGAGGTATCAAGATGCACCGGAATTCCGCGGCAGAGCTTGATGATCTCCTCATAGAGGACAAACGCAGGTGTGGGGATTATCACCTCGTCTCCAGGATTGATAATGCCCATCAGTGCCACAAGCAGCGCCTCGGTGGCACCTGCAGTGACAATCACCTGGCTCTGGTCACAGATAAAGCCATGAGCCTTTGTCTCATATACGGCAATGCTTTCCCTCAGCTCCCTGAGACCGTTGTTCTCAATGTAATGCGTCTCGTGATTGTCCAATGAGAGCTTGGCCTGCTCTATGACGGGCCTTGGGGTGTCAAAGTCAGGCTCCCCCAAAGTCAGGGAGATGCAGCCGGGAGTCTCCTTTGCAAGGCGCGCGAACTCACGGATGGCACTGCGCCTGAGGTCAAAGACTGAAGTGTTCATCCTGTCACGCATCATAGGAGAAGCCCTCATCCACATCGAATGTCGCGAACAGGTCATCAAGGCTCTCTGAGCGTCTGATAAGGCTGACAGTGCCGTCAGCATGCATCAGGAGCTCTCCGCATCTGAGCATGCCGTTATAGTTGTATCCCATGGACCTTCCGTGGGCACCGGCGTCATGAATGACAAGTATGTCACCCATCTCAGTCTTCGGCAGGATCCTGTCTATGGCGAACTTGTCGTTGTTCTCGCATAGCGATCCGCAGACATCGACCTTAATCGGTTCTTTCTCCTTGCCCAGAACGGTGATGTGATGATATGCGCCGTACATGGCGGGTCTCATCAGGTCGCATGCTGTGGCATCCACACCCACATATTCCTTGTAGATGTGCTTTAAGCCTCGCACACTTGTGACAAGATACCCGTGAGGTCCTGTGATGAAGCGTCCCAGCTCAGTATAGATGGCGACTTCCATGCCGTTTGCGCGGATAAGCCTGTCATATACCTCATGGACAGCTTCTCCGATTGAGATTATGTCAAGCTTCTCCTGCTCAGGCCTGTACGGGATTCCCACACCGCCTCCGAAGTCGGTTATCTCAATCTCAATGCCTAGCTTCTGTCTGACCTCCAGGACAAGACTGAACATCATCTCCGCCAATGTGGGATAATATGCGGAATCAAGACTGCAGGATGCTGCCATGCAGTGCAGTCCGAAATGGTTTACACCCTTCTCCTTCAGGATCCTGTAAGCCTCAAATACCTGCTCTGGGGGCATGCCGTACTTGG
>JAEEGK010011498.1_pt1 | contig 20219 bp, 20 predicted proteins | sample 8958771 | NCBI WGS metagenome assembly JAEEGK01 (sample SAMN16246547, study PRJNA631951) | gut metagenome | biome: gut microbiome; feature: rumen; material: SC-attached | host: Bos | place: Iran: Karaj | collected 2018-10
ACATTTGAGCCAAAGAAAAATTTAACAAGAGCACAGATAGCAACGCTTATGAGTAAATTGCTTGATGAATCAAAAGTGTATAAAATGTATAAACTTGTGTCCGATACTCAGGAAGGACTGATACGAACAAAATATGGTTATATAAATAAAAAGGGAGAAGAAGTAATACCATTTATATATTATGTTGCTAATGATTTTTCAGAAGGATTAGCAGCGGTAAAAAAGAATGGCAAATATGGTTATATAAATGAAAAAGGAGAAGAAGTAATACCATTTATATATGATGTTGCTAGAAGTTTTTCAGAAGGTTTAGCTGCAACATTTAAAGATGAGGGGTGTGGATATATAGATAAAGAAGGTAATGAAATAATACCATTTATATATTGGGATGCTTATGACTTTTCAGAAGGTTTAGCTATAGTAGGGGGGAGCAATGGTTATGGCTGTATAGATAAAGAAGGTAGAGAAATAATATCTTGCGAATATAAAATTATTGGAAAGTTTTCAGAAGGCTTGGCTCGAGCAAAAAATAGTAATGAAAAGTGGGGCTATATAAACAAAAAAGGCGAAGAAATTATACCATTTATATATGATGATGCTAGTGATTTTTCAGATGGTGTAGCTAGAGTACAAGACGGTAATGGCAATTATATTTATATAGATAAGGAAGGGAATATAGAAAAATAATTTTTGCTTTATAAGAAAACAGGACTATTGCAATATTTGTCTTACAGTAGCCCTGTTTTTTTATTATTCATTATCATCAAGTAAAATCTTGCTTTCTATTTCCTCTAAACTTGTTACTGAAGTTAGTTTTCTTTGAATTTGTCTAGTACGAACACCTACTAACTTATCTAAATTGTCATTTGCTTGTTCAAGTCGTTTTTGAGTATCACTTAATACTGCGGCAAACGTATCAAATTCGGTTTTAACGGCCCCAAGTATTTTCCAAACTTCACTAGACCTCTTTTGAATTGCAAGGGTTTTAAAGCCCATTTGTAAGCTATTTAATAATGCTGCCATGGTAGTAGGCCCTGCAATTACAACTTTATATTTGTCTTGAAGCTCCTCAATAAGCCCGTGCCTTAAAACTTCTGCATATAGTCCTTCAAAAGGTAGAAACATTATACCAAAGTCAGTTGTATAAGGCGGATATAAATATTTTTCTTTTATATCTTTTGCACAGTTTTTTATTACTTGAATTAAAATTTTTACACAAGAATCTATTCTTTCAGGATCTCCGCTTTCATAAGCATCAACTAAATTAGCATACGCGTCTCCTGGAAATTTAGAGTCTATAGGTAAATATACAACTCCATCCTCATCGCCAGGTAGTTTTACAGCAAATTCTACAAAATTAGAAGAGTTAGGTTTAGTAGTCACGTTTATTTCGTATTGTTCGGGAGATAGTATTTGCTCTAATATAGCTCCAAGTTGAATTTCTCCTAAAACCCCTCTAGATTTTACGTTAGTTAAAACTTTTTTCAAGTCCCCAACACCTGTTGCTAGATTTTGCATTTCTCCAAGCCCTTTATATACTTGCTCAAGTCTTTCACTTACTAATTTAAACGATTGGGAAATCTTATCTTCTAATGTCTTTTGCAATTTTTCATCTACTGTAGTTTTCATTTCATCTAATTTTTTATTGTTGTTTTCCTGCATTTGATTTACTTTTGTATCTATTTGAACTAGCATATCGTTTACAGTTTTTTGGAGAGTATTGTTACGTTCAGTTAATTGAGCATTTAACTCAGATAAACGCTTGTCTTGCATTTCAGCAGTCTGTTTTTGAGTAGAATTTAACATATCTCCTAAAAGCTTTATTGCAATAAGAACAAAAATAATGATAATTAGTGCTACTATTGCAAGTCCTATGTATATTTCCATCAATTTTCCTCCTTTGTGTGAGTTTAACCTATAATATCCTTTATTTTTGAATAAATTTCTTCATGAATGTCTTCAATTGTACGTAGTTCCCCATTTTTTGTGCAATTTATTTCATCCCAACCATATTTATTTATTAAATAACAAGCATTTTCGTAAGATTTTTTTAAGTGATTTGGATCTTTTTCATGAATATCTTTTTCTTTTTTGTGGGAAAATTTATTTTCGCGAGCTTCCATTAGCTTTTGACTAATTTCTACCGGAATATTTAAGAAAAATACTTTATCTGGCTCTGGTATTCCAAATAATCCATATTCAAAATCGCAAAGCCATTTTAAGAATTTTTCTTTTTCTTCCATATCTTCGATTTTTCCCGCTTGGTGTACCATATTTGCTGTAACATATCTATCTAATATTACTATTCCACCATCTTTATAAAATTTCTCATAATCTTGTTTATATGAAGCAAATCTATCTACAGCATAAAACGTAGAGGCTATATATGCATTTACATCGTTTGCGTTTTCTCCAAATTCACCGGATAAATACATTTTTACTAACGAAGAAGAAGGATTATCGTACCTTGGATAAGAAATCTTCATTACCTTTTTCCCTTCTGCTTTTAGCCTTTCAAACAACTTGTCTGACTGAGTTTGTTTCCCTGAACCATCTACACCCTCTATTACTATAATCTTCCCCATTTTGTTAATTCCCCTTTCGTGTTGTTAACATTTCGTAAATATGATACAATATTGAAGTGAAATTGTAAAGGAGTGATGAATTATGAGAGTAAACAATATTGGAATGAATACTTCAAATATTACATCAACTTCTAACGAAGGAAAAAAAGTTGCAAAATCTAGTGAGAGTAGTTTTTCAAATGCTTTTAATCAATTTGAAAAAGAAAATGAAAGAGAGCAACTTGAACAACAATTAAAAAAGATAAATGAAAAAGGCCAATTTATTAAGGAAAGAATGGAAATGAGAGATCTTGTAGAGTACAAAGAGATGATAAGAGGCTTTTTAGAATATACGGTAAAATATTCTCATAAATACTTCAAAGAAACGAGGTTTGGACGAGATGGTTCATATAAAGTTATGGGAATTGTCCAAAAAGTAAATGAAGAATTAGATGCTCTAACCCAAGAGCTTATGAGTGCGGAAAAAGATAAAATAAACATTGTCGAAAAAATAAGCGGGATACAAGGCTTACTTGTAGATATGCTTATGTAAAAATGAAAGGAGGACATATGGAAAAAGAACTTCAAGGGGATATAACTAATGATAGAATAAATCATGCATATTTTTTAGAGTGTAGCGATGAAGAAAAAGGCTTAAAAGAAGCAAAAGAGTTTTCTGAGAGGTTGCTAAATGGTAAATTGGATAATAATCCAGATTTCAAAATAATTGAAACTAATGAAAAAATAATAAAAGTTGAAGAAATACGTGAGCTTCAAAAAGAAATTCAGAAAAAACCAATTACCGGAGATAAAAAAGTATATATAATATACCAAGCTAACAAGTTAAATATTGCGGCACAAAATTGTTTATTAAAAACACTAGAAGAACCGCCAGAATATTTGACTCTTATTCTTGTTGCACCATCTATATATAGTGTAATTAGCACAGTACGTTCTAGAGTAAAAACAATGAAAATTTCATCAAATGAAGCGGTTGTAGTCAAAAAAGAAATAGTTGAATTTTTAGATACTTTAAAGTATAAAAATAAAGTTGAGGTTCTTAAGTATGCCAACTTTTTTGAAGAGCATAAGGATGATATCCTAGAAATTCTTCATGAAATGATGGTATATTGCGACAAGAAGATTTTAGAAAATAAGTTGTCAGACGGATATAATTGTGATACAATTACATTCGCAAAGTATATTTCAATAATAGATGCTACAGAAAGGAAATTACTTAATAGTAGTAATTTTTCTATGGCTATTGATAAAATGTTATTAGATATGAGAGGATAGATAAGATGACAAAAGTTATAGGAGTAAAATTTAGGGATAACGGAAAAACGTACTATTTTAATCCTAAAGGTTTAAATATTAATAAAGATGATTGTGTAATAGTTGAGACTATACGTGGGTTAGAGTTCGGAAAAGTTACTTTAGTAAATAAAGAAGTAGATGAAGAAACGTTTCAAAATCCTTTAAAAGATGTTATAAGAGTAGCAACAAAAGAAGACTTTAAGAAAAATGAAGAAAATAAAGAAAAGAGTAAAAGTGCTCTTGAAACATGTATTAAAAAGGCAAAAGAGCATGAACTAGATATGAAGTTTATAGATGCAGAATATACTTTTGATAATAGTAAAGTTATATTCTATTTCTCTGCTGAAGGAAGAATAGACTTTAGAGAACTTGTAAAAGATTTAGCTGCAATTTTCAAAACTAGAATAGAGTTAAGACAAATAGGAGTAAGAGATGAATCTAAGATGTTAGGTGGCTTGGGTCATTGCGGTAGAGAGTTTTGTTGCCATAAATTTTTATGCGATTTCCAGCCTGTTTCGATAAAAATGGCCAAAGATCAAGGGTTATCGCTTAATCCGACTAAAATTTCTGGTGCTTGTGGAAGGCTTATGTGTTGTTTATCTTACGAACAATGCGGATATGAAGAAAAGTTAAAACGTGTGCCGAAAGTTGGATCATTAGTTTCTACTGCAAAAGGAGAAGGTATTGTTGAGTCGGCTAATATATTAAAAGAAGAAGTTAGTGTAAAATTAACTGGAAATGATGAAGACGTTGATTTAGAGGTATTTAAAGCAAGTGATGTAAAAGTAATAAAAGGCGTTGCAGAAAAAAATGGCGTAGAAAATGCAGAAGAATTAAAAGAGTTAAAGGAATTAGAAGACTAAATAGTTTTGGAGGTAGTAGTAATGATTATTGAAAGAATAATTTATAATATTGTTTCAGTGCTACTTTTTGCTTATATTATTAAGCTATATATCGATAAGAAAAAAGAAGCGTATTTAGTAGTCGCTGGAGGCGAAGTTGTTGCTATAACGTTTAATGTGCTTAATTTATTTAATAGTATATATTACGGGAACTATTTAGTTGAAGGACTGGCCGCAATTTTAGGTGCGATAATACCAGGAATAATATTTTTATCTAAATATGTAAATTCAATAAAGAATAATATTGCAGGTTTATTGGGCCCGGGAGTTGGAATCTTTGAAAAAGGTCCTACTAGTGAATTTTTTGACAAAATACCAATGCTTGAGGCTAAAGAAGCAAGTGATGTTGTAAAATGGATTAGACTTAATGAAGAAGATGTAATGACACAATTAAAAGATAGATTTACAGCTGCAGAAGATTTAGTCACAGATGAAAAGTATAAAGAGGCTTTAGATATATATAATGGGGCTGAAGTGTTGTTTAAAGAAAATCCTATTATATTATATAATTCAGGAATTATTTATATGAAAAATGCTAATTATGAGATGGCAGCAGCAAGATTCTTAAGAGCTTCTGAAATCTTAGATAATCAAGAAGTATATGACGATAATAGTGCTTCAATTGCCTTTGATAGGGCTAAGAATATTATGCAAGGAATAGAAAAATTTGATGTTTATTATAATTTGGCGTTAGCTTTTGCTTGCCTTAATAAGCCGGAGTTGGCAGTCGAGAACTTTAAGAAAGCAGGCGACAGCAAATCTAATTGGATACTAGTATATAAACCACTTGCAATCATTTTAGAGAGCTTAAAAAGATACGAAGAAGCTGCTAAAATGTATGAAAAACTTTCTGAATATGAGCCAGAAGATTTCGCAGGGTATGGTAAGATAGGTACTTTATTTGCATTTAAGAAAGAGTACGATAAAGCTATAATAAATTATAGAAAAGCTATAAGATTAGATCCTAATAATGCATCGTTATACTACAATATGGGAATATTACTTTATGAAACAGATAAGATAAATGATTCAATAAATGCTTTTAGAAATGCAATAGAAATAAATTCTGAAGATTATAGATTCCATTATAATCTTGCGCTAGCATTAGAACGTGCAAATGAAAAAGGTCTTGCTATAGACGAACTTAGAAAGACCTTGATTTCAAAACCAGATTACACAGTAGCATCTAATATGCTTGCAATATTATATTGCGGTGAAGGTAATCAAGATGCGGCTATACAAACTTGTGAGAGTGCAATAAAATATGATATTGATAATTACGAGTTATACTTTAATGCAGCTATTGCATATATGGAATTAAAAGACTATGAAAATGCTAGAAAATATTTTGAATCAGCGCTTTCCAAAAATCCTGATTTAGCAGAAGCTTATTTTGGGCTTGGTCAAATAGCGATTATTCTTGAAGATTATTATTCTGCAGAAACTAATTATTTAAAAGCTATAAAGATTAATGCTGAATACCCAAATCCATATTATAACTTATCAAGAATATATGCTTACAGAAAAGAATACGCAAAGGTAATAGAGAATTTAACACATGCAGTAAGATTAAATCCAGCATATAAGCAAAGGATAAAACATGATAGCGCATTTGATCTTATGCAAAATATGAGCGATTTCAAAGCTCTTATAGAGGAAGAAAAATAAAAGAGAAAGGGATGTGAAAACAATGGAAGAAAAGGCGATTGTTTTAACTAACGAAAATTATGAGGAGGTTTTGAACTCAAATACTCCTGTAGTAGTAGATTTTTGGGCTACTTGGTGCGGACCTTGTAAAATGGTTAGTCCTGTAATTGAAGATTTAGCAAGTGAGTTTGAGGGGCAAACATCAATTTGTAAATTGAATGTTGACGAAATGCCAGATATTGCTGCTCAATACAAGATAATGAGCATACCTACAGTTATGATATTTAAGAATGGAGAAATTATAGATAAAGCAGTTGGAGTAAGAACAAGAGAAGAGTATCAAAATATGATAAAAAATGCATTATAAAGGATAGATTATTATGAATGTTGTCATTGTTGCTGGTGGAACTGCAGGGCACATAAACCCTGGAATTTCTATTGCAAATACTATAAAAAAGCATTATCCAGAGGCTAATATTACTTTTATAGGTACAAGGTATGGACTAGAAGGTAAATTAGTACCAAAGGCCGGGTATGAAATTAGATTTATACATTCAAAAGGACTATCTAAAAATCCTATTAAATTATTAAAAACTGTTGTAGCAAATTCAGAAGGATTATTTGAAGCAAAAAAAATATTAGAAGAGCTGAAGCCAAAGATTGTAATTGGAATGGGTGGTTACGTTTGTGCTCCAGTTCTTTTTGTAGCTAAAAAAATGTTAAAAATACCTGTATTTATTCATGAAAGTAATTCTATTGCTGGTAAAACAAACAAGTTTATAGGGAATTTTGCAGATGGTATTGCAGTAGGCTTTGAAAGAACAAAAGGAGAATTTAAAAGAAGTAAATACGTATTTGTAACGGGAAATCCAATAAACCAGGCTTTTTTTAATATTATAAAAACCCCTGAAAGTGAGAATTCAGTTTTAATATATGGTGGAAGCCAAGGAGCTAAAGGCATAAATGATACAGTTATAGAGTTAATTAATAAAGAAAAATTATCGTATAAAATAATTTATGCAACTGGAGAAAAAAATTATATTGATGTAAAAAATAGGATTATAAACTCTAATAATAATGATATAGAAATTTTACCTTACATAAATAATATGCCAGATATGTTTTCAAGAGTAAGTTTGGTAGTAGCTCGTGCAGGAGCTTTAACCATAAGTGAGTTAAAAGCTTCTAATATGCCTGCAATTTTAATACCGTTACCTACTGCTGCCGAAAATCATCAAGAATTTAATGCTAGAGCTTTTTGTGAAGAAAATACATGCGAAATGATTTTAGAAAAGGATTTAAACGAAAAAATTCTTGATGAGAAAATAGAAAAAATGTTAAAAATAAAAAGTAGTAATAATAACTCTAAAGAGGAAAATGCGGATGAAAAAATTTTTGAACTAATACAACCTTTTTTAATTAAATAGATGTACATATAAAAAATATTGCCGATATATATTTGGAGTTTGATTGGAGGTGCAATATGTTAGAAGAATTGAAATTAAATTATAAAAAAATACTAAGGGTTGCTATAGAATTTATATTGATAATAATAGCTATTTTGGTAGGAATAAAATTAGCAGTTTTCTTTTTACCTTTTTTAATAGCGTTTATAATAGCTAAAATATTAAAATTTCCTGTGAGTTTTCTTGAAAGAAAATTTAAGGTTAAGAGAGTTCTTGGCGTAATTCTTTTTATGATTTTATTTGTAGTAATTGCTGGTGCACTTATATATATGTTCTGTTCAGCTTTATTTAGAGAAGTAATAGCATTATCTGAAAGGACTCAATATATTTTCCCAACACTATATAATAATATTTCTGATTTGTTAGGTAGATTTAGTTTTTATTTAGATACTTTGGATATATCTCCAGAATTTATACCTAAAATACAGGAATCTGCTCTTAATATTATAAATAATTTACTTACCACTGTAGCTGGGTGGATTAATAGTGCCGGAAATATTGCAATAAACACAATAGTCAATTTCCCAACTATACTTATTTATATTATTATTACTATATTATCTACGTTTTTTATGAGTTGCGATTCTAAACTAATATCTGAAACTTTGGAAAAACATTTGCCACTAAAATGGCTAAAAAAAGCTGAAGAGATTATAAATGGGTTATTTAGCTCTTTAGGAGGCTATGTAAAGGCACAAGGGATTCTTATTACAGTAACTTTTTTTGAATTGTTAATTGGTTTTATATTATTTAGAGTTGATTATGCTGTAATATTAGCAATTACAATAGCGATTATTGACGCACTGCCGATTTTAGGAACCGGTACAGTATTGATCCCATGGGGATTAGTTCTTTTAATAACAGGTAACTATGTATTAGGATTTGAACTTTTAGGATTATATTTGTTTATTTTAGTAGTTAGACAATTAATAGAACCTAAGATTGTTGGACAACAAATTGGCGTTTATCCGCTCCTTACACTTATAGCGATGTACACTGGTGTTAGATTTATGGGATTGGTTGGTGTAATCGTTGGACCAATTGTGCTTATAATATTAAAGAGTGTATTTAGTGGAGTATACGAAAAAGGATTGTTAAAAGACTTATTTGGTAATTAAAACTTGTAAATAAAAAACAGGGCTTAGCCCTGTTTTTTTATTGCTATAAAATGTAAAGATACGTTAAAAATTACCGATAATTCTTTTGAGGTGTAGAAATGAAAGTAAAAAGCACATTAAAAGAAATAATAACAGGAATTTTGCCTGTGGTTATAATGATAACCATCTTGCAATTTACAATAACACCTGTTGATATAGAGCTATATATACGTTTCCTATGGAGTACAGTTTTTGTAATAGTAGGCTTATTTTTGTTTTTACTTGGAATAGAATATGGATTTGAACAAGCAGGTGAAAGTATAGGAAAAGCGGTAGTAAAATCCGGGAAATTAAGATGGATTTTATTTGTTACGATACTACTAGGCTTTGGTGTTACAATGCTTGAACCAGATGTTCAAGTATTTTCTAAACAAGCAGAATTTATGATAGAGAGTGTTAATGCATTTCAATTTCAGGCAGTAATTGCAGTTGGAGTAGGACTTTTTATAGGGCTTGCGTTTTTAAGAATATTTTTGAAAATTAAGATGAGATATATAATTTTGCTAGGCTATATACTTGCATTTATTTTGATACCATTTTGCTCTATAGATTTATCTAGTGCCGCTTTTGACGCTGGAGGAGCTACAACTGGTGCTTTAACAGTACCATTTATGCTATCTTTAGCAATAGGTATTTCTTCTATGATAAGCAAAGATAAAAATACGTCAAATAGTTTTGGAATAATAGGAATTGCTTCACTTGGCCCTATTTTAAGTATTTTAATAATGGGGGTGATAACTAGATGATATATGAATTTCTAAATACAGCGAAGGGCTGTATTATAGCAATATTGCCATTATTAATTACATTTATTGTTTTTCAAATATTTTTTATAAAAATGCCTTTGAAAAAGTTTAATAGTATAATAAACGGAATAATCTTTACATATATCGGAGTTGTATTTATGATTTTTGGCTTAAAAATAGGATATGTGGAGATTGGAAAAGAGATAGGGAAAAATATATCAAACTTATCATATAATTGGATCATAGTTCCACTAGGCTTTATTTTAGGATATGTTATAACTAAAGTTGAACCATCTGTACAAGTTTTAACTAGAGAGATAGAAAAAGAAACAGGGGGAACACTTAAAAAGAATGTTTTATTATCTACATTGTCAATCGGAGTAGGAATATCGTTAGCTCTAGCAATGTTAAAAATACTCTTTAAGATACCTCTGTGGTATATAATAATACCAGGATATATTATTTGTATAATATTAGCATTTTTGTCCGATGAAAAGTTTACAGCAATTGCATTTGATGCTGGCGGTGTAACTACAGGTATTATGACTACAACATTTTTACTTGCGATGGCATTGGGCTTAGCTGAAGGAATCCCAGGAGCTAACCCTGTAATTGATGGTTTTGGATTAATTGCAATAGTCGCGATGACGCCAATAATTCTAGTTATGCTACTCGGCAAGATATATGAAGTAAGACAGAAGGAGGGAAAAAATAATGTGGGGAAATAAAAAAGAATATCAATTAATCATAACAATTGTTGATCAAGGTAAGGGCGAAGAAGTAATAGAATGTTCTAAATTGGTAGGAGCAGAAGGCGGTACTATTTTAACAGGACGAGGAGCAGGAAAAGAAACTGCAAAAATTTTAGGAATATTGATTGAACCAGAAAAAGATGTAGTTTTAACCCTCGTTGAAAAAACTAAAGCAGATTCTGTATTTGTTGCTATCGTACAAGGAATGGAACTCGAAGAGCCAGGAAAGGGTATAGCTTTTGTTATAGATGTGCCTAAAGTGGCTGGAATAGTTAATACAGAAGAATAATTATTTGCTTGTTAATAGAATTTGAAATATCTTAAATAAAATTACAAAAATAAATATACCAGTTATTACTGAAAATATCATATTAAAACCATATGAATTATATTCTATACCATTAAAAACTGGAGTAATTAGAATTTCAGAAAAATTTGTATAAAGTAATGCTAAGTATGTTAGAGCTCCTGCAATAATTCCATGAAGAATTTTACCAATTAAGTAGGAGCTTATTTTTATATCTGTTTTGGCAATAACACTTAATGTTTGAGCGTGAATACTAAACCCACCAAAACCAACTAAAATAGAAGTAAGCATAAGCTTTTCTTTTAAAGGTAGAGCGGTTGTAGATAATATATTTATTCCATTAGTTACTTCAAGGAGTCCTGAAATTATAGAATATGTAACATTTTTATCTATGCCAGGGAAAATAAAGCTTGAAAGGAAAGCAATAAACCCAGAGTTTAGTAATACTGTTAAAACTATTGAAAATGATACTATAAAGCCACCAACAATAACTATACTAATAATAGCATCTTTTATAGCATTACTTAATGTACTACCAAGTTTAGATAATGAAACAATATCAAAATTTATATCAATATTTGTATTAGTTTCTACTTTTGAAGGGCGAAGTAAAAAGCCAACGAGTATTGCAGATATGTAGTGAGTTAATAAAAGAAGTATTCCTATTTTTTTATTATTATATAATCCTAATCCTATTGCACCGGTTATAAATAGAGGACCGGAGTTATTTGTAAATTTAATTAGAGAATTTGCAACTTCTCTAGATATTGTATTGTTGTTTCGCAGATCCGCAGTAACTTTAGCACAAATTGGATATCCACCAACTAGACCTAAAAATAAGGCAATAGCAGATATTCCCGGAAGTCTAAAAATAAATTGCATTGGGGGACTTAAAAATTTGCTAAATAGTTGAGGTAAAGCAGTTTTTACTATAAGGTTTGATAAAATCATAAAGGGAAATAATGATGGTAATATTATTTGCCACCATAAAGTTAGACCGGTTTTTGCTGCCGTTATCATATCTTCGGGGAAGATTATGCAAAATAGGGTAAGAAGAAATATAAAGAACGTAAATATGTATTTTTTCACCATTATACCTCCTGTAAGATAAATTAAGTGCCGATATATGTATATTGCAAAAGATACAAAAAAATGATATATTACAACAGGATATTTAAAAGAAAAGAGATGAGAAAAATGGCGATACCTACTGCTGATGAAATAATAGATAGAGTAAATATTTACTCTAAAAATAAAGACCACGAAATAATAAGAAAAGCGTATGAGTTTTCTAAAATGGCTCATGAAGGGCAGTTAAGAGAGTCAGGCGAGCCATTTTTTAAACATCCAGCTAAAGTAGCGTTAATATTAACGAGTTTTGAATTAGATGATGCTTCAATTTGTGCAGGACTGCTTCATGATGTTATTGAAGATACAAAATATACTTACGAAGATATAAAAGAAGGATTTGGCGAAGAAATTGCTAATCTTGTTGAAGGAGTAACTAAATTAGGCAAAATTCCATACAATACAAAAGAAGAACAACAAGCTGAAAATTTAAGAAAAATGTTTATGGCGATGGCAACAGACATTAGAGTTATATTTATAAAGCTATCAGATAGATTGCACAATATGAAAACTCTAGGGTATACAGACCCTCAAAAGCAACTTGATAAAGCGAAGGAAACACTAGAAATTTATGCACCACTTGCTCATAGATTAGGTATGTACTCTATAAAGTGGGAATTAGAAGATTTATGTTTAAGATATATAGACCCAGATGCCTATTATAAGTTAGTAGAATCTATTGCTCAAAGAAGAAATGAAAGAGAAAAGTTTATAAATGATATAATTGCAAATTTAAAAGAGAAGTTAAAAGAAGTAAATATAGAGGCAGATATAGAAGGAAGGCCAAAGCATTTCTATAGTATCTATAGAAAAATGAAAGAACAAAATAAAGAGATTGATCAAATCTTTGATTTATTTGCTCTTAGAGTAATAGTTAATTCTGTAAAGGATTGTTATGCAGTTTTAGGATTAGTTCATGAGATGTATCGACCTGTCCCGGGCAGATTTAAGGATTATATAGCTATGCCGAAATCAAACGGATATCAATCACTTCATACAACTTTAGTTGGTAATACTGGACATCCTTTTGAAATTCAAATAAGAACGTGGGATATGCACAGAACTGCTGAATATGGTTTGGCAGCTCATTGGAAATATAAAGAAAAGACCACAGATAAAAAAGATTCTTTTGATGAAAAAATAAGTTGGATAAGACGTACTGTTGAGTGGCAAAAAGAAACCACAGATAGTAATGACTTGATGGAAAATTTAAAATTAGATTTATTTAGTGATGATGTATTTGTATTTTCACCTAAGGGGGACGTGTATCAATTGCCAGTGCATTCTACACCTATAGACTTTGCTTATAGAGTTCATAGTGAAGTCGGAAATAAAATGGTTGGAGCAAGGGTAAACGATAAAATGGTGCCAATAGGATATGAACTTCATAATGGTGACGTTGTAGAAATAATAACTTCCGCTACTTCAAAGGGACCTAGTAGAGATTGGCTTAATATTGTAAAAAGTGCTAATGCTCGTGCAAAGATGATTCAATGGTTCAAAAAAGAAGGATATGAAGAAAACGTACAGAGCGGAAAAGAGATTGTAGAGCATGAATTAAAAAGATTGAAACTTTCTTTTAATGATTTGTTTAGGCCAGAATGGGTAGACCCTATGCTAAAAAAGTATACTTTTTCTAAATTAGACGATTGCTATGCTGCAATTGGTTATGGAGCTTTGCCTGTAGGAAAAGTAATAGGGCGATTAAAAGATGAATTTGAAAAAGAGAAAAAAGCAAATGAAATTAAGAATATTCCGACTGATACAGTTGCTATAAATACTGATTCTAAAAAGCCTAAAAAAGCTCCTCCAAGCGGAATAGTTGTAAAAGGAATAGATAACTGCTTAGTAAGACTTTCTAAATGCTGTAATCCACTTCCTGGAGATGAAATTGTGGGATATATAACGAAAGGCAGAGGGGTATCTGTTCATAGGAGTGATTGCCCTAATGTAGCTAATTTTACAGAAGATATAAATCGCTTAATTGATGTGGAGTGGTATAAAGCTAAAAATACAGAATATGTTGCTGAAATTGAAGTGTTCGCAAACGATAGAACTGGTCTATTTGCAGATGTTTCGTCAGCAGTAATTGATGCAAAAGGAAAGATAAATGCAATAAATGCAAGAGTACTTCAAGACAGAGTTGCAATGTTCCAAGTTGAAGTACAACTTACAGATATAGATCATTTAAACAAAGTTATTAAATCTTTAAGAAAAGTAGATAGTGTATATGAAGTTCGTAGAAAGAAAAATTAGGAGGAATTTATGAGGTTAGTAGTTCAAAGAGTAAAATATGCATCTGTAAAAGTTGATGGAGAAATAAAAGGGAAAATAGACAAAGGTTTTATGGTGCTTTTTGGGGTAAAACAAGGCGATACAGATAAAGATTTAGAGTATTGTGCAAAAAAATTGGTAGGTCTTAGGGTTTTTGAAGATGAAAATCAAAAAATGAATTTATCTATTGAAGATATTAATGGAGATTTCTTAATTATTTCTCAATTTACACTATATGGAGATACAAAAAAGGGGAATAGGCCAAGTTTTATTATGGCTGAAGAGCCGGCAAAAGCTAACGAAATGTATGAAAAATTCTTAGCTAAAGTGAAAGAAATGTCTGGTAGAGATGTTCAAAAGGGTGTATTTGGTGCAGACATGAAAGTCGAATTATTAAATGATGGCCCAGTAACAATCATAATAGAAAGCCCAGACGATTCAAAATAGGAGATATTTATGGTAAAAACGTTTATTGGTGGAGAGCTTAGAGAAAATTGTTATATAGTTTCAGATGATAGCTCAAAAGAGGCAATTGTTATAGACCCAGGATACAAGGAAGAAGGGATATATAAGTTCATCTTAGAAAATAAGTTGAAAGTAAAGTATATTTATTTAACACATTGTCATTTTGATCATATTTACGGAGCTAATTGGCTAAAAGAAAAAGTTAATGCACCGATTCTTTGTTTAGATAAAGAATTAGACAATATTCAAAATGAAGATGTTACAATGGGAAAATTCGTTATTTTGGAAGCAGTTACTGTAAAACCAGATAAAGTGCTTTCAGAAAATGATAAGATAAATTTAGGGAGTTTGGAGTTTAAAGTTATACATACTCCAGGTCATACATCAGGTTCAAGTTGTTTATATGGAAATAGTATGTTGTTTTCTGGGGACACGTTATTTAAAAACGCACATGGAAGATGTGATTTGCCAACGGGGAGCATAAATTCAATAATAAACTCTATACAACAAAAGCTATTTAATTTGCCTGATGATGTAGTTGTTTATCCAGGTCATGGGATATCGACTACAATATTAGAAGAAAAACAAAATCAAGATTTTGAATACTAAAAACAAATTTTGGTGGTGTTACATATGAAGAAATGTTTAATTTTATTAGTATTAATGCTTTTAACTAGTACAAGCTTTGCGTTTGAATTGCCGAGCTTAGTTAGAATTGGGCTTAACTATGGCAATAATGCAGTTTCTAAGTTTACTGTTTCAGCACCATCTGGAGTAATGATTAGTGATATAGGGAAAATGCAAGGTAACGTTACAATTGAAAAAAGTGGTAGTAATAAAATAACTGCAATAAGCGCCTCTAAAACAAAGTCATGTGAGGTAGATAAAGAATATGGAGTATCTATAACACCAATAGAAAGTGACGAATTCCTTTCATATAATGGAAAAACATATAGAGGAGCACTAGTAATATTTAGAATATCTGGCAGTGATATGACCGTAGTAAATGTATTAGGTCTTGAAGAATATTTGTATGGAGTAGTCCCTAAGGAACTTTCTACAGGGCATCCAATAGAAGCCTTAAAAGCTCAAGCAGTTGCTGCGCGAACATATACTTGTACACAACTTAATAAATATAAAAAATGGAACTTTGATTTAACATATACAACTGCGGATCAGGCGTATGGAGGAGCTTCAATAGAAAAAGCAGATACCACAAGAGCAGTTGATGAAACAAGAGGGGAAATTGTTACATATGAGGGAAAGCCAATTACCACATATTACTTTGCTACAAGTCCAGGATATACTGAAAATTCAGAAAATGTTTGGTCGTCAAAAGTTCCGTACCTTGTTGCGGTAGAGGATAAATATCAACCAACTACGGTATCTACATTAAATTGGACAGTTACCTTTACTGCTAAGCAAATAAGTAATATTTTAGCTAATAAATCTGCTAAAATTGGGGAATTACTTAGTGTAAATATACTAAAAAAGACACCAAGTAATGGAGTTTTAGAGTTAGAATTTGAAGGAACAAATGGCTCTTATGTAGTTACAAAAGAAAGCACGCGTTTAGTTTATGGTACGAGCGATGTAAGAAGCCAGTTTTACGATATAGAAACAGACGCATCCGTAACGGCTGTGGATGTTAACGGTGAAACAGATAACAAAACGTTTTCAGAAGTAAGAGTTGCGACAAACAAAGGTTCAAGTAAATTGAATATTAGTGGGAGTAAAGTATATATAAAAGGAATAGATGGGAATGTTAGTCGCCCTACGACTCCAACGACATATAAATTAATAGGAAAAGGTTATGGGCATGGTGTAGGTATGAGCCAAAATGGTGCAATAGGAATGGCAAAGGAAGGCTTTACATATGATGAAATATTAAAATGGTATTATACTGGAGTTGAAATTGAGGAATTTTAGTATATTTGTTGAATAAAGATAGTAAGGGAAGTGATAAATTTGTATGAGGGAATAAAAGATATAGTTTCAGATAAAGTAGATATTATATATGATGAAGAAATGTCTAAGCACACCAGTTTTAAAATTGGTGGAAAGGCTGACATATTTGCAGTTGTAGATTCAGTAGAAGATCTTATACAAATAGAAAAATATGCAAAGGAAAACAATATATTTACCTTTATAATGGGAAATGGAAGTAATTTGTTAGTTTCAGATAACGGAATAAGGGGAATAGTAATAAAATTAGGGGATGAATTTAAAAAGATTTCAGTTGAAGAAGAATACATTACTGTCGGAGCTGCTTGTAGTATCAATGCATTGGCACAGTTTGCTTTAGAAAATGAGCTTACTGGTTTTGAATGGGCGTTTGGTATACCTGGCAGCGTTGGCGGAGCTGTGTTTATGAACGCAGGTGCATACGGAGGAAGTATGAGTGATGTTGTTTTTGAAACGACATATTTAGATGAGAATTATAATTTATGCAAATTAGAAAGTGATAAGCATAAGTTTGGCTACAGAAAAAGCGTATTTAAAACAAAAGAAATAAATGGAATAATTTTAAGTACAAAGATAAAACTAAAAAAAGGAGATAAAAAAGAGATTTGGGAAGGTATGCAAAAGTATATAAATGCAAGAATAGAAAAACAACCTTTAAATATGCCGAGTGCAGGAAGTGTTTTTAAAAGACCAGATGGCCATTTCGTTGGAAAGATGATAGAAGATTTAGGATTAAAAGGGTTTACGATTGGAGGAGCTCAAGTTTCTGAAAAACATGCCGGATTTATTGTTAATTTGGGAGATGCAACTTCAAAAGATATTAAAGAATTAATAAAGTATATTCAAAGTAAAGTTAAAGAAAAATATAACGTAGATTTAGAAACAGAAGTTTTGGAGGTGGGCGAATGAGAATAGTTATAGTAACAGGGGTATCAGGTGCTGGAAAAAGCCAAGCAATAAAAGTTTTAGAAGATATGGATTTCTTTTGTGTGGACAATCTACCGCCGATGATAGTGCCTAAATTTTTGGAAATGTGTAAAATGTCAGAAGATAAGATGGAAAACATTGCAATAGTAATGGATCTAAGAGCAGGGAAATTATTTGAAAATACAGTATTATCTGCATTATCTAATATTGAAGATGCAGGGTATAATTATGAAATATTATTTTTAGACGCGTCAGATGATACACTTGTGAAAAGGTATAAATCAACTAGAAGGCGCCATCCTTTAGCCCCAAATGATAGATTAGAAGTAGGAATTCAAAAAGAAAAAGAAAAATTAGAAGGTATAAAGAATAGAGCTAACTATGTAATTGATACTTCTAATTTAACTACAAAGAAGTTGAGAGAAGAATTATTAAATATTTTTGAATATGGCAAGAAATTTGAGGAGCTATTTATAGGAGTAACATCATTTGGATTTAAAAATGGCCTGCCTAATGATGTAGATTTAGTTTTTGACGTAAGATTTTTGCCTAATCCATATCATGTAGACTCTTTAAGAGAGTTTACCGGTAAAAACGAAAAGATAAAGGAATATGTTATGAAGTTTCCAGAAACAGGTACCCTCATTACTAAAATTATGGATTATTTAGATTTTGTTATTCCAGAATATATTAAAGAAAGAAGAGCGCAACTCATAATAGGAATTGGATGTACTGGCGGGAAACATAGATCTGTAGTTATAGCAGAAGAAATTGCTAAGCGTTTAACTGAAGGTGGCCATAGAGTACAGTTAGCACATAGAGATATAAGAAAAGAATAAAAATATTATAAGGATAAAACTTAATATTCAGACAAATATATACACAGTAATTAACTTGTAGAATAATGGACAAAATTAGTCTATTACAGGGCTACAAGAAATTACTGTGTATTATTTTTTTGCAAAAATCATAATAAATTTACATAATTTGTTGAAAAACTATTAAGAAAATTTTTATATTGTCGATATATTATGTGAACGGACAGAGTACCCAAACTCAAAATCCGGGAAAACATAATAATCAAGGAAGATTTCAGTGTTCACGGAAGAATACTTATGAAAAAGATTTTAGATAAAAGAAAACCTTCTTTTATTTATAAAATCTTTATTCCGGGATTATGAGCAAAAGCGGTATCTGTTTTTTGTTTTAAATAACTGAAAGGAGGACAGATTGATGCGCATCAATAGCTGTTAAAAAACAAAAAAATAATACAAAAGAATATAACAAATAAAATTAAATAGGCAACATTATGGTAAACATTAAATAAATCATGGATGAAAAAAATTAAAAATTTCAAGGAGGAGATTATTATGAGAATTAACACAAACGTAATGGCATTAAATGCCCAAAACAAATTAACAGCAAATCAATCAAAGGTAGAAGGTTCAATCAAAAAATTATCATCAGGTTTAAGAATTAACAGCGCAGCTGATGATGCAGCAGGATTAGCAATCAGTGAAAAAATGAGAGCTCAGATCAGAGGATTAAAACAAGCTCAAGACAATGCACAAGATGGTATATCTTTATTACAAACAGCAGAAGGTGCATTACAACAAACAACAGATATTCTTCAAAGAATGAGAGAGCTAGTTGTAAAAGCTCAAAATACTGGTGTATTAACAGACAGTGATAAAACATCTATTTCAAGTGAGTTAACAACACTACGTTCTGAAATCGACAGAATAGCAACTTCTACAACATTTAATGGTAAAAAATTATTAAATGGAACAGCAGGTGAATTCAAATTCAAAATTGGTGCAAATACAGATGCTGAAGATACAATAAGCGTTACAATCGCTGACATGAGTGCAACAGGATTAAAGAGTGGTGGCGGATCTGCTTTCTCAATAGCTATTGATACAGCAGAGAATGCAAATGCTACATTAGTTGCAATCGACTATGCTATTGGTAAAGTATCTGAACAAAGAACAAACATTGGCGTTCTTCAAAACAGAATGGAATATGCAATAAGCAACTTATCAACATCAGAAGAAAACTTAACAGCTGCAGAATCACGTATCCGTGATGTAGACATGGCAGAAGAAATGGTAAATTACACAAAGAATAGCATATTAAATCAAGCTGCTATGGCAATGTTAGCACAAGCTAATCAACAACCACAAAATATCCTTTCATTACTTCAATAATATAAATTTCATGGATGAAAAATAAAAAATTCAAGGAGGAGATTATTATGAGAATTAACACAAACATAATGGCATTAAATGCCCAAAACAAATTAACTGCAAACCAATCAAAGGTAGAAAGTTCAATTAGAAAATTATCATCAGGCTTAAGAATTAACAGTGCAGCAGACGATGCAGCAGGGTTAGCAATAAGTGAAAAGATGAGAGCTCAGATCAGAGGATTAAAACAAGCTCAAGACAATGCACAAGATGGTATATCTTTATTACAAACAGCAGAAGGTGCGTTACAACAAACAACAGACATTCTTCAAAGAATGAGAGAACTTGTAATTAAAGCTCAAAACACAGGCGTATTAACAGATTCTGATAGAACATCTATAACAAGTGAGTTAACA
>JAEEGK010011500.1_pt1 | contig 20214 bp, 15 predicted proteins | sample 8958771 | NCBI WGS metagenome assembly JAEEGK01 (sample SAMN16246547, study PRJNA631951) | gut metagenome | biome: gut microbiome; feature: rumen; material: SC-attached | host: Bos | place: Iran: Karaj | collected 2018-10
ATCTTTGTCTGCATGTTCTGCGTCCTCGCTGCCTTCTGCTCCTGCCTGCTGCTCATCGGCATTTTCCTCGGCGCCTTCTGCGCCTGCATCTCCGGCGCCTGCATCGGTGCTTGTAACCTCGCTGCCTTCGTTGCCTGTATTAGTCTTCCCGCACGCTGACAGTGATGCTGTGATCAGCGCAGTGGCTGTAATTATCGTAAGTATTCGTCTTTTCATAACTTCTCTCCTCTAAAAAAACTACAGCCACCATTATACCACTTTTTGAGCCCTGGGGACGGAGTCAGTGGCTCATTTTCTGGTGACCTACTGTGTGCAGGTTTTTTCCAGAACAGCAGGCATAATAATATATATTTCACAGAAATGACACAAAATTATAGTAAAATGTTGCGCTGGAACATTCTTGAATTGGAGTATAAACAATTGAAGACTGAGAAAACGCTTAAATAGTGATACTAACTACAATAATAGTGATCATAGGATGTATTTGCGCTAAATTCTATTTAGACTATAATCATGAAAAAGACGTAAAAAAGCAGGAGCAACTGGAAGAAGCATATGACACAATTTCCATTGCTTTTAGCATGCAACGATCCAAATACTATCAGGATTTTAGCCATGTTGACATCAATGGGTTAATCCTAGGAATAAACGCCTATAAACTATACCAGCCTGATGCCCCAGTGCTTACAATTGATGATGTTCAGGAGTTTTTGTCTGTGGAATATGATGAAAACGGTGAGCCACGCGTGCTTAATCCGCCTGATAATATCAAAAAATTTATTGCATGGAAGCTCTCGTCTTCAGGATATAGGGAATTTGGTCATTATGCCAACACCATAGAAAAATACGGGAATGATCATGAAGGATATAAGAATCTAGATATATTAGAAACCGATATAGATACTCTAAATAAGCTAATTGAGGATTTTAATAACGATCCAAACAGGGAGGATTATATGAATCAATAATTTGTCCTCTGCATCAATTCAAACCAGAGTTTCTTATTAACGCAAAGGTATACATATTCGAGTATATGAACAAGATTAGAAAATTAGGATACATATTACTAGGTGTAATTATAGCATCTACACTATTCATAGGAATCAGGCAGTACTTGGCTTATAAGCAGGAGAAAAATGCAGAATATACCAGAATGGTTGAGACCATGTATGAATATGAAACATATGCTCTTTGCCTGGATCGAGCAAAATACTACAAAGACTTCAGTTATGCTGACGTCAATTTACTGACAATGGACCTTGCTGCATATAGATATTTTAATCCTACCGCTCCATCTCTTTCGATAGAGAACATAAAAGATTTCTTATCAAATGAGTTCTATGAAAATGGAGATTTACGTGTTCTAAATCAACCGGATAATATTAGAAAATACATTGAATGGTATGTACTCGAAGGTGGTTCAGATCGTACTACTGAATACCATATTTCCCTTATGAATTACAAAGAAGGGATAGAAGAATATAAAAATTTCGACATGTATACTACAGATGATATCGAAGCATTGAATAAGCTCATCGAAGAATTTGACAACTGTCCTGATAAAGAAATGTTCGAGTTCTAGTCCTCTCCCAGCATTCTTTCAGCATTACCACCAAGAACAAGTCTTAGCTCATTCTCTGATAAAGGCAATTTTTCAATAAACCGCCTGCTCTCTTTCTGGTTAGTCCAGGGACTGTCGGAGCCAAAGAGCATGCGTTCCGGGCCAAAGGCGCGGATGATCTTCATGTAACCATTAGAATCTAGCATTCTGGTGTCCTTATCGTCCCAGTAGCCATCGCCATTAGGCTCAATGTAATCAGATGAAAACGAAGTATCCAGGTACACCCCTGTATCAGCAAGAAGCTCCGGAACCTCATCCCAGTTTGTCCAGCCACCCATATGAGCAAGTATAAACTTAAAACCACTATTCTTCTTGTCACCTTCTCCCGGCAGGATCAGACCATGGCCATTACCTTCAATCTCATTCCAAACATTTCTGCACATCTGTGGCGAGCAATGAACAACCCCCGGAAATCCAATATCAATCCCCGCATGAGTTAATACAATCAGTCCGTTCTCTGCGGCGCAATCAATTATTCTAAGGAACTTTACGTCATCTATGTCACATTTTTGATAGACAGGATGGAGCTTGATTCCCTTAATCCCATGTTCTGCTATTCTTCTTAGCTCCGTCCGATAATCAGAAAACTCAGGATGGATGCAGCCAAAGGAAAGAACTCTTCTCCTTCCCGGTACATCACTGTCATTATTCTCATCAAAGTATTTTTCATTGTTCCTCAGCGATGAATCATTGACCTTCACAACTTGCGACGGAGCTGTCGCAACAGGAACAACCACCGAGACATCTATGTCAGCTTCCTCCATAGAGGCCAGAATCCCACTAACTGTCCCATCCGTATGTGCCTTAATGTGTGCTTCCCTGCTCAGCGCGTCTATTGCTCCGGCAGCAATCTTATCCGGAAATGTATGTGTATGAATATCAATGACCATATCGGTTAATCGCTCCAATCATGTCTTAATTTAAAATCGCCCCAGGTCTCCCCGGGGCGCTCGTATAGTCTTTATAATTACTCCTCTTCGTCTGAAAGGGATGTGCTCTGGTGAACCATGACCTCCTTGTTGTAGCAGGCGAAGGCACCATCCACAAGTGCAGCATCCGGTCTCTTTGTGAAAAGAGATATCACGGGAACTATAACGAGTCCTGCAATCATGCAGAATGCACCGGCGTTGATAGGTGACTGAAGAAGTTTCGGGAAGCTGCTTCTTACTGCCATGTTCGCAAGCATCACAACAGTTGAGAACACGAAGTTAACCCAGACAGCAACCTTGGTTGTGCCTCTCCAGTACAATCCATAGAGGAACGGAGCCAGGAATGCACCTGCCAGAGCTCCCCATGAAACACCCATGAGCTGAGCGATAAAGGTCACGTTCTGCTTGTACTGAATGATCGCGATCACAACAGAGATGGCAACGAATACAACTATAAGAGCCCTCATGATAAGGAGCTGTCTCTTTTCATCCATCTCCTTGTAAACATGGCCCTTCAAAAGGTCCAGAGTCAGAGTTGAACTGCTGGTAAGCACCAGTGATGAAAGTGTGGACATTGAAGCTGAAAGTACCAGCACAACTACAACAGCTATGAGAATATCAGGCATGCCTGAGAGCATTGTAGGAATGATTGAGTCGTATCCGCCATTAGCGATATCAACCTTATCGGAAAAGAGCCTTCCAAAGCCGCCAAGGAAGTAGCATCCGCCGGCAACTACAAAAGCAAAGAATGTAGATACGATGGTTCCCTTTGAGATTGCTCTCTCACTCTTTATCGCATAGAACTTCTGAACCATCTGAGGAAGTCCCCATGTACCCAGGGATGTAAGAAGTACTACACCTACAAGGTTAAGAGGGTCAGGTCCGAAGAATGATGCGAAGATGCCGGGTGTTGTTGAAACACTCTCATCGCTTATTCTTGCAAGGCCGTCGAGAGCTGCAAGGAATCCGCCCTGACTGTTAAGTACAGATAAAATAACTGCGCAGATACCGATCAGCATGATGATACCCTGAATGAAATCGTTGATGGCTGTAGCCATGTATCCGCCGGCGATAACATAAATACCGGTGAGAACTGCCATAACGATAACGCAGATAGAATAATCGATATTAAATGCCATACCAAAAAGTCTTGAAAGACCGTTATACAATGATGCTGTGTATGGTATCAGGAATATGAAAGTGATGATTGAAGCTGCAATCTTAAGAGATCTTCCGCCAAATCTTGCCGCAAAGAACTGAGGCATTGTTGCGGAATTAAGATGCTGTGTCATGATCCTGGTTCTACGTCCAAGAATTACCCATGCAAGGAGTGATCCGATAAGGGCATTTCCGATTCCGACCCAGGTAGATGCTATTCCGTATTTCCAGCCAAACTGACCGGCGTAACCAACGAAAATAACTGCCGAAAAATAAGATGTTCCGTAAGCAAAAGCTGTAACCCAGGGGCCAACAGATCTTCCGCCCAAAACGAAACCATTGACATCAGTGGAATTCTTCCTGCAGATGAAGCCGATTGTAATCATTACCGCAAAGAATACCACCAGTAACAGTGCTTTGATAATCATAAGATTTTCCCTCCAACAAACATTCTATTTAATACTGTAACGCTTTAAAGCGTGTTAGTCAAGAATGCTTGTGGAGGAAATTGTATAATTATTTAAAATATTAAAGAAGTGAGCTGATGCAAGCCTCAACGTCAGCTACGTCGGCTGTTGGCTCAAATCTTGCAACCACGTTTCCTTCGCGGTCGATGATGAACTTGGTAAAGTTCCACTTAATGTCAGGCTTCTTGTCCCATTCAGGATCTGCCTCTGCAAACATCTTCTCAAGAAGTGCCTTGAACTCATGCTCCTGGAAGCCCTCAAAGCCCTTCTGTGACTTAAGATATGTGTAAAGAGGAAGCTCATTCTCTCCGTTTACATCAGCCTTAGCCATCTGAGGGAAAGTAGTATTGTAATGAAGTGTACAGAACTCGTGAATCTCTTCATCTGTTCCGGGAGCCTGTGCACCGAACTGATTGCAAGGGATATCAACTATTTCAAGGCCCTTGTCATGGTACTTAAGGTACATCTCCTCAATTGGAGCGTACTGAGGTGTAAAACCACATCCTGTTGCAGTGTTTACAACCATGATAACCTTGCCCTTGTAATCTGCGAGGTTAAGTTCCTCTCCCTTTCCTGTCTTAAGTGTGTAATCGTAGATCATTATCTTTCCTCCTTAATGTTTATTGTATTAATATCTCTTTTACCAATTTGCTACTTCATCTGCGTTATGTACAAGCTTGGCATCCAATACCGCAGCGCCCTTGATATACTCTCCGAGCTTCTCAGCTGTCTTGCCGATTCCGCTTCCGCCGGAAGTTGCGAAGGCGTAAACCTTCTTGCCTTCCCAGTTATAATCCTTGCAGAATGTGTAAATTACTCTTGGCGCTGCTGCATACCAGATAGGGAAACCAATGTAGATAACGTCATACTTATCGAAATCCTCAACCTTTCCCTTAACAGGAACATCTTTTTTACCAACCTGTTCCTTGTTACATCTTGAAAGTGGATTGAGGTAGTTTATATCTGCCTTTGTGTAAAGTTCTGTCGGAACAATCTCGAAACAATCAGCTCCGATCTTCTTTGCAAATTCCTCTGCTACTGCTTTTGTTGTGCCTTCAGCACTGAAAAATGTTACTAATGTGCTCATACTTTGCCTCCATATTCTTTAAGCCTTTTATCCCGGGCTTTTATTCTTGATTTAAGCTTGTGCAAGCTGATTTGTATTTTGCACAATCAAATTGTATCACATCTTTATATATTTGCAAGTGCTTTTTTGGGGATGGGTGGGCTACATTAGGTATCTGTTGATATTCTCATACACACTGCGAATATCCAAATCTATATCATTGGATTCCATGGTTATGATCAGATTATCGCCAAGAACAATTCCATTCTGTTCGTATATCATTAACTTGTTAAAATTATCCAGGCAATAATCCGCATCTCCAAGCCTGCCTAAATGCTCCCAATATATGGTTTTTCTTTTCTTGATATTTAGAGCCACGAAATCAGGATACTTGGTAATACGGTTGTCTAAATCCAAACGCGGCTCATATACATACGGAATTTTCATATTAAACATAGTATCAGCTATTATCTTTTCACTCTTACTCTTAGATATCTCTTTATTCATGGTTTCAAATGATCTCTTTGGTGGATATGGATTCTGACATGGTGGCATGGATGCCAGCCATTTTTTGATATAATCCTCGTCGGTTGAGATTATAGGATTAATTAGACTCTGCTTTGCTGCACATGTGGAATTATAGATGTTCATTATTGAATTTATATTGCCGTTTTTTATGAACTTCTCCAACCTGCCAATCTGCTCTTGTATCTCTTTATTGACTTTTAGTTCATACTCCTTTTGGATTACAGGCCGTATCTCGTTTAGCTGCTTTCTACTTAGATAGATGAGTTTTCCTGACTGAGGATCTATTCGGTAGTATTGATGAAAACTCCCTCTTGAGGATGTCCGGATGCACTCATCAGGTACGTTTTTTAGTTTCTTTAAATTACTATCTGAGAGTTGCTTTAGTTTTTTGAGAATAGCCAGTTGTTTCTCCAACTCTCTCTTGTTATCTTCCATAACTATTCCTTCACTTTCTTGTTTTCTACCTGATTAAAATCCAGGTTACACTTTATAACCTGTATCAGGCTGCAGATGATATTAGCATATCAGGGTCTGAATAGTCTTTAAGATTCTATGAAGAATTATTAATTTTTGGAGGGGTAATCTTAAGAAATTAGTGGAATTACGTTAATGCGTACGGTATATCGAAAATCCAGGTCATGTTAAACAAGATTATTAGGAAAAACATGACCTGCAAAATTGCTCCAGTCATGTAATTTAGACTTTTTATTTTAAACATGAATTAATTAGCAAAAGAAGTCATGTTATATACATATTTTCTATTGAGCATGACTCTAATGTCATGCTTTATTGAATTTTCCTGCAAAACATGACTATATAGGGGTTCAAAAGTCATGCTCAAAGCAAATATTACTAGAAACATGACTTTTTCACTTTTAATAGACAAGTATGAGCCATGCACGCTCGAAATCGCCCAGCGATTCCCACTCTGTGCGCAGAAGTGCAACGAAATCACAGATTTCTGCACTTCTAGTGTCGCTTGACGGCATTCGCCGTATAAATAAGCAAAAAAAGTGCGACTTTTGAGTAAACTCAAGTCGCACTTCTTTCACTTATTTGCATGGCTCACTTTACAACAATGTTAACAATCCTGCCCGGTACATAAATCTCTTTTACAATAGTCTTGCCTTCAAGCTTATCAGCAATGAGCTCTTTACCCTTGGCGATAACTTCGTCCTTAGGATCTTCCTTGCCGATTGAGAGCTTCTCTTTAACCTTACCATTGATCTGTACTGCGATCTCAACAGTATCCTCAACGCACTTGGACTCATCATAGGTTGGCCATGGCTCAAATGCGATGGTGTTATCGTGACCAAGAAGCTGCCAAATCTCCTCACCTACGTGAGGGCAGATGCAGGAGAACATCTTGATGAAGTTCTCAGCATACTCTCTTGGGCACTTGCCTTCCTTGTAAACTGCGTTTACGAAGATCATCATCTGGGCGATGGCTGTGTTGAAGCCAAGTTCCTCAAAATCACCTGAAACCTTCTTAACAGTCTGGTGATATACCTTCTCGAGGTTTCCGCCTGACTGCTCAGTAATATTAGAAGGCTCTGTAAAGAATGTATATACACGGCCTATGAACTTTCTTGCGCCGGTAACTGCTGCTGAGTTCCAAGGCTTTGAAACCTCAAGAGGTCCCATGAACATCTCGTAGAGACGAAGTGTGTCAGCGCCGTACTCTTCAACGATATCACTTGGGTTAACGACGAACTCAGGGAATCTCTTACCCATCTTGATTCCGTTTTCGCCAAGGATCATTCCCTGATGTACGAGCTTCTTGAAAGGCTCTTTTACAGGAGAAAGACCTTTATGATAAAGGAATCTGTTCCAGATACGTGAGTACATAAGGTGTCCTACAGCATGCTCAGGTCCGCCGATGTAAAGGTCAACCGGCATCCAGTGCTTAAGGAGCTCCTGATTAGCAAACTCTTTATCATTATCCGGATCGATATATCTTAAGAAGTACCATGAAGAACCTGCACTACCGGGCATTGTTGATGTCTCTCTTGTGCCCTTAAGTCCGTTCTTGTCATAGGCCTTCCACTCTGTTGCATTCTCAAGAGGAGCCTTACCGTTCTTGCCCTTGTAATCTTCAAGCTCGGGAAGGATAACAGGAAGCTCTGAATCATCGAGGAATACGATGCTTCCGTCCTCTTTGTATACACATGGAACAGGCTCGCCCCAGTAACGCTGTCTTGCGAAGATCCACTCACGGAAGTGGTAGTTGACCTTCTCTCTTGCAACGCCCATATCTACGAGCTTCTTGGTAATAGCCTTCTTGGCCTCTTCTACTGTAAGGCCGTCAAACTCCTCTGAGTTCATAAGGATGCATCCCTTGCCGAGATAATCCTGCTTCTCAAATGCATGTGCGGAAATATCAACTGTTCCCTCTGCATTGTTGATTACCTGGATAAGCGGAAGCTTATGAACTTCTGCATACTCAAAGTCTCTCTGATCGTGAGCAGGTACGGCCATAACAGCACCAGTACCGTAGCTTGCAAGAACGAAGTCACCGATAAAGAGTGGAACTTCCTTGCCGTTTACAGGGTTGATAGCATAAAGTCCCTTAAGAGGACATCCTGACTTGGTCTTGTTAAGATCTGTACGATCAAGGTCGTTCTTCTTGAGTGTCTCGTCAATGTATGCCTGAACTTCTTCAGGATTCTCAACGCGGTCCATAAGTCCCTTGACGATCTCTCCGTCGGGAGCAAGAACCATGAATGTGATACCGTAAATTGTCTCGATACATGTGGTGAAGATTGAGAACTCTCCGCCGCCGACAATCTTGAAATCAACCTCTACACCGGTTGACTTGCCGATCCAGTTTCTCTGGATCTCCTTGGTTGACTCAGGCCAGTCGATCTCATTGAGGCCGTCAAGAAGCTCCTCAGCAAATGCCTGCTGGTCGATTACCCACTGCTTCATCATCTTCTTTACAACAGGGTATCCGCCACGCTCTGACTTACCGTCAATAACCTCATCATTTGAAAGAACTGTACCAAGCTCCTCACACCAGTTAACAGGCATGTCGATGTGCTTAGCATAACCTGCTTCGTAGAGCTTTTTGAAAATCCACTGTGTCCACTTGTAGAACTTGGGATCACTGGTTGCGATCATCTTGGACCAGTCGTAGTCAAATCCGAGCTCTTTGAGCTGCTTACTGAAGGTCTGAATATTCTTCTCTGTAAATCCTGCAGGATGATTACCTGTTGTTACAGCATACTGCTCAGCAGGAAGTCCGAAGGAGTCGTATCCCATGGGATGAAGAACGTTATATCCCTGCATACGCTTCATACGTGACATGATGTCTGTAGCTGTGTATCCTTCCGGATGACCAGCGTGAAGACCTACTCCTGAAGGATATGGAAACATATCAAGTGCATAATACTTGGGCTTTGAAAAATCCCAGACATCTGTCTTAAAGGTCTGATTCTCCTCCCAGTATTTCTGCCACTTCTTTTCAATTGCGTGATGGTTATATACTTCTGCCATAACTAAAGCTCCTCTTTATATTCAAAATATTAAAATCGATTATACCATTATCTCCACAAAACCCAAAGGAAAACATAAGCTCCGATTACTGCTGCCAGGGTAAATGGAATTCCGATCCTTGCAAAATCCCAGAAGGAAACCTCGTGTCCCTCTTTTCTTAGCATTCCAACGCCTGCGATGTTGCAGCTTGCGCCTACAGGAGTGATGTTTCCGCCAAGTGTTGCTCCGCATAGCAGTCCGAAGTACAGAAGATAAGGTGCAATTCCCAGAGATGCTGTAACTCCCTGAAGAACAGGAAGCATGGTAGCAACGTAAGGAATGTTATCAATAAATGCAGAGATAAGAACTGATCCCCATACTACTATTGTAAACAGCAGGAACAGATTGTTTCCGCCTGCCTTAACGATAAAGTTTGCAAGATCGTCAACAAGTCCGACGTTTGTAACTCCACCGATTACCATGAAAAGACCTGTAAGAAGAAGTACAGTGTCATAGTCAAGGTTCTTAACAACTCTCATGATACGGTCAGCATCGTGATCCTTAAAGTATTCCCAAACCATACCTACAACTGAGCATCCAAGGCAGATAAGACCGTTTGTGATCTCAGGTTTCTCGGGAATGAATGATGCAGCCATGAGGAGAACTACGTGAGCAACCATCATGATTGTAGGAACATAATCAGTAACTTTTGTCTTCTCTTCTGCGGATACAGGCTCTTTGTCTTTTCTGAAAAGGACCATCATGATCGGAATAGTTAAAAGAGCTCCAAGCTCAACCGCAAAGAATATACCGGGCTTTCCGTTCATCCAGAAGAAGTCATTGAAGTCCATCTTGGCATAAGCACCGAGCATGATCGATGTTGTATCACCGACCAGTGTTGCAGCTCCCTGAAGGTTGGATGAAACTGCGATTGAAATGATCATCGGAACCGGATTGATCTTAAGCTTTTTACAAACCGCAAGTCCAACGGGCGCAACCATAAGGAGTGTAGCCACGTTATCGATAAATGCTGATATAAGACCTGAGAACAGTGACATGAAGATCGTAACCCACATAACGTTGGGTGCCAGATCCAATAGGTGATCCGCGATCAGGTTCGGCATCTTGGAATCGATGAAATAATCAACAAGTAGCAGCGTACCGAAAATCATCAGTAGGACGTTCCAGTCAACAACGGAAAATACCGTGTTGTACGGAAGTATCCCCGTAATTATATATATTGCAGCAACGGCAAGAGCTATGATAGCACGTCTTTTTGGGAATGCGATCAGCCCCACATACATTGCCACAAACAAGATTATTGCAAGTGTTTTCAATTAAAGTTTCCTCTCTTTCTCAATTTTCACATAACATATCATAAGTCACTCCGTATTTTTCCGCAATGTCTTTTGCATAAGAAAGACCCTTTGGCGGACCGACCTCTACCTCATAAAGGCGTCGTCCCTCATCAGCCTTTACCACAAGGGATGCTGCCTTGGCAGTAACTGCGTCGTCATTGATTTCATCAATCTCGATGGCGAGCTTATGCATGTGAGTGTTGTAAATGGTCCTGATGCCCTTTTTAAGGATTGCCTTGGAGCAGTCCCTGGCAATGAAGTACCCCTCTTCAAACGAAGTGGTTGAGAAAGTTTCATTTAGCAGCAAAAGACTCTTTCCCGTAGCCGGTTCGTATAGCTCCTTAAAGCGCTTGCACTCCTCGCCAAGGCGCCCGAGGTCCATGGTCTTGTCCTCATCCGCCGGGAAGTGCGTGTAAATGGCATCTACAGGCACATATTCAAATTTGGTTCCGGGCACATAGATTCCGCCCTGTGCCATGAAAAAGAGCTGTCCCACGGTCTGGGTTATCGTAGTCTTACCGCCCATGTTGGCGCCGGTCAGGATATAAAGCGTGTGCTCATCAGTAAAATCAAGGTTGTTCTTAACTATGTCTGCAGCTGTTTCGCCGGCATGCTCAGTCAGGAGTTTGATGTTGTAAATTCCCTGCGCATCCATGGACTTTTCGCTGCTGCCTGCTTCAATGACACAAGGTTTGCAAAAGACAGCTCCCTTCCCGGTCATGCTTTCAACATATTCTGCCCACCTGATGTAATAGATAAACTCCGGCATCAGGTCGGTTATATCGGTCACGGTGACCATAGTGTATTTATTGAGAACAGTTCTAAGGTGCTTGACCGTCTGGCTCAGCATCCTGTCTGTTATCTTGTCCATGTAGTTGGTGACGGACTTTGTAGTATCATCCGCTTCCGACACCTTCATCATGCTCATCATGGCAAGCGGGCTGAATACAGGGGGAATAAAATCTGCACCTGTACCTAGTGGAGCCTTTGCCTGAATCTCATCAAATTTGTAATTATCGTCCCAGTCAGTGGAGGCCTGAACATTGTCTTTTGCCGAAACCTTGTCTACAAAGTGCTTGACCATGGTGGACTTGGAGAATGGCCTGCTGTTGACGGAAATAAGACCGATTCCGCAAGCTTCAAAGCGCTCATTTAGGTTGATGCCGACTGTTACACTCTTAAGATTGTTGGTATCTGCCTTGAGCTCTGCAATGTCTTTTTTCAGGCCCTCGAAGCCGTTGTCCTCATAGAGGTCATTTACATACTTCTTAAGCCCAAGAAGCCCCTCAGAATGAAGGTCCGCACCGTCAAGGCACTTCTGAATTGCCTCGATGCTGTCAATATAGTCGCGGATTTCCTCAAGCCTGTGTACCAGGTCCCAGACTCCGGGTTCATGGTCGCCGTCATGCTTGTAGCTGCCGTACTCTTTCAGGAAATTGACGCGGTCCAAGAGCTCTAAGAGTTCTTCCCGCATGGCCTTGTTTCTGTAAATGTCGTCAAAGACATCGCTCCTGTACTGAGCGTTGTGGGCATCGGCAGTCACGAGCTTCATGACATTTGTAATATAGGTCTGCTCATTCTTTTCCTTAGAGAGCTTTATAAGAACACTGTCCATGCCGATGTCATGGACAGTGAGGTCGCTCAGTTTCTTATATTCAAGTTTCTGGTCAGGAAAGATAAGGCTGTATTTCTCGGACATGACAGTCCCTCCGTAAAAAAGAATTACCAGTCAGAATCCCAGTCTGTTCCGCCGGAATCCCAGCTGTCATCGCTGCCCCAGTCGTAGTCTGAGTCATTGTCATCGCTGGATGAATGATATCTGTCGTAGTAGGACGAATCATCCCAGTCAGTTGTGCCCATTGATGAATCCCATGTATCTGAAACATAGTATTCATCATAGTTCTCCGATATTGTCGCAGGGCCGGGAGCAGTACTGCTGACTTCCCGCCAGCCATCATCATAGACGTACCAGTCATCACTTATGTAGTAGTAGATATCATTGTCGTATCTGTAATAGCCTCTGTGCCTGTTTTCGCGAAGGCTGCTGACAAAGACACTTATCATTATGATGACGACTACTATGTAAAAGAGACTTCTTATACCATTAAATAAACCGCCGCCTGAACCGGATCTCCCTCCTGATCCGAAGCCACCTCCGCCACCGGAGCGAGTTACACCTCCGCCTTTGTTGTTCGCCTTCTGATGAACGATCTCATCCTTAAGGCGCTGGTAGAGCTCATTTACAGCATATTCTTCATCCTTGCCCTGATAGCGGACAGCTCTTGAGCCATCACCTTTATTCTTGTAGACAATAAAATCTCCGTTGTCATCTTTATAAATACCGAAAGCTCTTGGCTCCTTGTAATCGACACCGATGAAAAATCGTGTCACTTCAGGGGCCGGGAGATTTCTGTTCTTGTACCACTGCTGCAGTTCTTCAATGGTCTTTGGGCCCTTCTCGTTTTTGTGGGAAGGATTGGGAGCTCCGCAGTCCGGGCACTGATGCAGAGTATCCTCGTATGTATTTCCGCAGTAATCACATTTTATCTTCATAATACAATTTTCTCCTCTGGGAACTATTATAGCATGAGTGAGTCACTGGGGGAGTTTCTTTATGCTGCGCCTTTACCCCGTCCCCAGGAATCAAAAATGAGCCACTGACTCCGTCCCTAGGGCTCAAAAACGCCCGGTCGAAATGACCGGGCGGGATATAACATAACCATGTTCAATTTAGTATAGCTTCTTTGAAGCTGCGTCTGCTGTGGCGAACGGGCCCGGGATTACGTCGCATCCCCTGTGCTCGCCAAGATAATCCACATTAAAGGTGATTGGTGTTCCATCAGGATTCTCGAACTTCTGTGAAGGCTCAAAAGCTTCACCAAGAGTATCTGTAGAGATCATGTCAGCTTTGAAGCCCTTAAGCACTTCATAGATATTTGTATCCAGGAAGTAGCCTCCATCCTTCTCAACAACGTCAACAAATACTTTTCCTGATTCATCGGCAAAAGAGTTCTTCTCATTCTTCCAGGCTGTTGCGCCCTCGAAGTATGCGTTTCCGTCAATCCATACAGGGAGATGACCAAAGTGAGGCTCAGCATGCTTAACCATATTCGGATGTTCTTCATCCATATCAAACTGCTCTATCCACTCATCATAGGTAGGATACTCGTCAAAGCAGTAGGTTCCAACCTTTCTGTTCTCAACCTGCTTCTGTGTCGGATCTGAATCGTTCTCAAGTACCAGATCATCAGACGGCCACTTCTGAATGAAGATATTGTTGTAGATACGGTCGTCTCCGTGAAGTATTGTCATAAAGCCCATAACCTCTGTTCTGTGAGGCATATGGTATGGTGTGTATCTCCAGGTTGTTCCCTCTCCCACCATGGTAAATGCGCCTGCGCAGAGGTTATGCACCATAGCTACGCCCTGAGTTGCGATGCGGAGTGAAACATCGGACAGAAGAATGTTGTTGTCGATAAGTGTCGGTCCGTGGCTGACCTCAACGAAGATATCCTGACAGGTCATTCCGCCCTGAAGCTGCTTGGCAAATGAAGGACGCTCATTGTCATGAAGAAGGTTCTGAGTGATCCTTGTTCCCTGTGCTTCCCAGTCGCACCAGATTCCCATGGTGCAGTGGTGGATGTGGTTTCGTCTCATCACAACGTCGATGGCTGCGTGCATCTTGATACCTGCGATCTCAGCGCCGCCCAGCTCCATCATGTTGTTGATGTGATGGATATGGTTGTCCTCGATGATGCTGAAAACACCGCCCATACGGCCGATGATTCCGCCCTGCTCACAGTGGTGGATATTGTTTCTGCGAATTATATGTCCGCCAATCTTCTCTTTTAACCAGCCATAGTACTGACCACGGCATACCGAATCCCTCTCCATCTGGGTAGGACTCTTAACGTGTTTGGTTGTATAGAAATTGCTGTTCTCGGGATCGTAGTAGCGTCCGACACAGATTCCTGCGCACTTGCTTCCCCAGATCTCACAGTCCTCGATGATCCAGCCCTTGCTCCAGTGAGGACTGATCATTCCGTCCTGATAAGCTGCAGGCGGAGCCCAGGTAGTTGCTGCCTTGTTGATATTAAAGCCTGTTACTGTAATATATCCAACGCCCTCTTTTTCAGGCATGAAGCACTCGCGCCTTACAGTGATCTCAACGTTTTCCTTGTTAGGATCTGCGCCACTGAAATTAGCATAGAATATGGTTTCATCCTTTTCTTTATCCTGCTCTGCATACCATTTCCATTTTGAATTCTCGGGATCCCAGGAGCAGTCATAAACTTCAGCTGCCACTACTTCATCTACACTGAGCGCCTCATAGAGAGCACGGTCGTTGATCCACACACATCCGGTATGTTTGTTGGGAGTCGCAAAGTACCAGTCGCCGTAAACCAGCGTAGTATAAGGATTGTAGCTGCCAAAGATTCCATTCTTAACCCTTGCTGTCCAAACGTCTCCCTTGTAATTTGTCCATCCTGTAAGCTTCTCCGCACCTGTGATGATTGCGCCAAGAGGCTCCTGACTCTTGTAAACGATACGCGCATCTTCACTTCCTGCATTTACGGGATTTACATATTCTCTGTAGGTTCCGGGTGCAACTAAAACTTCATCCCCTGCCTTAGCAACAGCCGCTGCCTCATTAATCCTCTTAAAGGGCAGTGCCTTGCTTCCATTACCATCATGTTTCGCATTTACATCAACATAAATTACCATAAAAGACCTCTTTCTTGTGTAATTTGAACAGCGGTAATTTCATTTTAAAGTAATTCTGATAGCGATTGCAACCGTAAATCCGCACTTTCCCGGGAGTGATTCAGGGAAGCGAAATAGCCCTTTGGCCTCTTCACCACCCCATGTCTGCCAGCCAGTCTGTCGTTCTTTTTTCGCGCTCTTTTGCGTGTTCAGGACTGAACTTCCCAAGAGTCAGTTCTCCCCTGACTTCGCCGTCCAGGATATAGAGCACTCTCTCGCACATGCTGGCCATCCTTCCATCGTGGGTCACCATAAGAATCGAAGTCCCTTCCCTGTTGATCTCCAGGAAGGCGTCAATGACCTCCGAGGCTGCAGACTGATTCAGCGCACCGGTGGGCTCATCTGCAAAAAGAATCTTCGGATTCATCATCATGCTTCGGCAGATACAGGCTCTCTGCAATTGTCCGCCGGATACTTCATTTATCCTTCGATCTGCAAGCTCACCTATCCCAAACTTTTCCATGAGCATGGCTGCGCGCCTGTAGTGTTCCTTTTTATTCTTCTTATCTGCATGCACCGCCGGCAAAACGATATTGTCGACGATACTTAAGTTCTTAATCATATTCATCTGCTGGAAAACAAAACCCATTTCCGTGAGCCTTAGCGCCGCTCTTTCATCCTCGCTCAGATCTGTTATGTTCCTTCCTCCCAGCACCGATTCGCCGCTATCCGCCCTGTCCATTCCCGACACATTATAAAGAAGTGTCGACTTGCCGGAGCCGGAAGGCCCCATTACAGCAATCATCTCACCTTCCTGCATGCTAAAGCTGACCGCTTTGAGTATGTCTTTTTTCCCAAGATTGGTTACTCTCAGTAATTCTGCCATATCTATTCCTTTCCTTACGCATTCTGCTAATACCCGATCACTCACCCAGGCACTCATATGCTCTGATTCCATCAATTTCTCGGAGGCTTATAAAAAGAGCTGTCAGAGCTGTTATCAGTATCACGAGAGGCACCACGGTAAATATGAATGCAGGTTTTAGAATAAAATGAAAACCATGCGCTCCCATGGCGCCAAGAAGCATCCCTGCCAGGGCCTCTCCCGGCACAATTCCCGCAAATATTCCTACCAAGAGACCTATGAATGCTGTAGCAAGATTTCTCTTTGCATACTTTATTTTGATGTCGCCGGATGTAAAGCCAAGGGCCTTCATAAGGGCACTATCGCTCCTCTCTTTCCATATCATCAGACGGGTCATGAGAAGGACCACAGTGAAAAGTATCAGGCACGCCAGCACTGTGCAGATACCAAAGGCTCCTGATATCTTTTTGATGGTCTGTCCGTATGTCCCCTGAAGATAATCCTCTATAAGGGTGATGCGCATTCCGTCTGCACTGAAGTTCTCTTTATACTCGCTCACCCATTCACCGGGGGAATTTCCGTCCTCAAGAGAGAGATAGATAATGCTCCACATAACGCTTCCAATGTTGCCGGGCTCATCAAAACACGCTTTGGCGCTCTTTCCGCCATTGGTGATATCCGAATAAATCCCGCAGATTCTGCAGGTGAGGGTCTTAGGATCTGCTCCGGTGCTGCTTTTGATAACCTGAAGTTCATCCCCAACCTTTATATTCATCTCCCGGGCATTCAGTATCGACAGGGCTATCTCATTTTCTTTTTCCGGGAAACTGCCTTCCGTATATTTCACCGGATACTTGCCGTGATCGCCATTCTCTATCATGAGGTCATAGGAGGAGCCATCAGAGAGACTTACCCCGTAGACAGAAGTCTGCATCAGGGCGTAGTCACTGACCCTCGCATCCTGCTCCAGAGTTTTTGCCAAGGCATCTACAGTCTCTTTTGTATTGGCGCTTTGCCTGATATCAATCCTGATCTGACTCTCACCTATTCCCATGTATGTGGCAAATCCAGGGGCTGCGATGGTGCTTTTCATATTGAAAGGTACAAGGATGATAAACACCGCTGCTGCAGTGATAATGCCGACAGGGATGAGAAGGCTCTTTTGTCTGCCGAAGGTCCCACGGCCATACATAGCTTCCACAGCTGAGAGCTTCTCCATGCTGCGAAGGGTTCTTAGTATCGAGAGCAGGATTATAGCTTCTGCAGCTATGGCACCAAGGATTGCCACGAGGATGATGACTGCTGTGTTTCCCGGATTGCCGTACAGTTCTCTCATCTTGGCGCTTAAGGGTCCGGAGATGATAATCGCTGCGATAAGCCCCAGATACAAGCCTGCGGCTGACAGCAAAAGATATTTCGAGAAGTACATACCGCGGATCCCTCCCCGGGATATTCCTACAGCTTTCATTATTCCGATTTCTCTTTTGTCCTTCTCAAGCTGCGTCATAATCAGGGTGCGAATGCAGAGCATGGAGATAAAAAGGACCACGACGCTGACAAGCAGTATCACCAGGATCATTATTCCGTCGGATAGTGCGTTCATCATGCGTATCAAAGGGCCTGTGATTGTCGGTCCGTTTTCGGGGAGGCTTGCCTTGTGGTATGCAGTTGCAAAGGCGTTCATGTCGCTGTCCTCGCAGAGCCTGAACTCGATCAGGTACTCCTCACTTCCATGGGGTTTTAGACGCTCATAGTCCCGGGCGTTTACGAGAAACCTCTTGGAGGAAGCCATCATGGAATTCATCTGAGAGTCGCGTAGAAACCCTGACACGGTGAGAGATTCAGACCCCATGCGCATTATATCGCCGCTTTCCACCTCGTATTCTTCTCTGTAGCACGCGGGAACATAGACCTCACCTTCATTTGGTTGGATCACGTTATTGTCTGCATCGATCAGAAAATCAAACTTATCACTCTGCATACAAAGTCCGTTATCCTGCGTATTTTCAGATAAAGATTTCTCACCGATTGAAAGGTCTGCGTTCTGGAGGTTTAGAAACTTTACGATCTGCATCTCTTCCACATCGGTTCTGTCCTGCGCAAACTCCGAGATGTCTTTTGCCGAGATATCACCCATATGCATCTGCAGAAAATCAGGCGTTCCGGCAGTTTCCATAAGCCGGTCAACAGAACCCAAAAGTCCCGCAAAAAGCATAATTGCAAGACTAAGCAGCATGGCCGAAGATGCCATGAAAAAACATGTCGCTGCAGCCACGAACTTTTCCGCCTTTATGCTGTTAAACAATAGTCGCTTCTTCATTGTGTTCATCGCCCTCCAAGGCTCTTACGTCTCTAAACATGTATAGTGTTATGGCCGTCACTGCCAGCAGCACACCCGAAATCATGACGACCACTGCTGCTCCGCGACCAACGCCAACCTGTTGCAAAGTTGCAATTTTATCTGCCAGAAATCCTGCTCCGCCGTAGGCAACCACATAGCCGAGCTGAGAGAGCAGGCTTATAAGCCCCCAGGCCCTTCCCTGCTTGGCCGGGTCTATATTGGTCCTCGTCAGATAATCAAGGCAGTTGTTAGCAAAGGGCAGCATAAAGAAAAATATGAAGCCAAATAAGCATATAAGAACAATGTCTTCTTTCAGGCTAAAGCCGATCATGGCAAAGCCTGCGAGAGCAAGAGAAATACTTAGCACTCCGGTAAAGTTCTTTCTGATCCCGAATATGCCGATAAAAATGCCTGACACAAGCATTCCGCTTGCACACAGTGTCTCTGCGATGCCCAGCATTTCGCTGTCTGTAAAATCAAGTATCATGGGCTCCGAGAGGATCTGCAGCGTTCCCATAAAGCAGGTCATTACTGAGGAGACGATGATCAGTATCATAATTCCGCGCTTCTTTGTAATGGCATGCCATCCCTCTTTGAAGCTCTCAAAAAAAGATTCCTTCTGCTCTGCGGCTTTTGCACAAATCCCTTTTCTGACTATAGCCGTGCAGATCACTGTCAGCACAAAGGTTGCGATGTCGATCACCAGCAGGAGCTTCACATCGCTAACCGTCAGCAAAAGCCCCGCTATAATGGGCGATATCAGGTATCTTGCGCTTCCGGCGATGCTTACCATTCCGCTGGCCCTGGAGTACTCCTCTTTTGTCAAAAGATCTGTCACAGTAGCCCGGTATGCCGGCTCAAGGAGCGATGAAAACACAGAGCTGATAAATACTCCGATACATATCTGATAGAGCTGTGCGCCTCCGCGCATCATGCAGATTAGGATGTATATCAGTCCCAGTGCTGACAGGCCATCGCCGATCATCATGAGGAGTCTCCTGTCATACCTATCTGCCAGAACTCCCGCCGGCGCCGACAAAAGCAGCGTTGGAAGGAAGGCCAGCAGCGCCACCAGTGCCATGCTCCCGGCACTTCCCGTCTGCTTGAACACATATACGCTAAGGCCAAAGCTGGTCAGCCCGCCGCCTATTGCTGAAATTATCTCGCCGCTCCATAGGAGCAGAAATTTGTTAAAGCCTGATTTCTGATTCATAGGTTTTATTCCTTTCGTTCTTGGGTTTAATTCTACCGACAAGTTGTCGGTCATTGGGTTTAATATATGGGACCTGCTGCAAACGTGCGTACAAGTCCCTTTTAAGTTTTGTTATATGTGGCTGCCTTATTCCTTGAAAGCACTCATCATTATCTTGCTAAGGCTTCCCTCCCCGGCTCCGAGGATCTTTTCTGTGTGATAGATAAATGCCTTGCCCTTGGATAGCTTTTCCTTGGGCGTAAGTTCTGCCAGATCATCAAACGCCACGTTACTGTATACCATGATCATCTCAGCAGCTTCTGACGGGTATTTGGAATTAAATATTCCTTCCTTATTGCCCTCCCTGATAAGCCTTGCATAAAGAGGCACAACCTCTTTTATGAGACGCTCCTGCATCTTCTGGTGAAGGAGTGCGTTCTGCGGTTTGTGAAGCTGCTCAAGTACTTCTGTTCCGGTCTCGCTTTTGATGTTCAGAGCCTGGATTGCTCCC
>JAEEGK010011502.1_pt1 | contig 20211 bp, 16 predicted proteins | sample 8958771 | NCBI WGS metagenome assembly JAEEGK01 (sample SAMN16246547, study PRJNA631951) | gut metagenome | biome: gut microbiome; feature: rumen; material: SC-attached | host: Bos | place: Iran: Karaj | collected 2018-10
ATCCCCAATCCCCAATCCCCAATCCCCAATCAATTATTTTACATGATAAATAATTTTAGACTTTATATATAATTATTAAAAAAAATTAAATTTAATAATTAATGAAATCAAAAAAAAAATTAATTGATTTGAAAAAATTTTTTTACTTTAAAACAAATTACTAATCATTAATTATTTAGAATTATTAATCAAAAATTTTTTTAAAAGCATTTTCATCTAAATTACTTAAAATTCCAATTTTATTATTAGAAATCATAGAAATCATTTTGTTCTTATCTTCTAAATCCCAAGACAGACCTAATTTACTTTCTTTTTTATAATTTCTTGAATAACTATTATCTTTATTGAAAAATTTAGAAATATCATTTAAATTATTACTTAAAGCTAATGGTAATTTAAAATAATTTCTTTTATTATTTTTTTTATCTTCAAAATAATTATAATCATTTAAAGACAAAATATTATTTTTTAATTCAAATCTTTTTTTTTCTTTTATTTTCCTCAAATATAAATTTGAAAAAGTACTTCTTTTAGTTTTAGATAAAGTATTATTAAAATAATTTGTAGTATAATTTCTTGAAGTATTATTACTTAAAGAAAAATTAAATGATTTATCTAAAAAAATATTTCTTGTTGTTAAATCATTATTCTGTATTTTTATTTTTGGTAAATTAAAATTGTTTGATTTAGAATTTATAAAATAAATAAAAATAAATATTTGATTTTTTATAAATTTATATATATAATTCATACCAAATGATAAAGGAATAAACCTTGGAAATTGTTTTGAAGGTGCTAATTGATTTAAATATAAATTAAATTTTTTTTCTGAAATAATATCATAATTAATATTATTCATTTTTTCAATTAAAGTATTATAGTCTATTTTTTTTTTAAAATCATTCCAATCGTTATTTATATTTAATATATATTTAAATATTTCAAAAATATGTTTTTGAATATTTGATAATTTATCATTTGATATAAAATCTAAAAATAAATCATAGGTAAAATTATTTATTAATATTTTTGATTCTTTTTGAGCTTCTTCATAGTCAAAATCTGAGATTTTTAATTCTTTGAAAAAATTGATATTTATTTTTTTTTTCCCTAGTAACAAAGATCTTTTTAATAATCTTTCATTTTTAAAATCTTTTAATTTAAAGGGATTATATTTTTTTCTTTCATATTGATTTAAAGAAACTGAGACTATTTCTTTTGTTTTTTTCATTATAATTATTTTATATATTTAATATATTTAATAATTTATCTTTAAGATTTAAAAAAATAAAAAATTAAAATTTAATAATTTCCTTTAAATTGAAAAGAATAAGTTTGAAAAAAATAAATATTATTTAAAGTCATTAATGGAAAGTTTTTTTACTTAAATTATAATTTTTTTTAACATTTTTTTTATTCTTATTTTTTCCATAAGAATAATTCCCTACTTTATCAATAGCATCATTTAATTTAAGAATTTCATTATTATAATAATTTTTATTATATTTATCAAACCAATTTCTACTGAATTTATAAATATTTTTTTCATAATTATCCTTATTAAAAGTATAATTATTTTCAGAATCTAATTTTAAAGTATTGTTAAAAGGTTTATTACTTTTTAAATTTGAAGATGATTTAAAAAAATTTTGATTTAAATTATCATTTATATTATCATTAATATAATTATTAGATATAAGAGGCTCATACTTTCTTTCTAAAAGCTTATTAGAAATAAAATTATTTTTATTAGAACTTAAACTTCTTATATTTTCAAAGTTAAAATCACTATTTTTTTTATTGTTTCTTTTTATTGATAATTCAGTTTCAACATTAATTTTATTTACAGGAGATATCTCATTTTGAAATCTATTAATATTAGAATTTAAACTATAAATTCTATTAAGAGAATTAGAAAGAATATTTTTTTGAAAAATCTCAGTATTACTATTTGAATTATTATATTTATTAGAATCAAATTTATTATTTTGATACGAATTAAAAAAATCAGAAGATTTCTGATAAGGTATTTTATATTTTTTCACATTTGGTTCTAACATTTCAAATAAATTTTTTAATTTACCATCATTCATTAATTTATCTATTTGATAATCATTATAAGAAAAATAATTATTTTTATCTAACTCTTTATGTTCTTTATGCTTTTTTTTTATTAAATTTATTTTTGAATAAATATCTTCAAAGTTATTATCTAATGAAATATATTTTTGATTTTTATTTTCATTTATATCTATATTATCTTTTATTATTTCATTTCCATTTATTCCATTGTCTTTATTTAAATCTTCTTTACTTTTATTATTTAAATTTTCATTTTCTTCTTTTTCCATAATAAATAAATTAAAATAAAATTAAATTAAAAAAATAAAAAAAATAAAAATTTTGTAAAACAAACATTATCCCACAAAAAAATATAAAAAATTTAAAAAAAAAATGAGTTTTCATCATCATAGTCCTAAAAGAAATCGTCGTTCTGTGTCTCAACCAAAGTCTGCTTTTGACGCTGAAATAAATGTATTATATGAAAGTATAATAAAAAAGCAACAATCAGGATATTCACAAGAAGAACTTTTACCTCATAATGAAGAAAATTTTAAATATATATATTATATAATGACCAAAATAAATAAAACAGATAATGAGATTTTCCTCGTTAAATTATATTTACAAAACTTAGAAAAATTTATTCAAATTTTTATTGATGTTACAACACCTTTAAAAGATTTATTAGATAAAATAGCAAGTCAAATTATGGTTGAAAATTTTGATAATAATAATATGGTTTGTAAAACAGGAGATAAAGGAGATAAGGTTTATTTAATTTTAAAAGGTTCTGTATCAGTTCTTTTACAAAAAGAAAAAATAATTACTATGTCTAAATTAGATTATATTTGTTATTTAGTTAATTTACATTTATATCAAGAAAATGATTTAATTTCTAGGATTTTATTAGTTAATAGAGAAAAATTTAATATTGATGAAAGAGAACTAAATATGTTATTTAGTATGTTTCATTTATATAAATTTTTTGTGGATAATAAAATAAAAAAAAAATATAGTTTATTTGTATTTTTTTTTGAGCAAAATATTAATATTAAAGAACAAGTCCAATTAAATTTTGATGTTCATTTCGATAAAGTAATTCATTTAGGAGGTCTAGATGATTTTATGATGAATGATATATTTAATTTTTATAATTTAGCTTATGATAACATAGTAGAAAATTATAATAAAACAAAACTCGAAAATTATCAAATAAGTATGAATAATCAATTTTATAACAGTAAAAGTAATAGTAATAGTAACAATAACAGTAATCGTAATAATGGTAAAATAAGTTCAAATAATATAAATATAGATAATTCAATTAAATTAAATATAGACAATATTAATAATAATGAAAATAATAATAATCAAATTCCTTCATCAAGGAAATCAATAAGTAATTCAATAATTTTTTCCCCTAAACGTGCAAGTCTACGCCCTCGTCCTTTTAGAATTTCAGGTGTTCGTTCATCTTTAAAAAGTAAATCTCTATCTTCATTAATTGATGAAATTCTTCAAATACCTTCTTTACCTTATGAAGTAATATATGAAATTGATAAAGAAAATTATAAAAAAAGATTTATTCCAAATATTATGAGAAGATCAGATTTAGTTGATTTTAAATTATATGAATATATTGAAATTACTACTTTAACTGAAGGAGATATTTTCGGAGAAATTGCTTTACAAAATTCTTCAAAGAAAAGAACTGCAACAATAATCACTAATGAATTTTGTGTTTTTGGTACTTTAACTAAAACTTTATATAATTATTGTTTAAAAAGTACACAGGAAAAAATAAGAAATATAAGAATTGACTTTTTTTTAAATGGTCCTATTTTTAAAGGAGTTAATCAACCTATTTTTGAAGGAAAATATTATAATTGGTTTATTAAGACAAAATATAAAAATAAAAAAGTATTATTTAAACAAGGTGAAAAAAGAGAAAAAATTTTTTTTATAAAAAAAGGAGAAGTTGAATTAAACTCAAAAATGACTTTTATTGAATTAAATAAATTAATTGAATATAATGGAGGAGAAATTAAAGATGATTTACCTAGAAAATATTGTTATGAATCAGTTGATTTTAATAAATTTTATAATGAAGATATTCAAAATTTTAAATTAGGATGTTTTAAAGATAATGAAATTATTGGTTTAGATTATTTTTTAATGGATAATAAATTTATTTGTGATTGTGAAATTTACTCTATCACTTGTTCTCTCTTTGAATTAGAAGATAATTTATATCAAAATTTATTAAATGAAAATCAAATTAAGAATAATATTGAAACTTACATTGAACAAAAAAAAAAAATTTTATGTGAAAGATTAATAAAAATTAGGGATACTAAAATAGAAAATGAAATAAATAATATAAGAATAACTGAAAAAAGAAAAAAATCTTTAATACAAAATGATATTATAAAGAAGAAAGCAAATTTAGTTTTCAGTTTAATGAAAACTGTTAAAGTGAATAAAAATATAAAATTAACTAAATTACCTGAAATAGAAAATTCAATTCATCAATCAAATAAAAAATGTGTTTTAAGTAGAAATTTTCTTTCAAATAATAATATTGAAAATAATAAAAAACAATATTATACAATTTCGAATGAAAAAGAAATTTCAAAATTAAATAATTCAAATAATAAAAATAATGGAAATAATTCAATTGTTAAAAAAATAAGATTTAATGTTTCAGTTAATAATAATGATGAAAAACTTATGACAATGACAAATTTAAAATATTTTAGAAGAAAAAATTTTTCATTAAAAGAAGCTAAAAATGTTTTAAATAAAAAACCAATATTAAATTTAAAAACTTTAAGAACTAAAGAATTAATTTTGCCAAAAAGAAATAATATAAAAGTAATTAGAAAAAGATATAATGAAAATAAATTAATAAATAAAGAAGAAGAATTTTATATGACTCATACTCAAATTTATACAAATTTATTTAATTCTGAATCTAAGAAAAAAACTGTTAATAAAATTAAAAATGATTTTATTGATGTTCTTTGCTTAGATAATTGGGCTGAAAAACATTATATAAATCCAAAAGAAAAAAAACAATATGTTCCTAAGTTAAAAATTAAATCTAATTCAAAATCTTTTAATGTAAATGGATAGAAAATATATTTTTTATATAAAGTTTTTTTTAATATTTTTTTCACATAATCAAATATAAATCTTTAAATAGATTTATTTATAATAAACTATTCCTTTAATAAAAAATATTTTTTTTGTTGTTTGTTTAAAGCGGTGTCATTTTCAAAAAGAAAGAAAAGAAACTTTGATAATAGTTAAATATAAATTCATATAATATTAAAAAAAAAAAAATATGAAATTTTAAAAAAATTTATTTTAATAAAATTGCTTGATAATAATTAAAAAAAAAAAATATTTTTTTTAACAAAATTTCTCAAAACAATAATAATTATATCAAAATTAAACATCTTAATTTTCTAATATGCGTATATAATAATTAACATTAAAAATAAATAAAAAAAACACCCCCTCCAAATGTCAAAATTTTTACAAAATAATACTCCATCATATGAAGATTCATATGAATTTTACAATAAAGAAGAAGACATTTTTATGATTGATAAAAGGTATATCCCTGGTTGTCCTGAATATTTTAATTCTTCAATAAATGATGATAGTACTGATTACTCAAAAAATCATCAAAAAGAGGAAAATCTTTCTCCATTAAATCCAGAGGAAGAAATTTCAGATGTTAAACCATCTGATATAAAAGGTAATCAAAAACACCCTAAAAAGCCATTCAAAACTCAAAAGAATAGAATTGATTATCAAATTAAAAAGTTTTTAAAAGAATTTAAAGATTTTGAAAAAGAAGAAATTAAAAAAAAATGCAGAATAAAAAAACAAATATTTCATTTTAATAGATATTTCATTAATAAATGTAGTAATAAATATCTCAATCAATTATTTCAAAAAAATTTATATTTTATTTTTACTCATAATTCCTATGAAGAACCAAATGACATAGAAAAAAAAAAATTTAAAAGTTTTAAAAATTGGGTTAAAAGAGTTGAAAAAGATGAAGAAAATTATAAAGACATTGCTTATATTAAAAATGAAAAGATTTTGGAAAGATTAAGAAAGTTTTACGAAAATAAAAAGAAAAAAAACAAATTATCAAGTGCCATAATAAACTTTTTTTCAAAGATATTTTAGAGAAAAAAAATTGAAATAAAAAAAATATATTAGGTTAAATAAAATTAATTATTGGATTACCCTCAAAAATTTTAGAATTGTTTTTTAATAATTTTAAGAAAAAAAACATAAAATAAACAATTATTCTTTAAAAAGTTTTAAAAAATATTATAAAAATTAGGAAAAAGAATCTTTATTATTTTTATTTTGAGAATAATATTATTAAAAAGAAAATCATTATATTATTTTTAATTGTAAAAAGATTTATAAAAAGATATTATTCTTATTCAAGTTGTTTTATTCATTTTCAATTTTGAGTGTCTTATTCTTGTTTTATTCTAAAATCATCTTTATTAAAAAACTTTTTATCTTATTTAATATAGTTTATTAATTGATTTCTTCCTTACTTGTCATTGATATATATTTTTTAAAGTTTTTCTTATAATCATCATTCATTGAAATATAAAATTTAAAATTATTAATGCTAAAAGAAAATCATTTTTTTTAAAACCATTAAAATTTCATTTTAAATATTAATACAAAAAAATCAACCCATAAATCTTTTTATTATTATAAGAGATAATAAATTCAAAATAAATAAATAATATAACTCATTGTGGTGGTAAATATTATTTTATTTTTAAAATATTTAATCAAATTATACTATATTAAACTTTTAAAATAAAAAGAAGATAGTGAACATTTAGATTTTATAGAACAAAATAAATAGATAATTAATAAAAGAAATAGAAATAATTTCATTTTTTAATTTATCATCTTCTTTATATATTTTCATCATCAAAAATATAAGAAATATTTGTAAATTGATGAAAAATAATAAATAATAATATTTAAATTTTTAAATTATGTTCTATGAAATAATATTTTAAAATAAAATTATTCTAAAATTAATAAATTTATATTAATTATGATTTCTTTATTTATTTAACATTTTTTTTATTTGATTTTGAAGATTTAAAATTTCATCATCTAAGCATTCAATTTCTCTTTTTATTTGAGTTGGACGTATAAAAACTTCTTCGTTTTCATACAATCTATTTCTATTTCTATTTGAAATATTTTTATTTTTTTTTAAAATATTATTAATTTGAATATTTTCTTTTAGATTAATATTATTATTATCATTTTTTTTATTATTATAAAATTTAATATTATTAAAATTACTTATTGAATCATTATTATCTATTAAATTTTCATTTATATTATATTCATTATCATTATTATTTAAAGATTTAATATATTCTTCTTTATAAGTATTTTCTGTGAATAATTTTGGATTTAAATTTGTTCTTCTTAATAAATTTTCTAAATATTTAATTACTGAGTTTTTATAATTTAAATCATTTAATAACATTTCATTTTTATTTCTTATTAAATCATTATTATTCAAATTCTCACTTAATTCATTATATTTTTTTCTCATTATTATATTTTCGTTTTGTAAATTATGATTTTTATTTTCTAACTCTTCATTTAAATTATTTATTAAATTTAATTTATTCATTAAATCCTCATTAATATTTTTTTCATTTTGTAATTTCTCATTCAATTCAATAATATATTTTCCATATTTTCCTTTTTCTTTTTTTTTACTTTTAATCATTTTTCTTAAAGACTCATTTTCTGAAATTAATACTTTAAATTTATCTTCATATTTTTTAATTAAATTATGATAATTTCCATTTAATTCATAATTAAAGTTTATATTATTATCTTTTTTATTATTAATATTTAAAGTATAAATATTATCATTAACTAAATTATTTTTAATTGAATCTTCAGTTATTAATATTTCAGATATTTCAAAAGTATTTTCATTCAATTTTGGATTAAAAATCATTTGACAAAATTGATTTATTGTATTGTAAATTTCATTAAAAATATTATTTTTATCATTATTTAAAGGAAGTAAATTTGATAATGTTGATAATTTTTTTCCATATTTTCTTACTAATTTAATAAACACTATTATTTTATCTTTTGCTTTCATTGATTTTTCTTTGAATGTTTCAAATTCATTTTTTAATAAAAGGAATTGACTAATTTTAAATTATAAAAATATTACTTTACTCTTGAAATGTAATTAAGTTTTCTTCATTTTGATTTTTTTCTGATTCTATGCTATTTTTATTTAAATTATTGATTTTCGTATTTAATTGTTTAGTGTGATTATTATTTGATTCATAATAAGTTTGACTTAGAATTTTATTATTTGATATTTCACTTAAATTATTTATAAAATTATTATTATTTTCTGAATAATTATCTTTTTCATTTTTATTTTGAAAAATATCTATACTACTATTTTTAAATTTTTTCATAACTAAATAATTAAAAGGTTTATTACTTACTGTCTTGATGTTTTGTTGAAATAAAATTTTGATATTTTTGTAAGTTTAAATTTTTAAAGGAATTATTTTTTATTAAATAATTTGGTCTTTTGTTTTTATGTTTTTCTAATTTCGTTTTATTTTCTACTATTCTTTTTTTTTTGTTAATATTTTCTATATTTATATCTTCCATTTTTTAAAATTTAAATATTTAAATTTTTTTATATGAAAAACAATTATATGTAAAAATTAAAAGAATAATTTATAAATTACCTATTTATAAATCCTTCTTTAATTTTTCAATTTAAAATTAAATCATTTTTATAATTAAAAGTTATTTTACTTGTTTTTATTATATTAATATTATTTTGAAAATTAAATTCATTTTTTCTTTAAATTCTTATTTATATAATTTAAATTATATTGTTTTAATTAATTTTTCTGGCTATAATTTATATTTAATTGATTTAAGAAATATTTCAATGAGTTTCTCTAAAAATCTTTTTCCATAATTCAAAATAATTTTAATGTCAACAACAAACAATCATTTTAATTTCTTTACATTTATTTTAAATTTAATATCAAAACAAAAAAAGATTTACTTCTTATTAAATGAATTATTTAATTATATTCTTCCAACTTTTATATTTTATATGTACTGCATACAGAATTTCAATAAAAAAAAAGTTTTAAGTATTTTAAAGAAGAAATAATTTATATTTAAATTAAAAAATACATATATTAATAATATTTAACTTAAATTTGAATTTTAAAAGGATGTTTTTCCTCTTAAAATTATTTAAGATTCAAATTCTTTGATATAAAACAATAATATTTTTATTTTGCATTATTCTTTATTTTAATACATAATAATTATTTTTTTTAAATTAAATGCTCATATTACATAGAATAAACATTAGTAACAATCCTAATCAAAAGATTAATAAATCAAAAGAAAAACAAAATTTAAATACAAAAAGAACAGAGAAAGTGACTAAAAATAAATTAAATCAAAATAAAATATTATCATTTATATATAAATCAAATTTAGAAAAAAGATCAAATACAATAAATTTAAAAGGAATTAACTATTCAAATAATCTTTTATTAAGTAAAGAAACAATTGCAAGTAAATCATCGATTTTTAGGAAAGAAAATAAAACAAAAAAAGAAAATGAAAATGCAAGAAGATTAATAACTTTTTTAAAATTTAAATGTTTTATTTGTGATAATGTTTTTATTACTTTATATTCAACTAATTTTTGTCAACATAAATTTTGTAAAATTTGTGGAAGGAATTATTATGAAGAATTAATAGAATTAGGAATTTTTGATAGTAAATGTCCTAAATTTTTTTGTGATAAACACTTAGACTTAAAAATAATTAAATTGCTTATTTCACCTTTTTATTTTCAAAGAATCAATTCCAATTCTTTTACAAAGAATAATATAAACTTAAATAATAATTTAATTATATATAATGGTGATACAAATAATAAAAATTTAATAGAAGAAAAATATGATAAATATTTGTTTAATAAAAATATTTGTGAATTTACTGAAAAACCTAAAGATATAATTAAGGATTATTTAAAAGTAAAAAATTTACTTTGTCCTAAATGTGGTAAACCATCTTTATTTGGTAGAAATTCTAATATATATATTAAATGTTTAAATTGTTCTTTTCAATTATGTAAATATTGTTTTAAAGAATATAGTGATGAACATTTAAATCAAAGATCTCCTAATTATTGTAAAATTTTTTTTAGAAATTTATTTGGAATTAAAAAAGGAAAAAAAAATGATTTAGGCTTTTTTATTATCTGTTTTATTTTTGGTTATTTTGTTTTTTTAATTGGTTTTGCAAAATGGCTCACTAGTTTTTTTGTTAATGAAAGAAAACATTTTTTTATTTTTACATTTATTTTTATATTATCTTTTATTTTTTCATTTTTTATTACTATTTTAATTTTTCCTTATTATCCTTTAATTACATATATTTTTGAATATTTTTAATTTATATAAATTTATGAATAATTTAATGACAAAATTTTTTATAAATACAAATATTAAAAAATTAATTGAATTAAATAAAAACATCAAATCAAAAATTGTCATTTTTCCTGAAGAATTTAGACTGACTTAAAAAAACATCAAAAAAAAAAATGTTGTTTATATTGATGGTATTTTTTAATGCAATGATAATTTAATAAAAAAGAAATAAAATACTAATTTTAAGAATATTATGTATATTATTAATAATTAATAAACAATAATTTATTATATTATTATGAATTTATAGGAAATATTTAATATTTTTAACCTCCAATAAAAAAGATTATTTATATATAATTTGTAAATGAAGATTTATCGATATAAAATATAAATATCATTTTTTCAATTAAATTAACTTTATTAATTATTTCCATTTGTATTTTTAATATAATGACTAAATTTAAATGACATTTATTATCTTTTTTCATTTAAATTATCTAAAACTCGGAAAAAAATTATTCTTATTTTTTAATTATTAAAATAATTATTTTAAAATAGTTTAATAATTATTTTGATAAATCTTTAAAAAAATCTTTATATTTTTTTATTAAAATATATTTTCTTCAATTAAACTCTAACTTAAATCATTTTCCTATAGTAATTTTATAGATAAATAAAATCATATTTTCAAAAAAAAAGTTTTTCAGTTTTCTTTCAATATAAAAAAGATAAAATGAAAATACTTTCATTAAATCTTTTCCTTTTGTATTCATATAAATTGTGTTTGATTCTAAATAATGTTGGATTTAAAATTTTTTGGAATTTAATTTAACTATTTTTTTAAAACAAAAAAAAAATGGATGAAAAAAAATATACTATTAGTATAAATTGTGAAGATGAAATCAAAGAAGAATTCAATGTTGAGATTAATCAATTAGATTATAAAACTTTAAAAGAAAAATTAAAAATGGAAAGAAATCTGATCTTAGAAAATTATGATATATTTGATGAAAATGGAAACAATCTTAACGAAAATGATTTTATAAAAGAAAAAAAAGATAATATTAAATTAACAATTAAAATAAAGCAAAAAATAAATGAAATTCCTGAAAATAATCAAATAATAAGTACTGATGGAAAAAAATTGAATTATGAAAATCAAAGAGATAATAATAACAACAATGATATAATAAAAGAAAATAAAAAAAAAAACAATGTATTAGATTTACAAAAAGAAATTCAGGATGAAAAGGAGATTGACATTGGAATTATTCAAAATATTTTTAAAGAAGAAGAAAAAAAATGGATTAATAATATCACTAAAAAAGTTGAAGAAGCAGTAAAGAAACAAATGGAATTAGAAAAAACAACAAATGAATGTATTGCATTACATGAAAAATATGAAAAAGAAAATAAAGCTTTAAATAATCAAATAGAAATTAAAAAACAAGAATTAAAAAAATTAAATGAAGAAATATTAAAACTAAAAGAATTTGTTAATAATAGTAATTTTACTCTTTATATATTAAAAGAATCAAAAGAAGAAAATAATAATAATAATAATTTTGATAATATTAAAGAACAAAAATATATAGATTTTGAAATTCAAAATTCAAAAAAATTATTAAATGATATAAATCAAAAGATTAAAAAAAATAATCTCGTTTATCAAAATCAAATTAAATTGTTGAATGAAATGAATAAAGAAAAAAAAAAGCCAATACTTATAAAAGAAGAGGAAATAAAAAATAAAATAAATTCTTTTTTAGGAAAAATTGAAATTAATTGTTTTAATAAATATAAAGATATCTTTGATAAAACAATAAAAAAAATTAATAATGAACAAATGTCAGATTTATTAAAGTTAAGTAAATTAAATAATATAAAACATAATAAAGAATGTAGAAAATGTGGTCAAAACCCAATTATAGGAATATTATATAAATGTAGTGAATGTAAAGACTTTTATTTATGTGATAAATGTGAACAAAAAAATTTTATAGATAAAATTCATCCTCATGATTTTATTAAAATTCGAAAAAGTTCAAAAAAAAAATTCATTATTGGTAATAATGAAAGAAAAAGTGAAATTCAAGAAAAAAAAAATGAAAATGAAGAAATAAAAAATAAAAATTGGAAGATTAGTAGAAATGAAAATAATTTTCTAATTGAAAAAAAAAAAAAGAGTGATTTAAAACCATCATTAAAAATTAAAAATGATAAAACAAATAAATTATATATTAATCAAACTAATTTAATAATTCAAAATAAAAGAAATAAAACTTTTCTAAATTTACAAAAAGAAAAAAAAATAGAGTTGAATTTTAAAAAAGAAAATAATAATTCAAATAAAAAAATGAATTTAAAAATTGCTCAAATCGAAAATTTCAATTTTAAAAATATGATTAAATCACAAGAAATAAAAAATATAAATAAAAAAAAAGATGAGAAAATAAATACAAATACTAATGTTATTTTTGATCATATAAAAAACAATAAAGTGATTCTAAATAATATAACTTTTGAATATGAACCTAAAAAAATTGAATTATGTGTAAAAAATGATATAGAAGTTTTTATTGATAAAAAATATGATAGACCTAATTTTGTACAATTAATTGATAAGAAAGTTGTTGAAGTATCATTTATAAAGAATAAACAAAATTCAGAAAAGTTAAATGAATCAAAAAAAAATGATAATGTTAATAACAATAATAGTGAATCAAATAATAATAATTCAAATTATAGTAGTCATGCTTATTTTTCTTTATTTAAAAAATAATTATATTCACAATTTATAAAATAATTATTCATATGATAATAATAAAATTAATAAGTAGTTATTTCATTTAGTATTAAAATAATGGGAAAAAATGGAATAATGAAGCAATTTTAAAAATCAGAAATAATTAGAATTTTTTTATTTGTGATGAATATCATTTAAAATTTAGAACACCATGAAAATGAAGAATTATTAATTACCCTCGTTAAAAAAACAATTTGGAATTTGGAAAATATAATTTAATATTTGATTTTGAAAAGGATTGATTAGGGAACAATTAAATCTAAACATTTAATATCGAAATTTCTTTTTTTTTTGAGTCATTAAATTTTCGGGCTTTTTTTTTTGTATTCAAATTTCAAACGAATATTAAATATTTATTTATTTAAACTAATAATATAACTATTAAGAAAAGTAAATTTAAATATTTAAATTCATTATTTAATTATTATTTTATAGATTAATAGAATATTTATTTAAATTCTTAAAAAATAAATAATATGAAACAAAAAGAAATAAAAACAAAAAAAAAAAAGACTATATGAAATAATATATGATATTAAACATATAACTCAGAAAAATTTGAATTAAAATAATTTCTTTTTCTATTAATAAGAAGGAATATGGTTGTTTTTTGGAAAACATTAGAATATTATTTATTAAATAAAAAAAGATTTTATTATTTAAAATAAAATAATATAAAAAATTATCAATAAATAGGAGAACCCAAACAGACAATCACACTTAAAAATACTCCTTATATATGATCAATATAATCTTCCTCAAAAACAATAAAAACAAAAATTGAAAGAATTAATTAAATGAATGAACAATAAATCATAAAATTAATTATTATAAAGAAATAAGAAATTCCAGATAATAAATAATATAATTGTTTAATTAAAATATTTGATATAATTACAAAAAATTTCCAAAAATTATAGGTAGAGTAAATATTATATTAAGTAAAAATATGAAAATATTATCTTATTTTCCAAATAAAGAAAAATAAAAATATAAATTTCAAAAATTAACTTAAATCAATACTCTCTCAAAATAAAATAAATAAAATTCACAAATATAAAAAAAATATTTTAAGCTTTATATTGTAATAAATTAGGTTTCCCAATAGTAATATATTCAGAAAAAGCCTCAATTAAATCATCAATAGAAAATTCTTTAACTTCTTCTTCACCATTTTGATCTATTGTTTTAATAATTAAAGAATTATCAATATTATTATAAACATCTAATTCATTAAAATTAATATTTTCATTTAATTTTCTCAATCCTTCCATAATAAATTTAGAATTAGCTAAAATATAAGAATCATTTTTTTCTTCAAAAAAATCTAATAATTTTTCACTAATATCTTGTTTAACTCCCCAATCATTATCAGCATTTTCCATTTTTTGTTTTTCAATATCAAATTTTTCTAAAATTTCCTGAATTATATAATTTTTCCTTATAATTAAAGTTTGTATTATTCCTTTAAAACATTCTTCAATTGTTTGAATAGTTTCTGATTTTGCTTTTTCCATTAAAAGTCTATTTTCTTTAATTTTTAAAAGTTTTGTTTCACAATATTCTTTTTTAAAAACTCCTCTAAATATTTGTTCATCTATTGCTTTTCTTAAATACATTGCTCCTTGTTTTAAAGAAAGAATATCATGTTTTTTATGATTACCAAACATTACACATGATGGACATATTATTACATTACATTTTTTACAAAGACCTTCATAAGCTCTTTCATGATCTTGACATATTCCAACATCAATTTCTGTCATTTTTTTATTTTATATTTTTTAAAAAAAAAGTTTATAAAAACCCAAAATATTTTATTGAATATAAATAATTAAATTAAACATATTATATTAATTATCTTATACTCTTGCCTTTTCATTTATTATTAATGATTTAAAATAATGAAGGTTGTTTTCATTAAATATTATACAATATCCAATTTTTCTGTTGGTTTGATTTTTGTTCATTATTATCCTCATATTGAATAATTTCATTTTTATTGGTAAAACGAATTGTATCTCCCCAATTACTATTAAATGTGTATGATGGAGTTCTGACTTCAGAAACATATTCTCTTATAGTATATATATAATAATCACATATTTCAATAAATAGTTTTCTTCTACAATTTCTCTTTCCTATCATTTTTTTTTCTTTGTAAGCAGATAATACAAATTCAGGGATTTTATAATAAAATACTCTTGAAAATTCATTTTGATATTGTAAAATATTTATAGATGTTTTAAATTGATATTTAAACCCAGATAAATTTATTCTTCCTTCAATTCCACCAGTAGAAAGCAAACTACTGATACTTCCATCTAAAATGAATGAAGCATCATTTTCTATATAATTTCTAAATGAAAATAGATAATATTGTGGTTCTGGAAAACCTTCTAATTTAATATTAAAATTTGAATTTAATTTTAATGATAATGAAAAAGTGACTAAAAATGCCCAAATATCAATTTTAAATAATGTTCTATTTGAATTATATAAAGCTACATTAAATATTGAAAGTCGTGATGTTTTTTCTAACAATAATTTCCAATCTTTTAATAATGAATTATAGACATGTTGCCTGGATTGATCTTTTAAAATTAAGAATATATTCAAAATTTTTTTTTTGATGTCATTTATTTCTTGAATTTGTTTAGAAACATCTTTCAATTTTTTAAGTAAATCATTAGCATTCTTTAACATTTTTTCAATTTTTTTTTTAATATCTTCATCAACCAAACAACCTTTAAAAATATCATCTAAAAAATCAATATCATATTCTTTTTTTGATAATATTTTTTTGATTTTCTCTTAAAGTGAATTTGGTATTTCTATTTTCTTAATGTATGATTTAATGTCTCTAATAAAAGTATAATAATCATCTCTCATTTTATCAATTTCTTTTAAAATTTCTAAAATTAGAGGATTTCCATAATTATATGAGGAACCTAGATTTCTAAATTTTGATTCTAATTTATTCCATTCTCTTATTGGATCTGATATATCTATTTTTGATATTTTTTTATTTAAAATCTTTTGGGTTATTGATTTTTCCAAATTATTCATTAATGTTCTGAAATCATTAATTTCATTATTAATCGAATGGGGATTTGGAATATTTTTTTTTATCTCATTTATATCATTATTTATTTTTGTTATATCATTATCAAGTCTAATAAAATCTATTATACATACTTCTTCTTCTTCAAATTCTTCTTCTTTTTCTTCTTCTTCAAATTCTTCTTCTTTTTCTTCTTCAAATTCTTCTTCTTCTTCTTCTTCAAATTCTTGTGATTCATTTTGATAATGAGGTATAATAGATTCATTTACAACAATTATATTTTCTAGATATCTGTTATTATTTTGTTGAATTCTATCTTCATAAGAATCAATGTCAAATAATTTTCTATAAAAATTTTGGTACTTTATATTATCAATTAAATTAAAACTTTTATTACTTTTATCAATAATAGATTCAAAATCATTATAAAAACTCTGAGTTTTTATACTTAATGAAGAAATTTTTTTTTTTAAATCTTCTAATAAATCATTTAATTCTTTTCTATAATCTTGTAAATATTTTTTATAACCAAGAGCTATTTTAATAATTTCATTTTTTAATTGAAATATATTTATTTTCCCTTCTTCTTTCTTTAAAATCATTTCTTTTGAAGAATAATATAGAATTAAAATATTTTCACAAAGATTATCACCTTTAAATTTAATATATAAAGTTAATTGTATTTTTATACCTAAAAAAGAAGTTGATAAAATAGTTTTTTCATAATAATCATCTTTTAAAGGCATATAATCAGATGATAAAAGTTCTCTTAAATTAACTTTTCTTCCTAAGTTTCCTTTATTTTCTTCTAAAAGTCTTCTTTTTTTTTCATTTAAATATTCTTTATCTACTAAATTAGGTGATAATTTCAATAATTTTTTTATAATATCAGTAATATTTTTATTAATTTGAGAATTGACTAAAGTTATATTTTCCTTCATATCAGATGACAAACTTTGATAAGGTAATTTAATATGAATTGTCTCATTATCATTATCATTGTCTACTTCATCATCTTCAGTTTCATTATTCATTAAAATTAAATTTACATTTGTATCAATATTTCTAATAGTTCCATTGACAATCGTAACTGAAGAAGTTCCTTTATTTTTACTATCTTTTATAATATCACCACTATCATTTAATTCTTTATCAACTCCTCTTATTATTATTGTTGCATTTGTTTCATTTATTTTTTCATAACTTCTATATTCATTTAAATCTTCTAATCTTCTTTTATTATTATTTGTATATAAGCTTTCTGAAATTAAAGGGATTAATTTTTCTTTTGAAAATTCTAATTCTTCTTTTATTGATTCATTTAAATATTCAGGATAATATTCATTTACTATACTTCCATTTTTGTAAAAGTGAATTTCAATTAATGGTAATGATGGAATTTCTTCATTAAAATTTGATAAATCTGAATTTTCATTAAAATCAAGATTAATAATATTTTCTTCTTCTCCGTTTTCATTTGTTTTATTTAATTCTTGTAAAAGAATAATAGCTTTATATAATTCTGTTCCATTTTTATATTTTTGTTTATCTAATATATTCATTAAAAATAAAGCTGTTGTTTTTATTGTTGTAGAATTTTCATTTATTTCTTCTAAATTTCTTTCATTTGTTTTATTTGAATTTTGAATTGTAATTATTTGCTCTTTTGTTGCTTTATAATAATCAACTTGATTGATTTCTCTTTTTATATCAACAATTAATTTATCAGAATCTTTTTTTTGAGTTAACAAGAGAGAAATTGTCACAGATAATATACATAATATTATTAATGAGATAATTGAGATAATACAAATTTTTTTTTTAATGGACAATTGATTTGTTTTATTTTGTTCTTTTACATTTATTTCTCCTTTTTTTTCATCCTTTAATTTCTTCTTTTCAATATTTTTATCATCTTTCGAATATTCAGTATTTTTCATTATTTATTTAAAAATTGTTTTGAAGATATAAATATTGATTTTAAGTTGGATTTTTTTAAAATCCTAAATTTCAAAATATTTTTTTGAGAGTATTTTTTAATATTTTTTTCAATCACTTAATTATAATATTAAATCCTCATTTTAATAAATAAATAATGAATTAATTTCTATCATAAATTTATAATTTTTGTTAAAATTTAAAAAAAATGGAAAAAAACAATTCTCAAAATCCATTAGAATCATTTATAGGTAAATCTTATTCTAAAATTGGCTCAGAGCTTCAAAATTCACATGAAAAAATATTTAAAAACATATTAAATATGAGAAGTATACCAAATGAACCATTAAATCAAAATACAATAAATTATATTTTAAATACCATATCAAATATGGATGGAAATAACAGTCCAAATCACATTGGAATAGGTGAAAGAGAAGGAAGAATTATATCAAATATAGTTTTAAATAGAAATTATGGTTTAGTTCATGGAATGGGAAGATCAGGTAATATTAATGATTTACAACCTAAAGCTGTTGGTTCTTCTTTATTAGTTCAATTAACCAATTCATTAACTAAAAATTTATTACATTCAATAGGATTAAATTTTATTGATAATATTATTATTTTACCTTTTGCAACTGGAATGGCATTAACTCTTTCTTTTCTTACTTTAAGATTATTAAAACCTAATGCTAAATATATTATTTGGAGTAGAATTGATCAAAAAACTTGTTTTAAATGTATGATAACAAGTGGATTTACTCCAATTATTATTAATCCTATTATAATTAATAATGACAATAACAATAAAGAAAATGATTTTGAGTTAAAAACTGATATTGAAAGTTTTAAAAGTGAAATTGAGAAATTAGGAGTTGATAATATTTTATGTATATTTAGTACAACTTCTTGTTTTGCTCCAAGAGCATATGATGATATAATAAAATTAAGTGAAATTTGTAAAGAAAAAAATATATTTCATGTCGTCAATAATGCTTATGGAATTTATTGTACAAAAGTAGTAGATATTTTAAATAAAAGTAATAAAATAGGAAAAATAGATTTGATTATTTCTTCGACTGATAAAAATTTTATGGTTCCTGTTGGAGGTTCTTTAATTTATTCTAGTAATTATGATTTAATTGAAAAAGTAAAAAAAAATTATCCTGGAAGAGCTTCAATTTCTCCCTTATTAGATTTATTTATTTCTTTTCTTGAAATGGGAAAAAATAAATATTTAAATTTAATTAAAGATAGAAAGGAAAAATATAAAAAATTAACAGATAAATTAAAAATTATTGCAGATAAATTTGAAGAACGATTATTATTACCAGAAGATAATAAAATTTCAATTGGAATAACATTAGGAAATATTATTAAAAAAGCTAAAGTTGATAATAAAAAAAGTATAACTGAAATTGGAGCTTTATTTTATAATAGACAAATTAGTGGAGTTAGAGTGATTGCAAAAAGTGAAAATGATAGTGAAATTTGTGGATATAAATTTAAAAATTATGGTTGTTCAACTCAAGATTATAAATATTTACCTTATATGACTTTTGCTTGTGCTATTGGAATTACTGATGAAGAAGTTGATGAATTTTGTATTAAATTTGAAAAAATTATTAATGAATATATTAAAAATAAAGCAAAGTAAATTATTTATTTTTTAATTAGAAATGTTAATTTAAATAATAATTAATTTTTAATTACAATCAATTCAAATTTTCTTATATATTAATAAATTTAAGTATAATTGTTTTATTTTATAAAACTTCGTAAATGATTGGGGATTGGGGATT
>JAEEGK010011504.1_pt1 | contig 20211 bp, 16 predicted proteins | sample 8958771 | NCBI WGS metagenome assembly JAEEGK01 (sample SAMN16246547, study PRJNA631951) | gut metagenome | biome: gut microbiome; feature: rumen; material: SC-attached | host: Bos | place: Iran: Karaj | collected 2018-10
AGGCTAAATAAAACGGGGGATTCTTTTTTATGTGAAAGGAATTTAGTATCTTTGCACAATAATTATATAATTATACCAATTCTAACCATTATGAAAATTTCGCACATTGAGCATCTGGGCATTGCCGTCCAGAGCATTGAAGAGAGCCTGCCGTTCTTCACCGACGTGCTGGGCCTGGAGTGTTATGCAACAGAAGTAGTGGAAGACCAGAAAGTGAAGACCGCCTTCCTGCGCTGCGGCGAGGTGAAACTGGAGCTGCTGGAGCCCACAAGCCCCGAAAGCACAATCCAGAAATGGCTGGACAAAGGCAACAAGGGCGTGCACCATGTAGCCTTCTGCGTGGAGGACGGAGTGGCCAACGCACTGGCAGAAGTCAGCGAGAAGGGCATCCGCCTCATCGACCAGGCTCCCCGCAAGGGCGCCGAGGGCCTGAACATCGCCTTCCTCCATCCGAAGTCAACCTGCGGAATCCTCACGGAGCTCTGCGAACACCCTGAGTAAAACATCGAAATCACGAGACAGCGAAATTTCGAAATGCCGAAATATCGAAATATCGAAACATCGAAATCTCGAAATCTCGAAATCTCGAAATGTCGAAATAACGAAACATCGAAACATCGAAACAATGAGCAAACAATTAGAAAAGATTAAGCAACTGATTGCCAACCGCGAGAAGGCTCGCCTTGGCGGTGGCGAAAAAGCCATACAGAAGCAGCATGAGCGCGGGAAGTACACCGCCCGCGAGCGTATTGACATGCTCCTCGACGAAGGCTCGTTCGAGGAGTACGACATGTTCAAAGAGCACCGCTGCCACAACTTCGGCATGGAGAAGAAGCAGTTCCCTGGCGACGGCGTGGTGGCTGGCAGCGGCACTATCGACGGCCGCCTGGTGTTCGTCTTTGCACAGGACTTCACGGTTCATGCCGGTTCTCTGTCTGAGACTATGAGCCAGAAGATTTGCAAGGTGATGGATATGGCCATGAAGATGGGAGCTCCCGTCATCGGCATCAACGACTCGGGCGGCGCCCGTATCCAGGAAGGTATCAACGCTCTGGCCGGCTATGCCGAGATCTTCGAGCGCAACATCCTGGCCTCTGGCGTCATTCCTCAGATCAGCGGTATCTTCGGCCCCTGCGCTGGTGGTGCTGTGTACAGCCCTGCCCTGACCGACTTCACGCTGATGATGGAGAACACCAGCTATATGTTCCTCACTGGCCCGAAGGTGGTGAAGACCGTCACGGGCGAGGATATCGACCAGGAGCACCTGGGTGGTGCCTCCGTGCATGCCACGAAGAGTGGTGTGACCCACTTCACGGCTAAGACCGAGGAGGAGGGCATCCAGATGCTGAAGACCCTGCTGAGCTATATCCCCTCGAACAATATGGAGGTGGCTCCTCGTCGTAAGTGCGACGACCCCATCAACCGTATGGAGGACATGCTCAACGAGATCATTCCTGAGAACCCCAACGAGGCCTACGACATGTATAAGGTCATCGCATCGGTGGTGGACAACGGCGAGTTCTTCGAGGTGCAGCCTAAGTTCGCAAAGAACATCATCGTGGGCTTCGCCCGCTTCAACGGACAGAGCGTGGGTATCGTCGCCAACCAGCCTTCGTGCTATGCCGGCGTGCTCGATGTGAACGCCTCGCGCAAGGGTGCCCGCTTCGTTCGCTTCTGCGACGCCTTCAATATTCCCATCGTGTCGCTGGTCGACGTTCCTGGATTCCTGCCCGGCACAGGTCAGGAGTACAATGCCGTCATCCTGCACGGTGCTCAGCTGCTGTATGCCTATGGTGAGGCCACAGTGCCCAAGATCACCGTCACCCTGCGCAAGTCGTATGGTGGTTCGCACATCGTGATGGGTGCCAAGCAGCTGCATACCGACCTGAACTACGCATGGCCCTCGGCTGAGATTGCCGTGATGGGTGCCGCTGGTGCCGCTGCCGTGCTCTATGCCAAGGAAGCCAAGGCCAAGAAGGAGGCCGGCGAGGATGTGCGTGCCTTCATCGCTGAGAAGGAGGACGAGTACAACGAGCTCTTCGCCAATCCTTATCAGGCTGCCAAGTATGGCTATATCGACGATGTGATCGAGCCTCGCAACACCCGCTTCCGCATCTGTCGCGGTCTGGCCCAGCTCGCCACTAAGCGCGATGCTCTGCCTGCCAAGAAGCATGGTAACATTCCAATGTAATAAACTATGAAAGCAAACGAAGTTTATGCTGCCATTGCTCTTGCCCTACATGAGCACCTGGGAAATAATGTCCACGACGTGGAGCCCGGCATCATCACGATTGCCGAGCATCCCACGCAGTGGAACGGCTATGCCCTGACCATGACAGCACACCCTTAAATCACGAGAACATGAAAGAATACAAGTATACCATCAACGGAACGAAGTACGAGGTTGCCGTGGGCGACATCGAGGAGAACATCGTGACCGTCACCGTCAATGGTGAAGAATACAAGGTGGAGATGGAACTGCCTGCCGAGCCTGAGAAGAAGAAACCTGTGCTGGGCAAGGCTGCAGCAGCCCCCGCTGAGGGTGAGCCTGCTGCCGAGAAGGCTCCTGTGAATGCCAACAATGCCGTGAAGGCTCCGCTGCCTGGCGTCATCACTGAGGTGAATGTGCAGGTGGGCGACGAGGTTCAGGCTGGCGACACAGTGATCGTGCTCGAGGCTATGAAGATGGCCAATGCCCTTCAGGCCGACAAGGCTGGTAAGGTGACGGCTGTCTGCGTAAAGGTGGGTGAGACCGTCATGGAGGACGATCCCCTCGTGGTCATCGAGTAGGCCACCTCTGTTTTTTTACGATTATCATAAAGGGCGTTGCAGTGAAAGCTGTGGCGCTCTTTTTTTGTGTGTGTAAGGGTGCATTGCTTACTGAAAGAAGTAGTACCAGTAGGTGTGGCCGAAATCCTCTTGCGAGCGAATCAGGCGCTCCGGCTTCTGCGAATAGATGGAGTCGTAGTGCATGAACTCATGCCATCGCTCGAGCATGAGCGTGTCGCTATATATAAATAATGTGTCGACCTTCTGCTGATAGAGTATGAGCGCCTCGCGATAGTGGCAGGGCAGCGAGTCGGCCTGCACCGTGTAGTAGTGGGGCAGGGCAGTGGTGAAGGCGCTGAGGTTACGGTCGATGAGATGGCCCATGAGGCGATAGTCCATGAAGGCCGTGGTGGCCAGGGTGTCTTGCTCGAGTGAGTCGAGGTAGAGGCTGACGGTGAGGGGCTGGTTCCGATGCAGGGAGTCCGCACGGTCGATGATGGCCTGAGGCCTGACGCCAAAGTGATTCCATACGATGGAGTCGTCGAGCAGTTGCAGACGGCTCTTGCTGCCTGACAGGGGCAGCATGTCGGCACTGGTGCCTTTGATGGCATAGTGGAAGAGGCGTTCGGGCAGCTGTCCTTGCTCTGAGAGTGCAAGGATGCGCAGCATGGTCAGGCTCTCGTCGGTCTCCAGCGATCGTGCTCCCACGTGCAGCACCTCTTCAATGTCGCCCTGCCGCAACGTCACCTCGGCATGCGCCTTGAAATGGTCGATGGCATTGGTGTTGCTCACTGCCGCCACGCCTGTCATCATGGCAGCCATCTGCAGGAGGTTGACCCACATCTGGCGAGAGAACAGTCCTGACGACCGTTGGCTGAGGGTGATGGTCTGCAGCTGTCGGGCCGCCCATACCCCTGCGCCCCAGGCGACGAGCAGGATGGGACCTACCCAGGGCCATGCTCCCCAGCTGAAGGGATGGCTGATGCTCGACATGAAGGCCAGCAGCAGCATCGACGGCAGATAGGTCAGGGCATGGGCATGCTGGTGGAGCCTTGTCAGCGCATAGATGAGCAGCTGGAGCAGGAAGAGCACTGCCGTGGTGATGACGGCGCCTACGGTACGGTCGTAGTGCGTCTTGCCGCCGCTGAGCCCATGCTGGGTTACGGCTAGTATGTCGGCCTGAAACCAGAAGAGCCACGCGAAGGTGAACGTCAAGAACAGGATGGCACACACCACTCGTGTGGTGATGGTGCCATCCATGTACTGAGCCTTGTTCCTTCGCCTCATGCCTTAGTTCTTCTTCAGCACCACGGCTGAGCGGGCAGGGATGTAGAGTTTGAGCCACTCCTTGTGATCCTTGACGTAGAGTGGGTCGTAGTTGGTGAAGTGTGTCACTGAGTCATCAGCGAATCCGAATCCTCCGAAGTCCTTCGAGTCCGTGTTGAGCACCACGTCGTAGGATCCTGTTGGCACGAGGAATCCGTAGTCGGTGAACGACTGCGTGGGCGAGAAGTTGAACACGAAGAGCAGGTCGCCACGCATGAATGCCAGCACCTGGTCGCCGTCGTTGTGCCATATCTCCACCACGGGCTTGCTCTGGAATTTGCGCACGCTCTTGATGACCTTCAGCATCTCACGGTCGAAGTCGCCCAGCCAGTGGTAGCACAGGTCCTTGTTGTCGACGAGGTTCCACTGACGACGTGCGTACTTGTAGCTCCATCCGTTGCCCTCACGTGGGAAGTCGATCCACTCCGGATGTCCGAACTCGTTGCCCATGAAGTTGAGGTATCCGCCGTTGATGGCGGCACAGGTGACGAGGCGTATCATCTTGTGCAGGGCGATGCCACGCTCTGCCACGCCGTTGATGTCCTTCTTGGCGAAGTGCCAGTACATGTCGGCATCGATCAGTCGGAAGATGATGGTCTTGTCGCCCACCAGCGCCTGGTCGTGGCTCTCGCAGTAGGAGATGGTCTTCTCGTCGGGCCGGCGATTCTTCACCTCCCAGAAGATGCTGCTGGGCTTCCAGTTCTCGTCGCTCTGCTCCTTGATGGTCTTGATCCAGTAGTCGGGTATGTTCATGGCCATGCGATAGTCGAATCCGAATCCTCCGTCCTCGAACTTGGCAGCCAGTCCTGGCATGCCGCTCACCTCCTCGGCGATGGTGATGGCATCGGGGTTCTCCTCGTGTATCAGCAGGTTGGCCAGTGTGAGGTAGCAGATGGCATTGTCGTCCTCATGTCCGTTGAAGTAGTCGCCATAGCCGCCGAAGGCCTCGCCCAGGCCGTGGCTGTAGTAGAGCATGGAGGTGACGCCGTCGAAGCGGAATCCGTCGAAGTGGAACTCGCCGAGCCAGTAGCGGCAGTTGGAGAGCAGGAAGTGGAGCACCTCGTCCTTGCCATAGTCGAAGCAGAGCGAGTCCCAAGCGGGATGCTCATGGCGCTCGCCAGGATAGAAGAACTGGTTGGGGTCGCCGGCAAGGTTGCCCAGTCCCTCCACCTCGTTCTTCACGGCGTGCGAGTGCACGATGTCCATGATGACCGCGATGCCCAGCTTGTGAGCCTCGTCGATGAGGGCCTTCAGCTCCTCAGGCGTGCCGAAGCGGCTGCTGGGAGCGAAGAAGCTGGAGACGTGATAGCCGAAGCTGCCGTAGTAGGGGTGCTCCTGGATGGCCATGACCTGGATGGCGTTGTAGCCGTCCTTGGCCACTCGTGGCAGGATGTTGTCCTTGAACTCAGTGTATGTGCCCACCTTCTCGGCATCCTGGCTCATACCCACATGGCACTCGTAGATGAGCAGCGGATTCTTCTTGGGCTTGAAGCCAGCCTTCTTCCATACGTAGGGCACGGCAGGGTTCCACACCTGTGCCGAGAAGATCTTCGTCTGGTCGTCCTGCACCACACGGCGGCACCAGGCAGGTATGCGCTCTCCCTCGCCGCCGTTCCATTTCACCTTCATCTTATAGAGCTGTCCGTGCTTGAGGTCTTTCTCGCGCAGCTTCAGCTCCCAGTTGCCAGTGCCCTGGATGCGCTTGCAGCGATAGTGCTCGTCCTCTTTCCAGTCGTTGAAGTCGCCAATGAGGTAGATGTCAGTGGCGTTGGGGGCCCACTCACGGAACACCCATCCACGTGCCAGCTTGTGCAGTCCGAAGTAGAAATGGCCCGACGCGAAGTCGGTGAGCTTCTGCTTGCCGTTCTTCGTCAGCTGGTTCAGCTTCCACAGGGCGTGGTCGTGACGTCCTCGGATGGCATCCTCGAAGGGCTCCAGCCAGGAGTCGTTCTGCACTAGGCCAATGTGGGGATTCTGGATCTGTGGTTTGGCTTTTGAGGTCTTTTTGCTTTCCTCTTTTTTTGTGGTTTTCTTAGTTGCCATAGTCTTTTATGCTTTCACTTTAAAAATTGCTTTCTTGATTTCAGGTGCCATCGAGATGCAGGGGGCGTGGCCGTCCTGTGGGAAGAAGATGGCGAACATGCCAGGCTGGCAGTCGATGAAGCTCTCGGCCATCAGGTCGGGATATTTCGTGATGTCCTTCTCGGCATTGTATTCCTCATCGGGCAGTCGGCAGAGTGGGGTGTAGCCGTAGGTCTCTGCATTGTCGATGGGGATCTGTATGTCGATCATGTTCCTGTGAGTCTCCAGGACGGCAGCGTCAGGCGTGCGTCCTTTGGCGATAGCGATGTTGACGAAGAGGTCGCTGCCCTTGATGGTGTGCTTGCCGGCCTCCATGCTGCTGAGGTCGTGCTCCTTGATAAATGCCACTACGTCCTTGAAGAGTGGGTTCACTGCCTCATACTTTGCGAGGTTGTCGATGGTGTCGATGATCATTTTTTTAGTTTGAAGATTGAGGTTTAAGGTTTGAAGTTTATTTGTACTGTCCTGTTTGAGCAGCATTTTTCTAACTTCCAACTTCACTGCACCCTTCTCATGCCCTGCACATACGAGCCCTGGGCAGTGATGTTGCCGTTGCGGTCCTTCTCTACGAAGCTGCCGTCGCGCTTGCCGTTGGCATAGTTACCCTCGAAGCGCACGCCGTCCTTGGTCTCCTCGATGGCGGGGCCGTTGCGCAGTCCGCCCTTGAAGGTGGCCTTGAACTTCGACCCGTCCGACATGTGGCCTATGCACTCGCCGTCAGGCTGTCCTTCGCGGAAGCTGCCCTCCACCACGTCGCCCAGCTTCGTGGTGAGCTTGCCCTTGCCGTTGGGCTTGTCGTCTTTCCACTGTCCCTGGTAGGTGTTGCCCGTAGCCCAGACTATGGTTCCCTGTCCGTTCTTGTCGCCGTTCTGGAACTGCCCTGTGTACTGGTCGCCGTTGGCATATTTGATGATGCCGCTGCCCGTGCGCGCCCCTCTCACGTAGTCGCCTTCGTAGATGTCGCCGTTCTGGAAGCGGTAGATGCCCTTGCCGTCCTGCAGGTCGTCGCGCCATTGTCCCACGTAGAGGTCGCCGCTGGCGTATTTGTAGGTTCCCTTGCCGTTGCGCTTGTTGTTGGCCCACTCGCCTTCGTAGGTCGAGCCGTCGCTCCAGTAGAAGAATCCCTGTCCGCACTTCTGGTCGTCCTTCCACTCGCCGTCGTAGTATGCGCCTCCGGCGAAGGTGTACTTGCCCTTGCCATGACGCTTGTCCTGATACCAACTGCCGTCGTAGATGTCGCCGTTGAAGTAGTGCATCACGCCATGCCCGTGCTGATAGTCGCTATACCATAGGCCCTCGTAGCGGTTGTTGTCCAGAAACCAGTAGGTGCCCTGTCCGTGCTGATGGTCGTCCAGCCACTGGCCCTCATAGCGCTCGCCGTCGGCAAAGACGTAGGTGCCGTTGCCCTGCCGCTTGCCTTTCACGTAGTCGCCCTCATACCAGTTGCCGTTCTTCCACGTGGTCTTGCCTTTTCCGTTGGGTAGTCCCTTTGCCATCTCCCCGTTGTATTCGCCGCCGTCACGGGTGGTGCATGAGCCCAGCGTGATGCTCTGTGCGCTTGCCAAAGTAGGCATGAGGAAGAGACTAAAGTATATAAATATGTGTCGAAGCTTCATAAATAATCCTGTTTTGAACTCCAAAAGTACGAAAAAAAGCGCACGTGGGCAAGGATTTTAAGATTTAGCCCCAAAGAATTAAGAATTATTTGGATTCTGGGGACTCATCATTTCGTTCTTTTCAGAAAAGTTTTGTAACTTTGCATGCTGAAACATAACAATGATCGACATGAAGTTTATAGGTATTATTCCTGCGCGCTATGCCTCGACGCGCTTCCCTGGCAAGCCCCTGGCCATGCTGGGCGGAAAGACGGTTATCCAGCGAGTATATGAACAGGTGTGTGGCGCCCTCGACGAGGCTTATGTCGCCACCGACGACGAGCGCATCTTTGCTGCCGTCGAGGCTTTCGGAGGCCGGGCCGTGATGACGCGCTCCGACCATCAGAGCGGCACCGACCGCATCGAGGAGGCGGCCGAGAAGATAGGCACCACGGCCGACGTGATCATCAACGTGCAGGGCGACGAGCCCTTCGTCCAGCGCTCACAGCTGGAGACGCTGATGCATCTCTTCGACGATCCTCAGACGCAGATAGGCACCATCGGCAAGCCCTTCGAGACGATGCAGGCCGTGGAGAACCCCAACTCGCCGAAGATCGTCTGCGACGTGCGTGGCTATGCGCTCTACTTCAGCCGCAGCGTCATCCCCTACGTGCGCGACAAGTCCCAGCCCCTCAGTCCCCAGTCCTTCCTCAAGCACCTGGGCCTCTATGCCTATCGTCGTGAGGTGCTCCACCAGATAACGCAGCTGCCCCAGAGTCCGCTGGAACTGGCCGAGCGGCTGGAGCAGCTGCGATGGTTGCAGAACGGCTATCGCATCAAGGTAGGCCTGACCGACGTCGAGACCGTGGGCATCGACACGCCCGACGACCTCCAGCGGGCAGAAGAATTTCTCAAGATGAGAGATGATAGATGAGAGATGAAAAAAACTGCCGCACTACTCCTCGCGAGCGGTGCGGCTGTTTGGCGCCTGTTTCTATTTACTACTTTACTGCAGTTTAAAAGTGAGTGGGAAGCGGACTCTAGTTCGCACTGCCTTGCCGTCAAGCTTGCCAGGAGCCCATTTCGGCATGAGCTTCACCACGCGGCAGCTCTCGTCCATCAAGGCTTTCCAACCCTCTTTTTGTGCTTCTATCAACTTTTTCTCCTCATCAGTATCGGGAAGATCTTCGTTTTCGCCTCTATCGGGGCGCTTGATACTTGAAACAACCATCTTCCCCACATCGGTGCCCGATTTTTCGGTGGTGATATGGGTGATGCTGCCATCCTTCTCAACTACAAACTGAACGATAATACAGCCATAAACGCCATATTCCGCAGCTTTTACAGGGTATTTGGCATTACGTCCCCAAAAACGCAGCATTTCTGCTTCCCCGCCAGGATAAACAGGCTTGACGCTGGGTGACTCGACGATAGAGTCTTCAGGTATTCTCTGGGCGCTTACGACCTGCGTGCGAGTAGGAAGGGCCGGCTTTACCTCGGGCGACTCGATGCACGACTCGACGATCGGCTCTTCGGATGCTTTCACAGCGCTTACGGGCGGTGTGCTATCTGCTTCCAGAGCGCTTACAGTTCGATCTGCCTCATCGCTTACAGGCAGCGTGCGATAGTCGGTTACGGTCTTGGCAGTCATAGCCAGCGACAGGGCTGCGATAGGTATGATGTACAGAGCCTTGAGCCAAGCACATCGGGATGATTTGCGTTTTGTCATCATGTGGATTCTTTTTTTCAGGTTTCTGTTGTTGATACCGTTGACCAGGGCTTGAGGCCTCATACCCGTGGCCTTACAGGCAAGCAGCGAGACATACTGGGCCATGCTGACCCCTTGCGAGAGAACTGCCTCGTCGGCTTCATATTCGTGGATGGTGCGCAGGTCGCGACTAAGCAGCCACACCACGGGATTGAACCACTGCAGGGCCGTAAGCACTTCAACGAAGACCACATCCCAGCTGTGATGCAGGCGTATGTGGCTCCGTTCATGTATCAGTAGGGTAGGGTAATCGCTCGAATGATAATCGTCGCGATTCACCACAATGGTGTCCCACCACGAGAAAGGCGCTATCGGGGCATCGATGATGCAGAGCGGCGTGCCATCGTCCAGCAGCCGACGGTCGCCTGCTGACAGCAGTCGGTGCAGCTTCAGGTAGGAAAGAGCCAGTACTATCAGACGGATCAAGATGCCTGCCAACAGTACGACTCCGATAATGTCGACCAGGTTGACCGAGCCAACGACTTCGCCTATGCCGTCATAAGCCACAACGGCGGGAGTTGCTACAGCTTCGGTCGTCATCTTTGGAGCCTCTATCCAAACTGTCTGATGGAAGGTGATGATACACAGCGGCAACACGAACGAGAGCACTAGCGATGCCAACAGAACCACTCGGCTCAGGCGGTGCAGCGTCTCCCGCTCGATAAGCAGTCGGAAAAAAAGGTAGCAGACAGCTATCAACACACCCACTTTGAGGTCGTAAATGAGGAAATCGGTCATCATGTCAATGCTGTAGGTCCTTGATGATTTGCGCTATCTCATTGATCTCCTCGTCGCTGAGCTGCTCATGCTTGGCAAAGAACGACACCAGCGACAACAACGAGCCTCCGAAAAACGTGTTCTTCACCTCATTCATAAACATGCTCGTGTAGTGCTCGCGACTGATTGCAGGAATGAAGCGCAGGGCCTTGCCCATCTTCTCAGTCACCACAAAGCCCTTCTCACGCAAAATCTTCAGAAAAGTAAGCAGCGTGGTGAGCGCGGGCTTCGGTTCAGGCATCAGTTCCATAATCTCTGCCGACGTCGCTCCTTCTGCCGGCAAGCTCCACAGGGCATTCATCACCTGTGTCTCAGCCTTGGTCAGTTGACGTTTCTCTTTCATGCTCTAAATTTTTAGAATGACGGCGCAAAGATACTCTAAAGATTTAGAACAACCAAACTTTTTGCTCTAAATCTTTAGAACTTTAACTTTCATTGTTAGAATGAGAAAGGGTTGAGAGTTCTTCGCAGAGCAAAGCGGCAGAGCCGAAGGCATAATTCTTCACTCTTCACTCCTCACTCTAACCAAGGCTTCTCATCTGCTGCAGCAGGTCCTTCTGCCGTTCTGTCAGATGAGTTGGCAGAGTGACATTATATGTCAGTATGAGGTCGGCGCCTCCCTGACCCTTGCCACGCAGACGGACCTTCGTCCCAGGCTGCGTGCCGGGCTTCACCTTCAGGCGCAGCTTCTGCCCATCTGGCAGACCCACCACCACCTCGCCACCCAGCAGGGCGGTGTACATGTCGATGGTGATGGATGCCTCCGACTCGCGAGGCTGTGATGCCGAGCGGCCAAAGCCAGCAGCACCAGCACCCCTGTTGCCAAAGAGATGCTCGAAGAAAGAGCTGAAGCCACCACCTTGGAAACCTGAGAAGTCGAAGCCCCCAAACGCCGAGTCGCCTCCACCCCGGAAGCCTCCCCCACTCTGCTGTCCTTGTTCCGCCTCGCGCCATTGTTCGCCATACTGGTCGTAGAGCTTACGCTTCTCAGCGTCGCCTATCACCTCGTATGCCTCGTTCAGCGCCTGAAACTTGGCTTTCGCCTTCGGGTCGTCGGGATGCAGGTCGGGATGAAACTGCTTGGCACGCTTCAAGTAGGCCTTCTTCACGTCGGCCTGGGCTATGTCTTTAGGTACTCCCAAAATCTTGTAATAATCGATGAATGCCATATTCTTCGTCTCCTTTCTTTTATTATAAAAGCAGCAATTTCCGTGCCGAAGAAATGGTTTTTCACCCATATCTGCCACTTTAACCTGGCTTTTGCTCATTTTTTCAACTTCTTTTCTTGGTTGTCTGACCCAAACTTGCTAACTTTGCATCCATCATTCGCAAGAGTCACCAACCCACTCCCAAAAACATGGAAAGAAACAACGAGCTGCGACTGGCGTGGGACTTTGTCGAGAACACCGGTCACAGCATCTTCCTCACTGGCAAGGCAGGCACGGGCAAGACCACCTTTCTGAAGACGCTGGTGCAACGCTCACGCAAGCGCCCCATCGTGGTGGCCCCCACGGGCGTGGCCGCCATCAACGCCGGTGGCGTCACCATCCACTCCTTCTTCCAGCTCCCCTTCGACCCCTATCTGCCCGACGTCAAAGAGTTGGTCACCGAATACCAGTTGCCCGACAAGTTCAAATCCCTCAGCAAGACCAAACTCAACGTCATACGCACTCTGGAGCTGCTCATCATCGACGAAATCTCCATGGTGCGCGCCGACCTCCTCGACGCCATCGACATGGTCCTGCGGCGCTACCGCCGTTCTTCCCGTCCCTTCGGCGGTGTGCAGCTGCTGATGATTGGCGACGTCCACCAGCTCTCGCCCGTGGTGACAGAGACCGAGCGTCCCTTCATGGAGAAGGTCTACCCCTCCCCTTACTTTTTCGCCAGCAAGGCATTGCAGCGGATCCCCTATGTCACCATAGAGCTCACCACCGTCTACCGCCAACAGGACCAAGCCTTTGTCGACCTGCTCAACCATGTGCGCGACAACAACATCGACCCCGCCACCCTCCATGCCCTCAACGCCCGCGTCAGCACTCAAACAATCAAGCGATCAGGCAGTCAAGCAATAGTCCTTACCACCCACAACCGGCAGGCCGACGCCATCAACCGCCGCCACATGGACGCCCTCAGTGGCCAGCGGCGCACCTTCGAGGCCATCCTCAAGGGCAACTACCCCGAAAAGTCGCTCCCCTGCGACCGCACCCTTGAGATCAAGGTTGGCGAGCGCGTCATGTTCGTTAAAAACGATTCTTCCGGCGGCCATAGGTATTACAACGGCATGCTCGGCACCGTCACAGGTTTCTCCTACGACAACGACAATAACAAAGAGTATATCAAGGTGATTAATGACGACGGAGACCTCATCGAGGTGAACCGCGAGACGTGGGAGAGCTTGCGCTACAAGCTCAACGCCCACACCAACGAGATTGAACAGGAAGTGGAAGGCACCTTCTGCCAGTACCCGCTGCAGGCCGCCTGGGCGGTCACTATCCACAAGGCGCAGGGACTCACCTTCGACCGCGTCGTCATCGACGCCGCCGACGCCTTTGCCTTCGGACAGGTCTACGTGGCCCTCTCCCGCTGCCGCACCCTCGAAGGCCTCACCCTCTCCACCCCCTTGACCGCCAACGTGGCCTTCGAAGACCGTTCCGTCAGCCAGTTCGTCTGCAGCCAGCCCACCTTCGAACAAGCCTCCGAGGCCGCCACCGATTACGAGCGCCAATACCGGCTGGACAAACTCATGGAACTCTTCGGAATGGACGACCTGGTGAGCCTCGCCGAGCGCTTGCAAGAACAGTATTCCAAACTCAAAAACATCTATCCCGAACAACTAACAGCCCTTAACAATCATATCTCCAAAATTCTCGACCTTCAATCCGTCAGCGAAAAATTCAAATCCCAGCTGATGCGCCTCAATGAACAGCAGCAAAACGAACGCGCCCAACAGGGAGCCGAATACTACCTCTCACAACTTTCACCTTTCAACTCTCTCCTTTCAACTCTCCTCGAGGTGGAAATAGACAACAAAGAAACCAGGAAGAACGTCGACCAATCAGGCAAGGATCTTACTGAGGCCCTGAAAGTCAAAATCGCCTGCCTCCACACCGTCAAAGAAAAAGGCTACAGCGTGCAGGGCGTGCAGAAAGCGAAGGTGGAAGTAATGATAGGGCAAGAGAAGAATACCTCAAAGAATTCAAAACCTCTCAAACTGGCAGGCGCCGAAGACATCAACCCCGACCTCGCCACCCTCATCCGCCAGTGGCGCGCCGCAAAAGCCAAAGAGGAGCATGTGCCTGCCTACAACATTCTCCAGCAAAAAGCACTCCACTCCATCGCCTCCAACATGCCGCGCACCATTGCGGAACTCAAGAAGCAACTCGGTGTAGGACCCAAGACCGTCGAAAAATACGGCATCGAACTCCTCTCCATTGTCGCCGAATATCTTGACAGCGGCCAACAGTTCGATGAGCCCGACCTATAATCTGCAAATTTTTTTTGCCATATCACTGAAAGTTTGTACTTTTGCATTTTGTATTTGGAAACAATAATTAATAAACAATAAAATGAAGAAAACATTGTTAAGCATTGCCACTGTGGCTGTTATCGCCACCGGTTGTCAGCAGAAGAACACCCTCACCTCGGGTATCGATCCTGACAATTTCGACACCACCGCCCGCCTCGAGGACGATTTCTACCAGTTTGCCTGCGGCGGCTGGATGGCCAAGAACCCCCTGGACGCCGAGCACTCGCGCTACGGCGCCTTCGACGTGCTGAGCGAGAACGCTCTGAAGAACGTCAACGAAATCATCGACTCCGTGAAGGTGGCCAAGAACGAGGCCGGCTCGCTGGCCGACAAGATCGCCACCATGTACAACCTCGGCATGGACAGCGCCAAGCTGCAGGCCGACGGCGTGGCCCCGCTGACGCCCTACCTTGAGGAAATCAACAACATCAAGACCCGCGAGGATGTCTGGGCCGAGCTGCTGAAGATGCATCGCCGTGGCTATGGTGTGCTCTTCGGCGTGATGGGCGAGGCCGACAAGGACGACGCCAATATGTGCATCGCCTGGGCCTGGCAGAGTGGCCTCGGTCTGGGTGACCGCGACTACTACCTCCTCGACGAGGGCAACAACAAGAACATCCGCAAGGGTTATGTGGAACTGATGGCCAAGGAATTCGCCATGTCGGGCTACGACAAGATGAGCGGCAAGAGCGCCGACAAGCTTGCCCAGACCGTCATGGCCTTTGAGACCCGTCTGGCCAAAGCCATGAACACCAAGCTCGAAAACCGCAACCCGCAGGGCACTTTCAACCGCTACACCATCGACAGCGCCATTGCCGTTTATCCCAACATCGATTGGAAGGGCTACTTCGAGGCCTTGAACATCATGGAGGGCATGAAGAGCTTCAACATCGCCCAGCCCAAGTACTTCGCCGAAGTCAACAAGGTGTTGAAAGATACCGACGTGGAGACCATGAAGGCCTACTTCGCATGGCATGAAATCACCAGCGCCGCCAACTACCTGAGTGACGACTTTGTGAACGCCGAGTTTGACTTCTTCGGCAAGCTGATGAGCGGCCGTGAAGAGAACCGTCCCCGCTGGAAACGCGTCACCTCGACTGTGGAAGGCGCCATGGGCGAGGCCCTCGGCCAGCTCTATGTGGAGAAATACTTCCCCGCCGAGGCCAAGGTGCGCATGGAAACCCTCGTCAACAACCTGATTGAGGCTCTGGGACAGCGCATCGACATGGCCGAATGGATGACCGACCAGACCAAGGCCAACGCCCACAAGAAACTGAGCACCATCTACGTGAAGATTGGCTACCCCAACAAGTGGCGCGACTACAGCGGCCTGGAAATCAAGGACGACAGCTACTATGCCAATGTGGTGCGCAGCAACGAGTTCGATGTGGCCTATATGATGAGCAAGATCAACAAGCCCGTCGACAAAGACGAGTGGCTGATGACCCCGCAGACCGTCAACGCCTACTACAATCCCACCACCAACGAGATTTGCTTCCCCGCCGCCATCCTGCAGCCCCCGTTCTTCCAATTCGGCGCTGACGATGCCGCCAACTATGGTGCCATCGGCGTGGTCATCGGCCACGAGCTGACCCACGGCTTCGACGACCAGGGCCGCCAGTACGACGAGCTGGGCAACCTGAACGATTGGTGGAGCGAAGAGGACGCCAAGAACTTCGACAACAACAAGCAGGCCCTCATTGACGCCTTCAACAACTGCATCGCCCTCGACGACCCCGAGCTGGGAAAAATGAACGGCAACGGTGAGCTGACCCTCGGCGAGAACATCGCCGACAACGGCGGCCTCCATGTGAGCTACTTAGCCATGCAGAACGCAATGGCCAAGAAGCAGGTCAACAAGAACGAGATGGACGGCTTCACGCCCGAGCAGCGCTTCTTCCTGGCCTACGCCGCCGTGTGGGCCTCCAACATCCGTCCCGCCGCTGCCCTGCAGCTAACCCAGATGGATGTCCACTCGCTGGGCCGCAACCGCGTCAACGTCGCCCTGCCGCAGATCACCGAGTTCATCGAGGCCTTCGGCATCAAGGAAGGCGACGGCATGTGGCTCGCTCCCGAGAAACGCGTCGTGCTCTGGTAGCCATCGCCAAAAAAAATGTTAAAAAACGCTCCGCACCCCGGAGCGTTTTTTTTAACATTTACCCCCTACCATGGCCATATCATGGCCCTACCAACTCCCTACCAACTCCTACTGTGGTAGGAGTTGGTAGGGAGTTGGTAGGGAGTTGATAGGTAGTTAATACTTGGTTGTCAGTAGTTTGTGTTTTATTCGGCCGAAAGAGCAATAAAATGCCCTTTTTAGCGTTACAAATGTTAAAATAAAAAAAATTGCCATGGGAAAAAAGACGACAATCGGCGATGTGGTAGCCTTTCTAGACGAGAGGTTCCGACCGGAGCTACAGGAAGAGTACGACAACGCGGGTTTCCTCGTTGGGGAGCGTGATGCGGAATACCGAGGGACGATAGTGGCCTTGGACGTGACGAGGGAGGTTGTGGAGGAGGCTGTGGAGACGGGAGCCAACCTGATAGTGACGCACCATCCGATGATTTTCAGAGGGATGAAGCGCATCACGGACAGCACGGAGGCTGGGCGCATGGTGATGAGGCTGGTGCGCGAAGGGATAGGAGTCTATGCCGCCCACACAAACCTCGACAACGTGCCGTGGGGAGTGAACGGGGTGCTGGCAGAGAAACTGGGCTTGCAGCACTGCCAGATTCTGAAGAAGATGGACGACGAGAACGGAGCCGGCATGGTGGGGGATCTGAAGAGGAGGATGAAAGCCGACGTGTTCCTGAGGAGGGTGAAAGAGGTGACGGGGCAGGGGTTGATACGGACGTCGGCACACGATGGGGAGAGACGCATCTCACGCGTGGCGATATGCGGCGGCGCCGGGAGTTTCCTTATCGGCGAGGCTATGGATGCAGGAGCCGACCTCTACCTGACGGCGGACCTGAAATACCACGACTTCGAGCGCACCGAGGGGGGGATGATTCTTGCCGACGGGGGGCACTACGAGACGGAACAGTTTGCAAAAGAAATAATTTATAGCGCCATATCAGAAAAATTTAGTAACTTTGCATGCCGAATTTCCCGGAGACAGGGAAGCCTTGTTCAGTATATCTGATTGGAAATTAGGAATTAGGAGAAAAGAATAAGAATTATAATAATATATAAAAATGGCAAAGAAAGTCAGTACGAAGAAAGTGGAGGAGCCTGTGGAGGCTCCCGTAATCCTGCGTCCCGAAGTGGACCTGGCCATCGAGAAGCGCCTCGTGGCGCTCTATACGCTGCAGAGCGTGGACAGTGAGATTGACAAGATAGAACAGATCAGGGGCGAGCTGCCGCAGGCCGTGCAGGACTTGGAGGACGAGATTGCGGGACTGAACACCCGTATCGAGAACTTCATGAACGACATCAAGGAGACCGAAGCCGCCAACAAGAACCGCAACACGGAGATTGCCGACCACGAGGAGCAGATCAAGAAGTACAAAAAGCAGCAAGACAATGTGAGAAACAACCGCGAATATGAGTCGCTTGCAAAGGAGATTGAGTTCCAAAACCTCGAGATCCAGCTTTGCGAGCGGAAAAACAAGGAGGGTGCAGCGAAAGTCAAAGAGCTGAAAGAACACATAGCGACGGCAAAGCGGCTGGTGGAAAGCCGTGGGAAAGACCTCGATGCGAAACGCGAGGAGTTGACGTCGATTATCACCGAGACCGAGAAGGACGAGAAACGCCTGCGCGAGAAGTCGAAGGAACAGGAACAGTTTATCGACGAACGCTACCTGACGGCCTACAAGCGCATCCGCGGTGCGGCACGCAACGGGCTGGCGGTGGTGACCATTGACCGCGACTCGTGCGGCGGCTGCTTCAGCAACATCCCTCCCCAGCGCCAGATGGAAATCAAGATGCACAAAAAAGTCATCGTCTGCGAAAACTGCGGCCGCATCCTCGTCGACGACGACATCGCCGAAAAAGCCAAAGCTCAACTGGAAAAATAAAACCAAGGACCTTAAAGACCCTAAAGCCCTTAAAACCCTAAAAAAAACTTCAACCTAATGTCTTACACATTCAATCCCGAAGAGAAACTCACTCTGGACAAAATCCAGGAGATAATCGATAAAAAGATGACCCTCGCCCTGAGCGAAGAGGCCAAACGTCGCATCGAGAAATGCCGCAACTACCTGAACCAGAAGATGGAGACGCAGGAGGTGCCCATCTATGGAGTCACCACCGGTTTCGGCAGCTTGTGCAATATCAGCATCAGCAAAGAACAACTCTCGCAACTGCAGAAGAACCTCGTGATGAGCCACGCTTGCGGCGTGGGCGACGAGGTGCCGCAAGAGGTGGTGCGCCTGATGCTGCTGCTCAAAGCCCAGAACTTCTGCTTCGGCTATAGCGGCGCACAGCTTCAGACCGTGCAGCGTCTCATCGACTGCTACAACGAGGACGTGCTGCCCGTGGTCTATCAGCAAGGTAGCCTCGGCGCCAGCGGAGACCTCTGCCCTCTGGCCAACCTCATGCTCCCTGCCATCCTCGGCATGGGCGACGTGTACTACAAAGGCCGTCGATGCGACGTGAAGGAAGTCTATGCCGAGAAAGGCTGGCAGCCCATCGAGTTGCAGAGTAAGGAAGGTCTCGCCCTGCTCAACGGCACCCAGTTCATGAGCTCGTTTGCCGTGTGGAGCCTCCTCAAGGCCCGCCGCCTGAGCCGCCAGGCCGACATGATTCTCTCCCTCAGCCTCGACGCTTTCGACGGCCGCATCGAGCCCTTCTACGAGAGTCTCCACATGGTGCGCCCCCACAAGGGTCAGCTCGAAACCGCCGCCGCCGTCCGCGAGATGCTGGAGGGCAGCGAGATTATCCGTCGCCACAAAGAGCACGTTCAGGACCCCTACTCCTTCCGCTGCGCTCCGCAGGTCCACGGTGCCGCAAAAGACACCATCCGCTATGTGGCCTCGGTCGTTGAGACCGAAATCAACTCGACCACCGACAACCCCATCGTCCTGCCCGACGAGGATATGGTAATCAGTGGCGGCCACTTCCATGGCGAGCCTCTGGCTATGGTGCTCGACTTCCTGGCTATCGCCGTCGCCGAACTCGGTGCCATCTCCGAGCGTCGCACCTACCAGCTCATCGACGCCAAACGCGGCCTGCCCTCCTTCCTCGTGGCTAAGCCCGGCCTCAACAGCGGCTTCATGATTCCGCAGTATGCCGCCGCCAGCATCGTCAGCCAGAGCAAGCAGCTCTGCACGCCCTGCTCGGTCGACAGCATCACCAGCAGCCAGAACCAGGAAGACCTCGTCAGCATGGGTGGCAACGCCGCCACGAAGTGTTACAAGGTGTGCGAGAACACCGAGCGCGTGCTGGCCATTGAAATCTTCAACGCCGCCCAGGCCCTCGACTTCCGTCACCAGGAAGGTCTCAAAAGCAGTCCCAAGGTGGAGAAGATGGTCGCCGACTACCGCAAATGCGTCAACTTCGTCGACATCGACGAGATCATGTACAAGCACATCCACAGCAGCGTCAAGTTCCTTCAGGAAATGGCTATGTAAGACAATGATATAAAAAAAAATAATAAGGCCACCTCGTTGAGGTGGCCTTATTATTTAGCGTCAGTTTTTATTAAGGGTTGCTGTCGAGGGTGGTGAGGAAGAAATCGCAGGAGGCCACATACCAGGTCTGCACCCTGGCGTCGCGCCAGATAGAGCGGTCCGGAGCGTGCGCCATCAGGCGGCAACCAGCGCCATAACGGTAGGAGAAGTGGTTGTCGGGACTGGCGGCAAAGAGGATGAAGGCTCGGTGGTTGCCGGTGGGGAACCCGGAGGGATGGCAGGAGAAACGCATCGACTGGTGCGGGGACAGCGATGTCGAGGTCTCGTAGAGGTATTCACGGTTGAAGATGAAGAAAGGGTTGTTTGAATTCATCTGCTGCTCGTCCAACACATAGAGTCTGAATGTCGTGCTGCCGCTATAGAGCGGCTTGTCGCTGTAGGACTGGAAGTTGAAGAAAGGGCGGCGCTTGTTCTCGGGAGCTTTCTCGTAGGTGGGCTTGTCGTAGCCGACATAGAAGAGGCGTCCGAGGGAATCGCCCGTGCGGTAGACGTTGACCACGGGGTATGCCAGGATGTAGGCGTCGTCAAGGATGTCAATGTCAAGTTCCGCTTCGATGCCATAATAGTGGGCAACAGGGAAACGCAGCGAGAGGGTGTCGCCATCAACGCTGAAGAGAATCCTGCAGGAGTCCTGCAGGGGCAGGCGGCGGTCGACGCGGCGGGTAACAGAGTAAGCGCTATAGTTCTTGTCGCGCCTCACGGAGGGCGTCGAGGTGCGCAGAATGGTGCTGAGGAGG
>JAEEGK010011506.1_pt1 | contig 20210 bp, 12 predicted proteins | sample 8958771 | NCBI WGS metagenome assembly JAEEGK01 (sample SAMN16246547, study PRJNA631951) | gut metagenome | biome: gut microbiome; feature: rumen; material: SC-attached | host: Bos | place: Iran: Karaj | collected 2018-10
TCTGCTGCAAGGCACCCGCAGCAGTATTCCCCTGCGCAGCAGCATCCCCAGCAGGCGCGGCACTATCCCCCGCCGGAGCAGTATTCCCAGCAGGCGCAGCAGTATTCCCCGCCGGAGCATCCTTCGTGCTATCCGCCGCAACAGGCGCATTCTTCACGCAGCGCAGCGAGAACGCAGTATTCTCGAAGTCTTCCGCGCGCATCACATCGTCCTTGCTGTTGATCAGGTTCCAGTAGGCCGCACCCGTATCGCCGCCTCCACTTGCCTCCCAGAAATATGCACTCGTGCCGAGTTCCATAAACTCGCCATCGTTGTAACGTGCACCCGCTGGTATGGCATTGAAGCCCGAAGCCTCGCTAATCGGCGCACCGCCTCGCACCCAGCCCTCGCGCATCTTGAGCGCGGCCGCAATGCTACCCTTCTTCATCTTGGCGACACCGAGCATCATGTCACTCCATTCCTTCTGCGAGGGCACGTGCCAACCCGCAGGGCAAATGCCCTGATGCTCGACGGTAATCGCGCCTTCCACCGGATTCGTGATGAAGTCTGCAGGCAGGCGCATCGCCACATGCCACGGGTAAAGCCTCCCGTAACTCCTGCAACGGATATCCTTGTCCTCGTAGCAGAAGCTCCCGGGGGCAGCAAACCGCAGGTTCTCCGCCATCCAGCGTGTACCGCCGATTTCTACGGTCTTGTAGCGGTTCTCGTCGCGGGAATCATACAGTGCGGTGCTATCGTAAATCTCGTCCACGCCAGGCGGGTCCATCAGGCAACGCACCGGGAACGCCCCCGCCTTGCCCGCACTGTCTCGCACCAGGTCGTCGCTATCATACCGCAGCGACCAGAACAGCGCCGTAACGGAATCCGTCTCGGCGGTGCTCCAGAAACCCGTCACGGAATCAAGCCCGCTAAACGGCAAATTTGCCGGCAATATGCCCGAAGGAAGCGCGTTGAACCCGAAACCGTTCTCGCCAGGCAGGGAGTTGTCCGACTCCGGCCAGATGTCGCGGGCCTTCAGGTTCGCACCCACGCCTACCGCCTCGTCGATATCCTTAAGGTAGGCGTTAAGCCTGTCGAAATCATATATGCTCGGGATATGCCAGCCGTAAGGGCACAAACCGCGGTGAGTCCGCTTCACCGAATCGCGGGCAATCTTCTCGCCATATTCCTGAGGGAGCTTCATTGCAGCAGACCACGTGTAAAGCCGCCCGAACTTCTTGCAGTTTTCTTCCTTTCCCCCATAACAGAAGCTTCCCGGCACATCTACGTCCAGGTTCTTCGCCATCCATACCTGGTCGCCCACGTGAATGGTGAGGATTTCCTTGTTCTGCACCGTCACCACCTCGACCTTCACGAAGTTTGGCGGCGGAGGCGGTTCGACCGGCTTGTAGTACTTCTCCTCGACGCAACGCACCGACACGGCGTTATCCTTCGCGTCGTAGACCTTCTCGAAAGTTCTCGAATCGTATGTAATGCGCCAGAAGTACGCGCCGTATGCATCGTACTCGTTCGACGCCCAAAACTGCGTGGAGGCGCCCTTGTCCATAAATTCACCCACGTAGTGGAACTCACCCGCAGGCAAGGCGTTGAACCCGAACTCGTCGGAACCAGCAGGCAAGCGAAGTTCGCGATCCCAGCCCTCCTTCGATTTGAGGCTTATCCCCGCACCGTCGCTTATCCCCATCTTGGTTACGTAATAGTTGAGCTTCTTCCAGTCCTTGTTCGTCGGCACGCGCCAGCCTTTGGGACACACGTCGTGCACCTTCTTTACGGCATCCTTCGCGACGGTATGGTTGAAATAGTCCACAAGCCTCATGGAGGCCGCCCACGTATAAAGCCTTCCGTACTCGTTGCAGTACGAATCGTTCTTGTTGTAGCAGAACGTACCCTTCAACTTGAACCGCAGGTTTTCGGCCATCCAGCGCTGGTCGCCAATCTGTACCGTCTTATAGACCTGCTTGTCGCGCGGGTCCACCAGGTTCGGCATCGGGACAATCATGCCCGCGAACGCCGTAGAGACTGCCATCATCAGAAAAAGAGTCAAGTAACGCATCATACAAATAAAATAAATCCATTTTTCCTAAAACGTACAAACCCTACCCCAAAAAAGCACCCAAAAGCGCAAAAAAAGTCCTAACAAAAGCAACATACCTTTCATAACCCGAAATAAACAGTCTTATAAATGGAAGGCGTCGGCCAAGGATGGGGAGGGTGCAGGGAGGGGCCCGTGCGGCCTTCGCAACTCTGAGCTGGGGCCCCGCCCGCGTGATTTTAAATACACGTTTTATCACAAAAAAAGAAGCCCACCTTCCGGTGAGTTTCTTTTCGTACCCCCAAGCGGACTCGAACCGCTGTTGCGGGAATGAGAATCCCGAGTCCTGGGCCACTAGACGATGGGGGCATCAGTTAAGCGGCACAAATATAACAAAAGAAGGTGAAACCGTCAACGGGAAAATCCCGTCGACGAAATTCAGCTATTCCTTGTAGAACAGGTCGAGGTTGCTTTCGACCGGAGTCGACTTTTCCATATTGCTGACAAATTCATTGAACAGCGTCATGGAGGTAAAGCGGGAGGCGTTTTCGACTTCCTGCTTCACGGCGCTCGCCACGGCAGAATCTTCGGGAGCGGTCTTGCCGTTCACGCGGACCATCACGGCACCGAGTTCAGTTTCGATGACCGGGCCCCATTCACCCTGCTTCTGGCCGTTCAGCACCTTGTAGAGGGCGGCATTGCCGTAGCCGAAGCCCGGAATGTAACCTTCAGCAGAAGCCTTGTAGTTCTGGACATTCACCTTCTCGATGGCACTTGCTGCAGCGGCGGCAGAATCGGCCGGGTCGGCGGCCTTCCATTCCTTCACCTTCGCGGCGACGGAGTTCAGGTAAGCGCCGGCAGCGTTCTCGGACTTGCGGGCCTTGAGGCTATTCTTGATGGCATCAAAGTGCAGGTCGATGCTGCGTTCACCGGCCTTGAGTTCCTTGTCCTTCTTGAAGATGGCGACAAACTTGTTGTTGCGGAGCACCTGCGACACAATACCATCCTCTTCGGGAAGATGTTCGTTGGGCCATGCAAACGTGGTAACGCCCTTCAGGTAACCGAGGTCGTCCACGTTCTCGTTCCTGCCCACCCAGCCGGAGTGCTTGACTTCGAGACCGCGTTCCTTGACGGCGGCGGCAAAGTCCTTGGTACCGGCGTTCACTTCGTTCCTCACGCCCGTAAGAATCTTCTCGAGGCTGTCGATGGTTTCAGAAGATGCGTTCACGACAAGCAGGATATGGCCGACGTTGGCGGTAACCTTGCCGGTGGAATCGGTGGACTTGCCAAAGCTCTTGATGATGTGGTAGCCGAACTGGGTCTTGACCGGTTCTGAGACGGCGCCGGAATCAAGCGCGAGGGCGGCCTTCTCGAATTCAGGAACATATACGCCAAGGCCAGCAGGCTGGTCAAGCATGCCACCCTTCTCGGCACTGCCCGGGTCTTCGGAAGAAATACGGGCCATTTCCTCGAACGAAGCGGTAGAAGACGTATCAGCAAGCTGGAAGTAAATCGTCATCGCGTATTCACGCACGCGCTCGTCGTCAGCGGCAGTCGCTGCGACCGGGATGGTCACGTAGTCAAACGTCACGGCATCCTTTTCCACGAAGAAGCTGTCCTGGTGGGCATTGAAGTAACCCTTCACCATCGCCGTATCGACCGCGTCGTCGGCAACGGCGAAATCGCTTGCAGAAGCGAACGCGACATCAATATCGAAATCAGTCATGCGGCGTTCAACAGCCCACTTGGCCTCGAGCGACGTCGGGTGGATTCCTGCGCTGACCAGCGTCTGGAGCTGCTTGACCGGAATATTCGTGTTCTTCATTTCTTCTTCGAGCTGGAGCATGGAGCCCCACTTGAAGGCTTCAGGAGTCTCGAGCCAGGCCTCGTAGTCCGCGGCACTTGCGGTAGAATCGGTCAGGAACTTCGGGAGCGAAGCGATGTAAGCCTGGCTGCGCTGCATCAGGTCTTCCTGAGAGGTTGCCTGCTGCTGAATCGCAAAGAGACGATACTGAGCTTCCTGCACCAGGCGCTGGCGAACGGCATTAGAATTGGTCTTGAATTCAGACTTGAGTTCGGCGACCGAGGCTGCCAGTCCGGCCTTCTCGAACTGCCCGTCCAGGAGAATCTGGCGAACGAAGGAGCGGAACACGTCGCTACGGAGCTGCGCGTACTGCTCGTCCTCGAGGTGCTGGTTCTGGAACTGGTTCTGCTGCAGCATCTTGATGCGGGCATCAAATTCGGCATAGCTGATCTTGTGGTCGTTCACCACTCCGACAGGGTAGCTCTGTGCACTATTCGGAACACGGTCCATAGCCAACAGGCCCACGACAATACCTGCCGCGAAAATGACGATAACCCACTTGGCCTTTTCATTAATCCACGTTAACATAGAGTAGACTCCATTAAAATTTGTCGGGGCAAAATATAACAAAAGAAAACGACGTTTTCGTATAAAAAAAAGGGAATTAGGCACAAATTAGCCCAAATCCCTGTATCATACGGATAATACCGCCAATCAGCCAAAGTTCCACTCTATTGCAAAGTAACCCGCCAATAAAGTGGCATAATCGGTTCCAGAATAATCATCGACATAATATGTTCCGTAACTCATTCTATTCTCCTATATTGGTTGATTGTTCAAGTAAGTTATAATCCTTCACGCAACGGAGCAATCCTTTCGTATACCGCGAAACGCTCTTTTCTTTCTGCACCATACTTGTAATCACCGCTTCGGTCTCATCAAAAGATGCCCCATAACCATAAGTAAATCTATCCCCACCCATAAAATGAGTACCCACATCGTAATTTGCAGCAAAAAAATCTGCATACGGGAGCCAAATGCTATTAATCGTAACAAGGCCATGATTTACATAAGAGTCAAAAGGCACAACAGAAAAACCACTTTTATTTGACCCATCACGCCATTTCACTGAAGATTTTAGATCTGCAAGCGAATATTCATTTAGCAAGGCTCTCCATTCAGTAGTATCAGGAACGTGCCAGCCTTCCATGCATATTCCGCGAGTATTTTCTACAACAGAATCATTTTTTGCAACATTCATTACCATATACCATTCATAAACACAACCTATGGAAAGCGAATCCTTACAATCAGCACCATTTGTTGCATAAGTAAGATTCTCAGCCATCCACGTCATCCCCGCAATGTTGACCGTACGGTAGGTTCGGCCATCGCGCTCATCCGTCACGGAACCATATTCAACATCAGGGTTAAAGAACGCATCCTTAGTGTAATCAAAAATTGTTGCCGCAACCCAAGTAGGTTGATGTCCCAGATTGCATATAAAACCTTGACTATCAGGCATAACATACGAACCATCCGACCTGAACCCATTGACAGCCTCAATACAGTAAGTCCAGTTGCACTTACTGCCATCGCCATCTTTCTGTACGAGTGTACCATCAAGTGACTTGACGCAACCCATCCCAACAAAAATTTCGCTTGCATTCGCTTCACGCCACTTACCATTATCATACACATACGCCACAGTCGAATCCGTTTCAGACATTACCAGATGACCGTCTTCAACCGGCTCCAGCCCAAACGTATTCTGTTCCACGCCACTCGCACTTAACCACAAATACACTCCAGACTCCGGTTCAAATTCCTTGCATATCAGGACTTTGCCCGCATTCTCCGACTTTTCGGCACGAACGGTATCCAGCACGCCAGATTTGTCCTTGTTGCACTCGCCGAGTCCGTAAACCTTTTGCCAGAACGCAATGATGTAGTGTTCAAAGTACCCAATCGATGCGTCGGGGAAATGCTGGTCCATAAACCTACGGGCATACGCATACTCGTTGTAGCGCAGCGCGGCCTTGTCGGCAAGCTTGACAAGCAAATCGTCGTTCACTCCAGCTGCAAGGCTTGCAATCATCTCGGTCACGTCGGGTTCCGGACCCGCTAGCAGCACGAGCACAGAAAGTGCAAGGAGTTTTTCGTCATCAAAGATGCTCGCATTTTCGAAGGCAGTGCCAGCCTTATCGCCAAAGAAGGCTTCCACGACTTCCTTTTCCGCCTGTTCCTTTGCCTTGTCGAATTCCATACCATTTTCCACGAGCGAAAGAATTCGCTTGTGCGTAATGTGCGTACCCACATTGATGTTGATCTTGCCATCCTTCCCGACTTTGGCGACCGCCTTTAACGATAGCGGGTTGGTGGATTTCAGCCCATAGAGTTCGTTCCAGTAGTACCCCGACGCCTCCACAAGCACGTAGCGCGAGCCGAGTTCCAACTTGCCTAGCGAGAACGAACCGTCGTCGCCGTCAACAGTGCCCGTAAACGTCTTGCCCGTCTGCGCAAACGTCTCGGGATTGAGTTCGTACAAGGTAACAGTCGTACCCTTCACGAACGGCCCCTTCTCAACAACGCCCTCGATGCTTGCTGTAATCTGGTTCGGGTCGTCGGATGTTCCTGCCACAGATCTTGAATCATTGCAAGACGAAAGCCATGTGGAAGCAAGGCCCAGCGCAGCAATGGAAATTACAAATCTCAGGTTAGTCGTTTTCATGGGGAACCTCCTTCACCTTTCGGGTCAGCGGGAAAAACTGCAGGTTGAGTCTGTAGACCTGGTTAATATTCTTGTCTGCAACGGCAATGGATATAATCTTCTGGCGGAACGTCTCAAGTTCATGAACAATCCTGTCGTAGGTTTCATCAGAAATGCCCATAGTGACACCGGTGATGTTGCGCTCCGTCGTAGGCAGGTCAAGGGAATTCGCCGCGAGTTGCGACATCTGGCGGTGCGCCGTCCGGATTGCAAGGCGAGTCGCCTCGCTCGACCCCGTAATGGAACTTTCTGATTGAGAATACGTTCCGTCCTTGGCCTTGAGCAACAGTCCAGAATCGGTAAGGAACTTTAAGGTTTCCTGAACCTCCCAAGCCGTTACTGGCGGGTAACACTTCTTCGCTAGTTCACCGGGAGTCGCCCCCGGCATCAACGGCGCAAGTTCACGCAAGGTCGGGTTCTTCCACGACTCGTAGTAATCAAAAAGCCTTTCTTCGAGAACACGTACCTTGTGGTTCTTCGCGATGGAACACATCCGCTCGAACGCCTCTTTCTTCTTTGCGTCCGATCTAGACTGGCAAAAGGTAACCATCGCACGGAAATACTCTACCTCAAAACCCACGAGCCCCATCGCCTGTGCAGTACGTTCCACACCCTGCTTACTCAGCTTGCTCTTACCGTCACAAACGACCTTCATGTACGAACAAGAAGAAAATCCTGCAAGGTTAGAAAACTCGCGCCACGAGAAAACGGAATGTGCCTTTCTGTCTTCGTAATAATCCAGCATGAACTTGCGGTAGTCTGTGTATTCGGTAATCGGCTTCATACCAAGAAATATACAATCGCGATTTTAAGAAAACAAGCATTTTAGTCAACAAAATTAAAGAATTTTTAAAAATTTCCACATTTTTATAGTAAATTTTCTATTACATTTGCGTATATGCAATGAAGCATTGCATATAGGATTTTTTCCAGGAACTCAAGTCACGACAGAAAGCAATAATCACGAATGCAAGTAAATTTCTATCTATGGAGCATAAAACTTACCAACGGAGTTTGGTCATGTACGATATTCTAGTCCTGGGAGCAGGTATTTCCGGCCTCTCCGCTGCCCTGCATGCGGCAGAAAAGGGCCTTTCGGTCGTTATCCTCACGAAAGGCGCAAAACCGGACGGTTCTTCCAACTACGCGCAGGGCGGCATCGCGACCGTCACCGAGAAGACGGACAAGTTCAAGTTCCACATCGACGACACGCTCGAGGCGGGTGCCGGTCTCTGCAAGAAGGAGCCCGTGAACATCCTCACCAAGAGCGGGCCTGCGACCATCAAGCAGCTTGTGAAGTGGGGCGTGCAGTTCACCCCCTCGCCCGTCGACAAGACGCAATTCGACCTGCACCTCGAAGGCGGCCACAGCCATCACCGCATCTTGCACGCGGCGGACCTCACCGGCAAGGAAATCATGCGCGCGCTCCTGTGCGAACTCCACAAGCACAAGAACATCCACTACATCGAGAACTGCTACATCAAGGACCTCATCTGCAAGGGCGAAGGCAAGAACAAGCGTTGCGTGGGTGCAAAGATTATCCACCAGAAGACGGGCCTTGTCGAAGACCTCTTCGCGAAGGCCTCCATCCTTTCTACCGGCGGTGCCGGCCGCATCTGGCAATACACCGTTTGCCCGCCCGACAGCTGTGGCGACGGCATGGCGATTGCGGCCCGTGCAGGCGCCGCCCTGCAGGATATCGAGTTCATGCAGTTCCACCCGACAAGCCTCTACGCCCCGCAACTCAAGAAGCCCTTCCTGATTTCGGAAGCGGTGCGCGGGTTCGGCGGCATTTTGAAGAACTACAAGGGCGAAGAGTTCATGAACCAGGTTCACCCGCTCCACTCGCTCGCGCCCCGCGACATCGTGGCGCGCGCCATCCACAGCGAGATGCAGCGCCTGGGCAAGCCCAACATGTTTATCGACCTCTCAGGCCGCACCCCAAAGGACATCAAGAGCCACTTCCCGAACATCTACGCGAAGTGCCTCGACGCAGGTATCGACATCACGAAGGAATGGATCCCCGTGGTGCCCGCCGCACACTACATGTGCGGAGGCGTACTGGTCGACACGTGGTCGCGTACCGAAATCAAGGGCCTGTACGCCTGCGGCGAAGTCGCCGCGACGGGCGTCCACGGAGCGAACCGCCTGGCATCGAACTCCCTGCTGGAGAGCGTCGTCTTTGCAATCCGCGCGGTGGACAATATCTGCGATAGCGGGCTCCTGAAGGCGAAACTCGACGTGAAGAAATCGACCAAGAAAGAGAAGGTTTCGTTCACGAAGGCCGCCTACTGGCGCAAGCGCAAAAAGGCCCTGCAAGATACAATGTGGGCCTACTGCGGCATCGTGCGCACGACCGCGGGCCTGAACCAGGGTTTAAAAGAAATCGCAGCCCTCGAGGCCGACGTGGATGCTGCCATCAAGAACAAGGAAACCGAGAACATCCACTTCCTCGAGTTCCTGAACGCCCTGCAAGTTTCCAAGATGATTCTCACCGCAGCGCTCCATCGCAAGGAATCGCGCGGGCTACACTACATTCTCGACTACCCGAATCTCGACCCCAAGACCAAGCACCACACGATATATCTGGAAAAGGGTTCCAAGTAACAGAGGAGAAGCACTGGATCCTATCGGCCTTCGGCCTCCAGGATGACAGCAGGAACGAAAAGAATGACTGTAGCGAAGAAGACAAAGGAAGCCTTGCCGAAGAAAATCGGCGGATACAAGCCGACGCAGATGCTCGGGCACGGAGCCATGGGCAATGTGTGGCTGTGCCATGACGAGTCGCTCGACCGCATGGTCATCGTGAAGCAGATGGTCCCGAAGCTTTTGGACCAGGACTCCTTTATCCTCCGGTTCCAGCAAGAGGCGACAATCCTCGCCCACCTGAACCACCCGGCAATCGTCGTGCCCTACGCCCTCTGGAAGGAGCCCGACGGCCAGCTTTCGCTCTCGATGGAATTCGTGATGGGCAAGAACCTCCGCGAAATTCTGGACACCTGCAAGCAGCCTCCCGTATGGGTCGTGATGGCTATCCTCCACGAGATGTTCCTTGCATTGAGCGTCGTGCACCGCGCGGGCATCGTGCACCGCGACTTGAAACCCGCGAACATGATGGTCGACAAGGACGGGCGAATCCGCCTGCTCGATTTCGGTGTTGCCCACGTGGACAGGCGTAACGGCGACGACATGACGCTCACCATGGCGGGTTCGCAAATCGGTACCGGCGCGTACATGAGCCCCGAACAGACCATGGGGAACGAGGCCACCCCGGCATCGGACCTCTTCAGCATGGGCATTATCGCAAGCGAGATGCTCCTTGGCGAAAACGTGTTCCGCGGGGAATCGCTGAACCAGACGTTCCAGAACATCCGCCGCCTAAAAATCGGCAAAAAGGCCTTCCCCGCCGGCACTCCGAAGGGGCTTGTAAAACTCGTAATGCGGCTTCTCGAAAAAAAGCCCTCCAAGCGCCCGCTTTCCGCCGCAGATGTCGCCGACGAACTCAGCCGGCTGATGCGCGCCTACCCGCGCGACCTCACGCCCTACCTCGCCGAATGGGTGAGCGCAACAATGAGGGGCGAAAAGACCGCCATTGAACCCAAGACCTACCCCAGCAGGTGCAAAATGACAATCGCACTTACGGTTATATTCACTGTAGCCGCAACAACCGGCATATACCTTCTCCTATCTAACTTCTAAAGGGATCCAATGAACTGGATAGACATATTCTGCCTTGTCTGCGTACTTATCCTCACGCTCATCGGTGTCTGGCGCGGGTTCCTGAAGGACCTGTTCCGGCTTGTCGCCTGGGCCGCAGCGCTCGCGGGAGCATACTTTGCAAACGACCTCCTCGCCGACACGCTCGCGTCAAACCTCGAGATAACCGGTTTTACCGTTAAACTCCTGTGCATCTGCATCGGGTTCCTCGTGCCGTTCATTACTTTGTTCATGATAGGGCATTTTGTGCAGAAGGCCGTCGCCGATACCCCCGTAGGCAAGGTCAACAGGATTCTCGGCGGGCTTCTCGGGGCATGCAAGGGCTGGATTATCTGCTTCATTTTTCTCTCCATCCTGCACATCATCCCGGTATCCGGCGGGCTCAAGGACACTCGTAACGACGCTACCGCATACAGTTTCTACAAGTTCAACCTGGAGCTATTCGGATTCTCTTCGGAAGAACCTGACCTAGTTGGTATGGCCGAAAAGAAGGCGACCGAACTCAGCAAGGAAATTACGGACAAGGCCGTCGAAAAGGTCAAGGAGACCACGACGCAGGCCGCCGAGCAGGCCAAGGAAGCTGCCGTAAAGGCTGCAACCGATGCGAAGGATTCGCTAGTCAAGAAAGTCGACGCGAAGACTGACTCCGTAGTGGAAAAGGTCAAGGAAAAAGCCGGAACGACTTACAAGGTAAGCAACGAGAAGGCCCCGAACACCTACTCCGTGGAAAAGAAGTAGAACTCAATCGACAAAGCTTAGCTTACCGAACTTAAACGGCCGCAAGCCTTTTTGCGCAGGTTTCGGCTTCACGCACAATTTCTTCTTCGCCATCCACGTGGCGGCCACGCATTACGAACTTTCCGTTACAGATAACCGAATCGATGCAACTGCTGTCGGCAGCGTACACCCAGTTACTTACCAGGTTGTGGCCGGGCACCATGCGTTCGTTCTTCAGGTCGACCAGCAGGCAATCCGCGAGGTAGCCTTCCTTGATTTCGCCGGCATCCATTAGCCCGTAGGCACGCGCCACATGAACTGTCGCCATCTTCAGCGCTTCGTGCGCAGGCAACGTCTCCGCACCGCCCTGCACCTTCGCAAGCAAAGCCGCAAGCTTCATCTCCTCGTGCATGTCAAGGTTGTTGTTCGAGGAATCGCCATCCGTACCGAGGGCAACATTTGCACCGGAACGCAACAGGCGGTCAATCGGCGGGATACCGCTAGCGAGTTTCAAGTTCGAATTCGGGTTCAATACCGCCGTCGCGCCCGAATCCACGAATGCCTTCATGTCATCATCCGAGAGATGAACGCAATGCGCCGCAGCGAGGTTCGAACCGAGCATTCCCGCACGTTCCAGCAGGCGGACCGGACTGCACCCGTACTGCCTTTCGCAATCTTCCAGTTCCTTTTTCGTTTCGGAAAGATGCGTATGGACCATGAAATTTTCGGAACGGGCAAAGTCGGCACAGCGCTTCAGCAGCGCCTCGCCCACCGTGTACACGGAATGCGGGGCAACCGCAAGGCGCACGCGTTCCGATTCACCGGTATGCGCGGCAAGGAACTTGAAATTGCCCTCAATCGCTTCTGGCGACATGAGAGATTCCGCAAACGTCACGCCCACTGCAGCACGTATGCCCATCTCCCCGACAACCTTGATGGTACGTTCGCGATGCCAGTACATGTCGGCAAAGAAAACCGTACCCGACTTAATCATCTCGAGAAGGGCAAGTCGACAAGCCACGTCGATATCGTCACCCGTAAGTTTGGCCTCGAACGGCCAGATGTATTCCTGCAGCCACTTCTGGAGCGGCATATCGTCGGCATACCCGCGCAAGAGCGTCATCGCCGCATGCGTATGCCCGTTGTAGAACGCCGGGAAAATGGCGAAGTTCGAGCTGTCCACGACCTCAGCGCCAAGCGACTCCTCGGGGGGAACCACCCCTATGCGTGCAAAGCGATTCCCCGCAATAAGCACATCCACAACTTTGCCGCAGCCCTGACCGGGCAACACCACCGACTTCAGTAAAAACTTGTGCATAACGATACCCTTACCCCTTGCAAGATAGCATTTTTCGAATTTTTACGGCCAACATTTGATAAAAAAATCTTATTTCTGAAAAAAAAGGCACACAAGGTAACCCGAGCGCACCGAAAATTATATAATAGAAATATGAACTACGACGAAAAAGAGACACTCCCGATATCCAGGAACGAATTCGCCGAACTGGAAATTTTCAAGAATATCCAATTCGAAAAATTGGCGGGATTCCTGCTGCCCTGCAAGACCAAGGAGGTCGAACAGGGTACAACGCTCATTAGCCCCGACAATCCGAACATTGACCTGGTCATCGTGTTGCGCGGCAGCCTCGAAGTGAAGCTCGAATCCGAGGGTGGAACGTTTACAAGCACCATCGAACAAGGGCACTGCGCCGGAGAGATGTCGATATTCGACAGCATTCCCCCAAGCGCGACGGTATCTGCAAAGGAAAACAGCAAGGTGCTGCTTATCCCCTCCGATATCGCACGGGCGATGATTTCCGCTTCACACGAACTGAGCCTGAACTTCCTGCTCATCCTGAGCCAGCGCATCCGCAACAACAACAAGATTGTATGCGAGGAGCAGTACCATATCCGCCGCATGGAAGAATACGCAAAGGTGGACGCGATGACAGGGCTCCACAACCGCCGCTGGCTCGAAGAAATGTACACGCGCGAGATGGCCCGGAGCAACAAGGGAAACATTATGCTCACGGCATTCATGCTCGACATCGACCACTTCAAGAACGTGAACGACACCTACGGCCACCTCGCAGGTGACCAGGTGCTTATTTCCGTGGCGCAGACGCTTACACGCAGCCTAAGGCCTTCTGACATGCCGGTGCGTTACGGCGGCGAGGAGTTCACGGTGTTCCTGCCCGGGACTTCGACCAAGAACGCAAAGATTATTGCAGAACGCATCCGCCGCGACATGGAAAACATGAGCATTTCGCTCCCGGACGGCAACATCATCCAGGTTACCGTGAGCATCGGGTTTGCGGAACGTGTCGACAACGATACTGTCGCATCGCTCATCGACCGCGCAGACAAGGCTCTCTACCACGCCAAGCAGAACGGGAGAAACCGTGTCTGCCAGAACCTGGGCGACGGCAAAATGCAGTTGCTAAAAACCGGCACGTAGTAAAGCAACCGCTCTACTTCGCCTCCAGCAATTTCTGCACACTTTGTGCGTAGGCCTGCAAACTCGGGTCTCGCGCGCCCCAAAGCGACCGCTCGTTCGACGTATCGGGCACAGAACCTCCGGGTAACTCACTCGCTCTCGCAAAAACGCCTCGTTAATACGAGGCGCTTATTGCTCACGGTGATGGGCGCTTTACTTCGCTTCAAGAAGGCTTTTCACTGAACGTGCAAAGCCTTCCAAGCTCGGGTCTCGCGCGCCCATCAGCAAGATGGTATCGCCAGGCTGGGCGCATTCGACCATCTTTTTCGCGCACTCGTCGCGGTTCTCAATGTAGATGGCCTCGCAGCCCTTCAGCAGGAGGTCGTCGGCAAGGTCGCCCGCACTTATATCGCGCGTGACGGTACCGCCCGCATAGTAGATTTCGCTGAAGAACATCATGTCGTTATCGCGATCGAAGTCAAAATCCTTCGGGCGGAGCGTCTTCGCGATGAATTCCACAAGGTCATGCCGCAAAAAACGCGTGGGCCCGAAGCCATGCGGTTGGAACCAGGCAATCACGCGGCCCTCGGTAAAGTCCTGCACACTCCTGATGCTTGCCGCAATCTTTGCCGGGTTATGCGCAAAATCGTCCACGAGGGTGACGCCATTGAACGTTCCCAAAATCTGATGGCGGCGGAACACGCCCGGGAAAGTTGCCAGCGCGTCGGCACACGTATGGAGCGAAACGCCCGCAAAGAGCGCCGCAGCCGTCGCCGCAAGCGCATTTTCCATGTTATGCTTGCCCGGGAGCGGCACCTCGAAATTCACGAGTTCCGCCTTGTGGCGCACGCGGAACTTGATATGCGTACCCGCGGTCTTGAAGTCCGTGCCCTGCACGCCCACGTAGTTCTCGAACCCGAAATCGAATTCACGGCCCGCGCTGAACTTCTTTGCCAGCGGGTGCGCATCGTTCACGATGAGAATCTTGCCGTTATCCAGAATATTGTGGCTGAACTTGAGGAAGATTTCCTGCAGTTCGTCCATCTCCTTGTGGTCCTTGTCCACATTGAGGATGAGCCCAATTTCCGGTTCGTAGCGCACGAGGGTTCCATCGCTCTCGTCGGCTTCGACAACGAGCCATTCGCCCTTACCGCTCACCGCGTTACCAATCTTACCCTGCTTCTGCAGGTTCACGAGGCCGGCCCCCGTCATCACGGAGGGCTGGAGTCCAGCGTATTCCAGAATGTGGTAAATCATCGCGGTCACGGTCGACTTTCCGCTTGTACCGCTCACGGCAATCGTGCGGGCTTCCTTCGAAATCTTCGCGAGCATTTCACTACGGTGCATCACGGGAACGCCGAGTTCCTTCGCGCGCTTCAAGTCGGGGTTTGTATCCTCGATGGCGGTACTCACCACCACGGCAGAGAGGCCCGCGACAATGCCCGAGCCGTCCTGCGCAAAGCACTTGATTCCGCAGTCCTCGAGCTGGCCCATCACGAGCGGTTTTTCGCACTTGCCCGCAAGGAATTCACCGAACTGACGGTCGGACCCGCTCACCGCGACGCCCTTGCCCGCCAGGTACTGGGCGATGGCACTCATGCCCACACCCGCAACACCGATAAAGAAGTAAGATTCAGCCATTGTCATTAGTCATTAGTCAATAGTTATCGTCTTTCGTCTAATCTAGCAAATCCGGGTCAATCGTGGGTTCGTAACCGGGTTCCACGAAGTCCTCGGTCGCAACTCCCTTCTTGCGCGCCGCCTTCATCTGCTTGATGAGCTTGCGTTCGGCCGCTTTCGCCTTGCGGTGCGCAGCAGTAGCCGCCTTCTCGGCATGGCGCTGGGCACGGGTCTTGCGCTCCTTCAGTTCCGGGAACACGCATTCCTGCTCTTCTTCGGACATATCGCCTTCGAAGTCCTCGTCAAAGCCCTCGTCAAAACGGATATCCGCATCAAAGTCGCGGAAGCCTTCTTCCTCGTCGAACACCGGGGCGTCTGCCGGGCATTCCTTCTTCAGGAGTTTCAGCACCTTCGCGAACGGTTCTTCCAGCGGGACCTTGAACTTCATCTTCTTGCCCGTGCGCGGGTGGATGAGTTCAATCTTCACCGCCTGCAAAAGTTGCGCCGGGGCAATCTCGAGCACCTTCTCCGCAATCTCCTTCATCAGAGGCGGCACGCGGTTCAAGCTCTCTTCGCGGCCATCGTACAGCGGGTCGCCCACCACCGGGTGGCCCGTATAGCGGGTATGTACGCGAATCTGGTGCGTACGGCCCGATTCCAGTTGCAGTTCGAGCAAGGTCGCAATCGCGAAGAATTCCTTCGCCACAAAGTGCGTGCGGCTTTCCTTCCCGCCCTTCACCACCGCCATCTTGAGGCGGTTCTTCGGGTTGCGCCCGATGGGGGCATCGATGCAGCCCTCCAAATCGCGCGGGCAGCCCCACACGAGCGCATTGTAGGTGCGGTGCAATGTGCGGGTTTCCAGCTGGTGCGCCAAATGCCTGTGCGCCGCATCGTTTTTCGCCACCACCATGAGACCCGGCGTATCCTTGTCCAGGCGGTGCACGATACCCGGGCGAAGCGGACCATTTACAGTCGAGAGATTTTCCTTGAAATGGTGCAACAGGCCTGCCGCCAGTGTTCCGTTCTGCACGCCGTTACCCGGATGCACCACCAGGTTGCGCGGCTTGTTCAATACGACAATGTCCTCGTCCTCGTACACGATGTCGAGCGGGATTTCCTCGGGTTCGAGCGTACTCGCCTGCTTCTCGGGAACCTTCTCCACCACTACGACCATACCGCTCTCTACGCGGAAATTCTTGGAAACGGCAGCGCCACCGACCTTCACCTCGCCTGCAACTATAAGTTTCTGTACGTCTGTGCGGGACACGTTCTCCATCGCGCCGACAAGGAACTTGTCGATGCGTTCACCGGAGTGTTCATCTTTTACAGGAAAATTCATGTTGCCAAACTTACAAAAAAAAGTATGCCCGCGTGGACTGCCCTTCTTTTTTTCGTATCTTTCTAGCATGACTTCATTCCAGAGAATTATTCGCATATTCGCCATCTGCACGCTGTTCCTTGCCGCAATGGCCAGCGCCGACACGACCAGCGTCATAAATGCACGCCCCTCCATAAACGGCAAGCTCCATGTAGAAGGCACGAACCTCTTCGACGAACATGGCAACCAGGTTGTCATCAAGGGTGCGAGTACCCACGGGCTCACCTGGTTCCCGCAATACGTAAACACCAACCTTTTCCGCCAGCTCAGCAGGGAATGGAACACGAACCTGATTCGCCTAGCCATGTATTCGTACGACTATGTGCACGGCGACCGCGAAAAGAACCTTGAAATCCTGAGGAAGGGCGTGCAGTATGCCATCGAAAACGATATGTACGTGATGGTGGACTGGCATATTCTCATCGACAACAATCCGAACGAGAACCTTGCCGAAGCCATCAACTTCTTCAACATGATGGCAAAGGAATACGCGAACGTCCCTAACGTGATTTTCGAAATCTGCAACGAGCCCAACGGCGACTGCACCTGGGAAGACATCAAGGAATACGCGAACATCATCATCCCCGTTATCCGCAGGCACAAGCCCGACGCCCTGATTCTCATCGGCACCCCGAATTACGACCGCGAAATCCAGGAGCCGGCAAAGGACCCGGTGGCCTTCGACAACGTGATGTATTCGTTCCACTTCTATGCCACTTCCCACAAGGGCGAATCTCTTGCGCTCCTCAAGGAGGTCGTAGGCGGCGGCACCCCCATCTTCATTACCGAAAGCGGACTCTGCGAAGCGAGCGGCGACGGAAAGATTGACCTGGAAAGCGTCAAGCAGTGGTACGCCACCCTGGATTCCCTGCACCTGAGCTACACCATCTGGAGCATGTCGAACAAGGAAGAGGAATCCGCCATGGTGCGTGCCGATTCACGTGCTGTGGATTCCCTTGCCGAAAGCGACCTGAGCCTTTCGGGTCTCTATGCGCGGGCTCTTTTCCAGAGCAAGGACCTGAACCAGATTCCGCTTATCTACGAGCCCGTATCGAGTTTCAAGATTCTCGCCCGCACGAAGCCCTATATTGTGTGGGGAATTTTCGCCATTCCCGTCTTTATCGTAATCCTTGTCGCTTTCCTTATCCAGAAAATCAGGAAGCGTTTCCGCTACAGCAAGGTTCGCACGTACGACGACCTGCTTAAATTCAGCCAGAACGAAGATGCGAAAAAGTTCACTTCCAGGCCTGCAAAGCAATTACTCGGCGACCTGTTTCTCTTCCTGAGCACTTTCTTCACGTTAATTTATCTATGCTGGCGCTTTACGTGTTCCATCCCGTATGCCTACGGCTGGATTGCCATCATCGGAAGCAGCATCCTGCTCGCCATAGAAGTCCTCGGCTTTATCGAATCGCTCATACACTACGGCGGAATGCTCAAGCTACGGGAACATCCCCTGCCCGAAATTGCAGACGCGGATTACCCCGACGTGGATGTTTTCATTTCGACTTATAACGAACCGCCCGAACTTTTGCGCAAGACGATTATCGGCTGCAAGCACATGGATTACCCCGACAGGTCGAAGGTGCATATCTACCTGTGCGACGACAACCGCCGTAGCGAAATGCGCAAACTCGCCGAGGAACTGGAGATAAACTACTTCGACCGCCCGAATAACGAGGGCGCGAAGGCGGGCAACCTGAACGCGGCACTCGCCCGCACGAGTTCGCCCTACGTGGTGACTTTTGACGCGGACATGATTCCGCAGAGAAAATTCCTGCTCAAGACTATCCCCTATTTTGTAGACGCCGAACGCATCAACGAAAGCCTCCCCGAAGAAACGCGCCGCCCGCTCGGGTTTATCCAGACACCGCAAAGTTTCTACACGCCCGACGTGTTCCAGCACAACCTCTACGCCGAAACGAAGGTCCCTAACGAGCAGGACTACTTCTACTGCGTCATCGAGGCGGCAAAGACATCAACAAACAGCGTGATTTACGGCGGGTCGAACACGATTATTTCGCGCAAGGCACTTGACGCCATCGGCGGATTCTACACGAAATCCATCACGGAAGACTTTGCAACTGGCATGCTGATCGAATCGGCAGGCTTTGTGAGCCTCGGTCTTTCGCAGCCGCTCGCATCGGGCATTGCGCCCTCGACATTCAAGGAACACATCCAGCAGCGCACCCGCTGGGGACGCGGCGTCATTGCGACCACAAAGCAGCTCAAGTTTATGTTCAACCGCAAGTTGAACATCTCGCAAAAACTGAGTTACCTGAGTTCCGTACTTTACTGGTTCTCCCCCGTCAAGAACCTGATCTACCTGCTTTCGCCCCTGATGTTCGCCGTATTCTGCGTACCGATATTCAAGTGTACACTTATCGACCTCGCCCTCTTCTGGCTCCCGATGCACCTGATGTCGATGTGGGCCCTCCGCTTCACAAGCCACGGGAAGATTAGCGCCCGCTGGAGCGGCATCTACGAGACATCCGTCATGCCGTTCCTGCTTTTGCCCATCGTCAAAGAGACTCTGGGTATGACGCTTTCCAAGTTCAAGGTGACCCAGAAAGACAAGCGCGCAGTCCGACCGCAGGCCGACGGGAAGACTATCGCCCCGTTTGCCGTATTGCTCGTACTCACTCTCGCGGGTATCGTCCACATGGGCTACATGATTATCGCACTCGGATACATCGAAATTCTCGCCGTTCTCTTCTGGCTTTTCCGCAACGCCTACTACCTCACCATGTGCTTATTCCTCGGGATGGGCCGCGACTCCGACAGCGAACCCGTGAAGGTCCTTGCCGCCGAGAACGTGATGGTGAAAAAGCAGGACGGACACGAAATCGAGGGCATTACCACGAAGTTGACGGAACACGGAGTGGACATCTTTACCGACGAACTGAACATCCTGAACCTGGGCGAGCCCATCAGCCTCACCCTATCGAAGAAGATGTACACCTTGCAGGTTACGGGAACTGTCGTTGCCATCCGCAATACACGAAGCCCGCGCATCCCGAGCGTCTATACCGTCGAGATTCTTGATTTTGGCGGGCAGAAGGACGAATACATCCAGATGCTCTACGACCGCACGCCAACGCTCCCGCAACGCTTGCGGCTCGGCGAAGGCCACATCGACAACCTGTGGAACAACATCGCCCACCGCATCGTGACCCGATAATTTTCTATCTTTACGCCCGAAAATTCAACCTATAACCCAAAGAGACTATGCTTTTCAATTTCGACATGATCCAGGGCGTGTATGCCCGCATTCCCGCCCGCGTTGAAGCTGCCCGCAAGCAGTTGGGCCGTCCGCTCACCCTCGCCGAAAAGATTATCTACAGCCACCTGATCGATGGCGCCGAGAACAGGACTTACGAGCGCGGCAAGGATTTTGCCGAATTCCACCCGGACCGTGTGGCCATGCAGGACGCCACCGCCCAGATGGCCCTTTTGCAGTTCACCACTGCCGGTAAGGCCCGCGTGGCAGTGCCGAGTTCCGTGCACTGCGACCACTTGATTATCGCTCGCGAAGGTGTCGAAAAGGACCTCCCCCGCGCGAAGGAAGAAAGCAAGGAAGTGTACGACTTCTTGCAGTCCGTTTCCGCCAAGTACGGCATTGACTGCTGGCTCCCGGGTGCAGGCATCATCCACCAGGTGGTGCTCGAAAACTACGCCTTCCCGGGCGGAATGATGATCGGTACCGACTCCCACACCGTGAGCGCTGGCGGCCTC
>JAEEGK010011509.1_pt1 | contig 20207 bp, 18 predicted proteins | sample 8958771 | NCBI WGS metagenome assembly JAEEGK01 (sample SAMN16246547, study PRJNA631951) | gut metagenome | biome: gut microbiome; feature: rumen; material: SC-attached | host: Bos | place: Iran: Karaj | collected 2018-10
AGCTTCGGCCCGATCAGCAGGGCAATTGCCATGCTTGCCAGCAGCGCGCCTGTCATTCTGAATATCATTCCCGTGTCATCGTCCTTTCCTTGGAAAACCATCCTTTAAAAATTCGCTTTTCAGATGCCGTTTTCCTGCTCTTTCCGGATCTCGAGCAGCAGTTCGCTTACGATGACCTTCTCATCAAACGGGCGCTTGATTCCCATAATTTCCTGGTATGTTTCATGGCCCTTGCCGGCCAGCACAATTACATCGCCGTCCTCAGCCATGCGCAGCGCGCGGTCAATTGCGGCACGGCGGTTTTCAATCACTTCGTATTTCCCGCCGGTGGGTTTGATTCCCTTTTCAATCGCGGCCAGGATCACCTGCGGGTTTTCCGTCCGCGGGTTGTCGGAAGTCAGGATGCAGTAGTCCGCCAGCCGGCCTCCGATTTCGCCCATCATCGGACGCTTGCCCTTGTCGCGGTCGCCGCCGCAGCCGAACAGTGCGATCACCCGGTTGCGGGTGAACTGGCGCACCGTCTTCAGGATGTTTTCCAGCGCATCCGGGGAATGGCTGTAGTCCAGGATGACCTTGTAGGGTGTTCCGGTCTGCAGTACTTCAATCCGGCCGGGCACCCGGGTAACCGCTTCCAGCCCCGCGCGGATCTTTTCCGGCGCGATGCCCATGATCAGTGCGCAGCTGGTTGCGGCCAGGGCGTTGTAAACGTTGAACATACCGGTCATATGCATGTGGATCAGGATTTCGTTCATACCGTGCAGCTGAACGGTAAAGCGGACGCCTTCCTCGGTGATTTCGATATCACGGGCAAACACATCAGCGTCCACGCAGATGCCGTATGTGATATGCGGCTGTACCAGGTCGGGAATCAGCTTCGCAGCCGTCTCATCATCCGCATTCACCGCGGCATTCCGGGCCATGCCTTCCGTGAAGAAGCGCTTTTTCGTCTCAAAATAGCGTTCCATCGTGTAGAAATAGTCCAGGTGGTCCTGGCTGAGGTTGGTGTAGCATCCCACCTCAAAGCTCATGCCGTCCAGCCGGCACATATCAATTGCGTGGGCGGAAACTTCCATGCAGCACACCTGCACTCCCTCATCCGCCATCATCCGCAGTGTCTTCTGCAGGTCAATGGGATCCGGGGTGGTCAGTTTGCTGTCAAGGTGCTGGTTTTCCACCAGGGTGCCTGTGGAACCGATGATTCCGCACTTCAGTCCGGCGCTCTCGCAAATGCTCTTGATCAGGTAGGTCGTGGTTGTCTTGCCTTTCGTCCCGGTGATGCCGATCATCCGCATCTGCCTGGAGGGATGGCCGTAGAATGCGTCCGCAATCCGTGCCATGGCGCCGCGGCCGTTATTGACGCGGATCTGGGGCACTTCCATTTCCACATAATGCTCCACAACCAGTGCCACGCAGCCGTTCTCAACCGCTTCCCAGGCATAGTCATGCGCGTCAAACCTTGCGCCGACAATGCAGAAAAAGAGTCCGCGGTCTGTTTTGTCCCGGCTCGTTGATGTAATCTCCCGGATTTCCGTGTTCATGTCTCCCCGGGTATCCACCACGTAGGGCAGTTCTGTCAGCAGTTCCCACAGTTTCATACGCGCTCATCCTTTTCTTTATTGCCTGTAGTTATACACCAAGCGGGAGACCGACATTGTCAGTCTCCCACGCTGTTTTATTCGCCGCTTCTCGATGCCGTCACGGTCATGTTCGTGTCCGCCGCCACCGTCAGGCGGATGGTCTGCACCGCGTTGCTGGAGATCAGGTTCAGTTTCACCGCCTCCGTGCATACCCCGACGTCGCTTGCAGCCAGGGCCATTTCCCGCTGCAGTTCAGCGTTGTACTCCTCGCTTCCGGCCACCTGGTTTTCCAGCCGGGAGATGATCCGTGTGCCGGCCCCGATGCGGGCCAGGTCGCTCAGCAGCACAGCTGTGCAAAGGATCACCACCGCGATAATCGCGATCACGGCTGCATCCCACCGGACGCCTTCCGCGCTCACAATCCGCCGCTTTGGCTTCGCTTCCTCAACCACCTGGAAGCGGCCGCTCGGGCTCATCTGCATGCTGCCGGTCCAGTTCTGGGGGCTGGTATCGAAGCGGACCGAATCCGAGCAGCGCATACGCTGCCGGTAGATGTCGACATCCTGTACGCGGAATTCGCTCTTCCGCCGCCTGTTTTCCATCCAGTCCGCTGCGGTTGTCTGAAGTTTTCCGGCTGTGGTGGAGAATACCGTCATCCTTTCCTCACTCCGTTACGATTTGATATGATAGCCCCTTTCCGGGGTTTATTCCTTTTCTTCAGAATTCCCGAGGCCTGCAATTTTCTCCAGCATGGCAGGCAGGTCGTGCAGGAACCGCGCCCAGTTGTCGGCGCTGGCGGAAGCGGCGTTGATCAGGATATGGTCATTGGCGCCTGTAATTTCAACATCCCGCTCTTCTCCCAGGATCTTCTGGCGGATGTTGGCCGGCAGCAGCACGCGGCCCTGGCCGTCGCAGGTCTGTCCGTCATAGCTCAGCGCGTAGAAGAAATTCTTCACGGCGTTCAGCTGGGGACTCATCTGGTTCTTGCCTTCAAACTGGGCACTGCGTTCTTCCCACTTTTCTGTCGGATAGATCGCGATTGATTTGAAATCGAAAGACGGGGCGATGTAAAACTCCTCGCCCAGCTTTTCGCGGAACGGCTGCGGGATCACCAGCCGGCCTTTGGCATCCAGGCCGTGGCTGAACGAGCCAAGAAAGCGGTATTTCCTTGTGTTTGCAGGGGTTTCGGTGGACTGGCGGTTGTTGGTTTCATGGTTCTCGTCCACGCTTTCGCACCCCTTTCTACCACTTTTATGCTCATTTTTGGGTTTCTCTTCCCTTTTTCCCCACAAATTTAACATACAATTTGTCCCAGTGCAAGAAAAAAATCAAAAAAAATGACGCCTTCCTGATTTGGCGTTTTAATTTTTCTGTAATTTTATTGTAATATTTTTGTAATATATAAAGGGGATTTGTGCCTCTGTTTTGTTCCCCTTTACCATATTTTGTGGGCAAAAAAAGCCGGACCCGTTCAAAGGTCCGGCTTTTGTCAAGGGGAACAAATATTTTGTTACAAAAAATTAAGATTTAGTCGGCCAGGGGATTTCCTGCGGGCAGAATCCGATGGCATCGCATGACACCGGATAGTACCGGATTCCCCGCTGTTCGCCGGCGAATCCGTTCGCGCATGCCGCGCCGTGCAGATGACCGGAAACCACCGCTGCCACGTTCTTCCTGGCTTCCAGCACCTCGGTAAAAACCGTGTCCCGGTCCGTCTGGAGCAGCGGCGGATAATGCATCATCACAAGAATGGGCTTCTCCGGTGCAGTCCGTTCCGCTTCATCCAGCGCCATTTTCAGGCGCTGCAGCTCCCGTGTGAGAATCTTCATGTCCTCCGGCTCGAGCGGTGCCCGTTCTGTCGGGAATGTCCACCCCCGGGTTCCGCATACCACGCACGGACCGAGATCCATGGCGTCATGCTGCAGGGCTGCCATGCCTTCCGGCAGTGCCGCGCGCACCCTTCCGATGCCGCTCCACCAGTATTCATGGTTGCCCTTGCACAGGATTTTCTTTCCGGGAAGCCGGCCGATCTCTTCCAGGTCCGGTATGGCATCCTTCAGCTGCATCGCCCAGCTGATATCGCCGGGAATCAGCACGATGTCTTCCTCCCCGACCGAATTCCGCCAGTTTTCGCTGATGCGTAAAAAATGCCTGTCCCACTGGGGCCCGAATACGTCCATGGGTTTATCGTCGCCCCCGGGCATATGCAGGTCTCCAATTGCAAACAGGCGCATGTTCTTATTCTTCTTCCTCCGAATCGTCTTCGTCCGCTTTGCGTTCCTCATCCTCGCGGACATCTTCCAGGCTCAGCTCGTTCTCAATCTCACCGAATTCCTGGCTCGGGATATCGGAATCATCCTCCACCTCGGGGATAATTTCATCCATACCGCTCACGGAATCCATATCGCCGATGCTGCTGGTATCCACCGGTTCGGCGTTTTCCTCTTCCTGTTCCTCGGGCAGGCTGTTGCTCTTGTTCATTTCCTTCAGGCAGAAGATGCAGACATCGCGGCCCGGCAGGGCAGGTTCTTCATTGCAGATGCTGCACAGTTCCACTTCTTCGGCGTTCTTCTCGCCCTTCAGCTCCCGCAGGCAGACCTTGCAGTACTTTTCATCCTCGCGGATGTAGTTCAGATCGCAACGGGGGCATTTGATCAGCTGCATTTGTTCCTCGTCCTCCTCGATGTACCCATCAGGATTATTCTGCCACTTTGTGGCCCGCGGTTCCGGTTTTCATCTGTTTTCGGGCGGAAAATCCCGCCTCGCAGGAAAAAACAGGTGCGCCATTCCACTTTCGTGTATGCCCGGCCCACCCGGCTTCCTCCCTATGTCCTCCTGAACCACGACGGGATTATACACTCATCCCCTGCATCATGCAATAGGGAATTTGTTTTTCCCGTTTTTTTATTCTTCGGCGCCTTCCGGGGCGGAAAGGATTTCGTCAATCCGCTTCAGCAGCTCATCCCGTCCGGTGCCGTCCTCACCGCTCACACACAGGATTTCCCATGGCTGGACACTCAGGGCCCGGCAGATCGGTGCGAGGTACTTCATGCGCGCGCCGCGGCTGATCTTGTCCGCCTTGGTCGCGACCACGGTGAACGGAATGTCCGAATCCCGCAGGAAACGGTTCATCATCCGGTCATCCTCGGTCGGCTCGTGGCGGATATCCACCAGGCACAGCACATGGCGCAGCTCGTCCGCTTTTTCAAAGTAGTCCTGCATCATCTGGCCCCAGCGGGCTTTTTCCTTCTTGTCCACCTTTGCGAATCCGTATCCCGGAAGGTCGATCAGGTGGAATGAGTTGTTCAGCAGGAAAACGTTCAGCAGCCGTGTCTTGCCGGGCGTGGCGCTGGTGCGCGCCAGCTTGTTCCGCCGGCACAGCGTGTTGATCAGTGTGCTCTTGCCGACGTTGCTCTTTCCTGCCACGGCAATCTGGGGAAGTCCCTTTCCGGGAAACTTCCCGTAATCCGCCATGGAAGTGACGAATTCCGCCGTTTTGATTTCCAGCACAGTTCAGCCCTCCATGATTGCCGCGCTCAGTACCTGCTGGATTTCCTTTACCGGAATGATTTTGAATTTCTCCAGCACGTAGTCGGGGATCTTCTCCAGGTCCTTTTTGTTTTCCTCGGGGATGATCAGGGTGTTGATCCCTGCGCGGTAGGCCGCCAGGGTCTTCTCCTTCAGTCCGCCGATGGGCAGTACGCGCCCGCGCAGCGTGATCTCGCCGGTCATCGCCACATTCTGGCGTACGGGCTTCCGTGTCAGTGCGCTCACCAGCGCTGTCGTCATCGTAACACCGGCGGACGGGCCGTCCTTCGGCACGGCGCCTTCCGGCACGTGGATATGCACGTCAATCGACTGGTAGAAATCGGGATCCAGTCCCAGCTCTGCGCTGTGGGAGCGCACCCAGCTGAACGCCGCCTCCGCGGATTCCTTCATCACATCGCCCAGCTGTCCGGTCATCCGCATGCCGCCCTTCCCGGGCATCAGCATGCATTCCACCTCCAGCATTTCCCCGCCGACGGAAGTGTACGCCAGTCCGTTCACAATGCCGATCCGGGGTTCCTTCTCGGGCTCCTCGCGGATAAACCGCGGCGCGCCCAGCAGCTCATGCAGCTTCTTTTCGGAAATGGACAGCGTCTTCTTTTTCTTTTCGAGCATTTCCACCGCGCTCTTCCGGCATACCCGGGCGGCTACCCGCTCCAGGGTGCGCACGCCGGCTTCACGGGTGTATCCCTCGATCATCGCCTTCATGGCGCCTTCGGTTACCTTCAGGGCGGTCTCGCGCATTCCGTGCTCCCGGATCTGCTTGGGCAGCAGGTGCCGCTTCAGAATCTGCAGCTTTTCCTCTTCGGTATAGCTGGGAACCTCAATCAGCTCCATCCGGTCCAGCAGCGGCTCCGGAATCGTATCCATGCTGTTGGCCGTGGTGATGAACATCACCTTGCTCAGGTCAAACGGAAGCTCCATGTAGTGGTCCCGGAAGGCATTGTTCTGCTCGGAATCCAGCACCTCCAGCATCGCGGATGCCGGATCGCCGCGGAAATCTCCGCTCATCTTGTCGATTTCATCAAACAGGAATACCGGGTTCATCGTCCCGGCCTGTTTCATGCCGGAGATGATCCGTCCGGGAATGGAGCCGATATATGTCCTGCGGTGGCCGCGGATTTCCGCTTCATCCCGCACGCCGCCCAGGCTCATCTGCACGAATTTCCGGCCGACCGCCTCGGCAATTGCCTTCACAATGCTCGTCTTGCCGACACCGGGAGGTCCGACAAAGCAGAGAATCGGGCCCTTCATGTCCTTTTTCATCTGCAGCACCGCAAGGTACTCGACAATCCGTTCCTTGACGTCTTCCATGCCGTAGTGATCCCGGTTCAGGATCTCACGTGCGCGGGCCAGGTCCAGGTTGTCCTCGGTTTCCTTGCCCCACGGCAGGTCCAGGATCCACTCGATATATGTCTGGCTGATGGAGCTCTCAGGTGTTCCCGGGCCCATCCGGGTCAGCCGGTCCAGTTCCTTTTCGCACTTGGACCGTGCTTCCTCGTTCAGCGGGGTTTCCTCCATCCGCTTCCGCAGCTCGGCCACGTCTGAATCATCGCGTTCGCCCAGCTCGGTCTGGATGGCCTTGATCTGCTCCCGCAGGTAGTAGTCCTTCTGGTTTTTCTCCACCTGTTTCCGGATCCGGGCCTGGATCTGCTTTTCCGTGTCCGCCATATCGCTCTCGCGGATCAGGATCGCGCACACCTTTTCCAGGCGTTTCACCGGGTCCAGCTCGTCCAGGATCTGCTGCCGGTCCTCGCGGCGGGTCAGCACATTCGCGGCCAGCAGGTCCGCCGCCTCTCCGGGCTTTTCCATGCCGCGGATGGCATCCACTGTATCCTGCCCCACCCGCTGGCTGTTCCGGGCGTAATCATCAAACAGGTCCTGGCAGGTGCGCAGCAGCGCCTTCGCTTCCGCGGAACGCGCCGCGCGGTCCGGGCATACGCGGATCCGCGCTTTCATGCACGGCTCGTCGCCCAGTGTTTCTTCAATAATACCCCGGTTCTCGCCTTCCACCAGCACGCGGATGTTCTCCCCGGGCAGGTTCATCACCTGGCGGATTTCCGCGATGGTGCCGACCCGGCACAGGTCGCCGAATCCGGGTTCTTCTGTATCATCCTGCTTCTGGCTCACCAGGAACACCTTCTGGGTTCCTGTCATTCCCTCTTCCAGCGCCGCCACGGATTTCTTCCGGCCGACGTCGAAATGCAGCACCATATTCGGAAAAATCATCAGGCCCCGCAGCGGGAGTACCGGCAGTTCGATGGTCTGGATCTTCTTCATTTATTCCTCCGATAATCCGAACGCCTCCGGTCAGGAGGCGTCGGTTGAATCAGTCCGTTGTTCTGTTCTCTTGGCTGTTCTCCTGCGTACGCCCGCAATCAGCTTGGGCTTCCCGCCATTCACCGATTCGGGCGTAATCACGCACTCGTTGATTTCTGCCATGCCCGGCAGGTCGAACATCGTATCGAGCATCGCGTCCTCGATGATCGCCCGCAGGCCGCGTGCGCCGCACTTGCGGGCAATCGCCTGTTTCGCGATTTCCCGTACGGCATCCTCTTCAAATGTCAGCTTCACGCCGTCCATGTCCAGCAGCGCTTCATACTGCTTGCACAGGGCGTTTTTCGGCTCGGTCAGGATGCGCACCAGCGCGTCCTCATCCAGTCCGTCCAGCGTCACCACGATCGGCAGCCGTCCCACAAATTCGGGAATCAGGCCGTACTTGGTCAGGTCCTCGGGCCGCACGTCCTTCAGGGCGTCCGTCCGGGAAGGATCCCGCTGGCTCTGCAGTTCGGCGCCGAAGCCCAGCGTCTTCTTGCCGATACGGCTTTCAATGATCGGCACCAGGCCGTCAAACGCGCCGCCGCAGATAAACAGGATATTCGTTGTATCAATCCGGATCATCTCCTGGTGGGGATGCTTCCGTCCGCCCTGCGGCGGAACGGCGGCTTCCGTACCTTCCAGGATTTTCAGCAGCGCCTGCTGCACACCTTCGCCGCTGACGTCGCGTGTAATGGACATGTTCTCGCCCTTGCGCGCGATTTTGTCGATCTCGTCGATGTACACAATGCCCTGCTGGGCTTTTTCGATATCCCAGTCCGCGGCCTGGATCAGCCGCAGCAGGATGGTTTCCACGTCATCGCCCACGTAGCCGGCTTCCGTCACGCTCGTGGCATCCGCGATGGCAAACGGCACTTCCAGGATCTTGGCCAGCGTCTGGGCCAGGTAGGTCTTGCCGCTTCCGGTCGGTCCCAGCAGCAGGATGTTGCTCTTCTGCAGCTCAACGTCTTCCTTCCGCTGTTTCCGGTTGATGCGCTTGTAGTGGTTGTAAACGGCAACGCTCAGTGCCTTCTTCGCCCGTTCCTGGCCGATCACGTACTCGTCCAGGGTCTTTTTCATTTCCGAGGGAAGCGGCAGCTTTTTCGGTCCGGCATTCTGGAGTCCGGAATGTCCTTCCGCGTATTCTTCCTCTTCGCTCAGGATTTCATTGCACAGGGCAATGCACTCGTTGCAGATGTATACGTTCGGGCCGGCCACCAGGCGGTCCACCATGTTCTGCGTCTTTCCGCAGAAAGAGCACCTCGGCCCCTGCCGGTTGGTATAGCTGTTATTCGCCATGCATTAAACCTTTCGGCTGATACAGCCGATCCTTATTTCTTCTCGCGCGGCTGGTAGATTTCGTCAATGATGTGGTACTGAAGCGCTTCCTCAGCGCTCATGAAATAGTCGCGTTCCACATCCGCCTGGATCTTCTTCAGCGGCTGGCCGGTCATCTCGGCCATCATATTGATCATCTTCTTCTTGGTCTTCATCAGCCATTCAGCGCGGATTGCAACGTCCGTTGCCTGGCCCTGGGCGCCGCCCAGAGGCTGGTGGATCATCACTTCGGCGTTGGGCAACGCCAGGCGCTTTCCCTTTTCGCCGGCCATCAGCAGGAATGCGCCCATGCTGGCTGCCATGCCGACGCACACCGTCCGCACCTGCGGCTTGATGTACTGCATCGTGTCATAGATAGCCATGCCGGCTGTCACGGACCCGCCGGGGCTGTTGATATACAGGCTGATGTCGCTGTCCGGGTCTTCCATTTCCAGGAACAGCAGCTGCGCCACCACCAGGTTGGCAGTGTCGTCGTTGATTTCGCCGCCGAGGAACACAATCCGGTCCTTCAGCAGCCGGGAGTAAATGTCATAGGAACGTTCTCCCCTGTTCGTTTGTTCAATTACCATCGGTACGAGCGGCATTGTGTTTCCCTCCCTTTGACAGGAATGGCGGCCCGGCCGGGCCGCCGTTCATATGTTGTTATTCCGCGTCAGCAGCCTTCGCAGCCTTCTTGGCAGCCGGCTTCTTCGCGGGCTTTTCCTCCGCGTCGTCGGCCTTGGCAGCAGCCTTCTTCGCGGCGGGTTTCTTCGCGGGCTTCTCCTCCGCGTCATCGGCCTTGGCAGCAGCCTTCTTCGCGGCGGGCTTCTTCGCGGGCTTTTCCTCCGCGTCATCCGCCTTGGCGGCAGCCTTCTTGGCGGTGGTCTTCTTCGCGGGCTTTTCCGCCTTTTCTTCCTTCTTCTCGACGATCTTCGCGTCCTTCTTCAGCAGGTCAAGCACCAGCTGGATGGCGGCGTTCTCCTTCAGGTAGTTCTTCTGCTCATCGGTCAGGTTCTTGCTGAATTCTTCCACATCCTGGCCCATGCTCTTCGCCTGGTCGGCAATCGCCTTTTCAACGTCTTCCTCGGTGGGCTCGATCTTCTCCGCCTTGCGGATCGCTTCGATCACCAGCTCGGCCTTCACGCGCTTCGCGGCTTCGGGCTTGTGCATGTTCACCATGTCTTCACGGGTCTGGCCGGTATACTTCATGTAGTCTTCCAGGCGCAGTCCCTGGTAGCTCATCCGCATGGCCATGTCGCGCAGCATGTATTCCGCCTGGTCATCGATCATCGCCTGGGGAATGTCCACCGTGGCGTTCTCCGCGGCCTTGTCCACCAGCGCGTTTTCCAGCGCCGCGTTGTTGCTGCGTTCAACCTGCTCGGTCAGTTCCTTCACGATGCTGTCCTTGTAGGCGGCAAAGGTGTCAAACTCGCTGATATCGGCGGCAAAGTCATCGTCCAGTTCGGGCTTCTCAGTCACCTGGATGCCGTTCACCTTCACATGGAACACAGCGTCCTTGCCCTTCAGCTCTTCGGCGTGGTACTCATCGGGGAACTTGACCTGCAGGTCCTTCTCCTCGCCGATGTTCATGCCGATCATCTGCTCCTCGAAACCTTCGATGAACTGATGGCTGCCGATCTTCAGGGTCTGCTTCTCAGCGGTGCCGCCAGCGAACGCAACGCCGTCCACGGTTCCGGCATAGTCCAGGTTCACGGTATCGCCATCCTGCACGGGACGATCTTCCACATCGATGGTGCGGCTGGCCTTATCCTGGTCCTGGGCGATCCGGGCGTCGATCATAGCGTCCGTCACCTTCTGCTGTTCCGCTTCAACGCTCAGTCCCTTGTATTCGCCCAGCTCCACGTCGGGCCGTACGAACACTTCCAGGTGGAACTTCAGTTCCTTGCCCGCGCCGATCTCATCGATGTCGATGTTCGGCTGGTCAACGGGATGGATGTCTTCCGCCTTCACGGCTTCCTGGTAGATTTCCGGGAAGATCAGGTCAAAAGCGTCTTCATAGAACACGCCTTCACCGTACATTCTTTCAATCAGGCTTCTGGGAGCCTTGCCCTTCCGGAATCCGGGAACGTTGATACGTCCGCGCATCTTCAGATACGCCTTCTGCATCGCCTCGTCGAACTGTTCGGCGGGAACGGTAAAGGTCAGCTTCGCTTTGTTTCCGGATACCTTCTCATAGGTGTGGCTCATGAATATCTTTCCTCCTGTGTTGTCTCACACTGAATACACCGGCGCATCCACAATACGCCGCATGCGATTCTACCATAAGTTTCTTTCCATTGCAATCCCTTTCCGAATAAGACTTTCAGCGTTCTTTTTCCGCCTCTCCGGCAGCCGTTTTTCCGAATATTCACCTCTTCCCGTTCAGGAACGTCCGGAATTTGTACAATCTGGGTAGAAGGTGTGACAATTTGTACGTCTTGAGATATTCAACAAAAAATGATAAAATACCGTATCAATTTTTTAATGGGTGGAGGATTTGTTGCGATGCCGGAGATCGGGGCAGTTTTGCGGGAAGGAAAAGGGAAAAAAATCTACGCAACGGACAACCCGGACGAGGCGATTGTTTTCTTTAAAGACGAAGCAATGTCCTTCCACGGGCTCAAGCGCGGCCGCATTCTCGGCAAGGGCGAAGTGAACAACCAGGTTTGTGAAACCCTGTTCAACCTCCTGGCGGCACATGGCATCGAAAGCCATTTCATCCGCCGGATTGACGCGCGCCACAGCCTCATCAAGCGCTGTGAGATGTTCCCCTTCTCCATCAAGATCCGCAACGTGGTCGCGGGCCAGCTGTCCCTGCGTACCGGTCTTCCCATCGGTATGAAGCTGGAGCAGCCGGTGGTGGAGTATATCATGCGGGATACCGATATGGACCTGGATCCCGTAATCAACCACACCCATATTTACGCCATGAAGGCCGCCACTCCGGAGGATATGAAGCAGATTGACGAAACCGCCCTGCGGGTAAACGCCATCCTGAAGGAATACCTTGGGAGCATCAATATTGAGCTGATCGATTTCAAGCTGCAGTTCGGCCGTTTCCACGGAAAGATCATCGTGGCCGATGAGATTACCCCGGACACTTCGCGTTTCTGGGACAGCAGTACCCACGAGCCGCTCGACAAGGACCGTTTCAGGAGAGATATGGACAATGTCGCGGAAGCATACCAGGAAGTGCTTCATCGTATGATCGGCGTGGGTTAACCCGCGCTTTTTTGTTTGCTTGTATGATGGGAGGGAGATTATGAGCGATCATTATGGCAAAGCCCGGCGCGACGGCCTGCGGATCTACAACGCCGCAATCCAGGCCAATACAGATCCCTACCTGCCCGTGCTGGAGAGTAAGGTTCCGAATCTTGCCCAGCTGAGCCGCCTTTCCCTGGGGGTCATGACCATCCCGCTGGACCGCGTGGTCGGTTCTGTTTCCCAGGGCCGCGCCTTCGCGTTTACAGAGAACTTCCTGCCGATCCTCGACGGCGGCAGCGAATTTGCCGCCAAATGGGACCGCCTTTATGAGAGTGTGGAAGCGGAAGGAGTCAACATGCCCGTCACCGCGCTCGAGTACATGGGCTACTATTATATTATTGAAGGAAACAAGCGCGTTTCCGTCATGAAGGCCATGGAAGCCGAGGATATCGAAGCCGATGTCACCCGTGTCATGCCCGAGCGTACGGACGAGCCGGATGTCATCGCCTACTATGAATACTGCGACTTCACCAAGGAAACCGGGCTGTACAGTATCCTGTTCACCCGCCCCGGCTCCTACCAGAAGCTGGTTTCCTTCCCCGGCATCCGCGCCGGGGACAAGTGGACGGAGGACGAGATCCTGTCCCTCCGGAAACTGTACCACTATTTCCACTCGTCCTACAGCACCGTCATGCGCGGTACGCCTTCCATCCCCGCGGGGGATGCTTTCCTTGCCTACCTCATTGCCTTTGGCTACCGGGAAGTCCGGGATGAGGATATGGCCAAAACCAAGGAGCGCGTCCGCCTGATGGCCCGGGAGTTCGAATCCCACGATGGACAGGTCCGTCTCGTGATGGACCGCAGCAAGCCGGCCCCCATCCCGATCATCGGTCAGCTGTTCGCGCCCTCAAAGGTCCGCGCCGCATTCCTGTTCAACCGTCCGGTGGAGCTTTCCGCCTGGAACTACTGGCATAACCTCGGCCGGATCGAGGCGGAAGAGAAGCTCGGAGGCAAGGTGGAAACCACCGTGCGGATCATTCCTTCCCGGTCGGATTTCACCGCGGAGATCGATTCCCTGATCAAAGAGGGATATACCGCGATCTTCGCCACATCCCCCGTCATGCTCAACAGTGCGATCCAGCCGGCGCTCGAGCACCCGGAAGTCCGCTTCCTCTGCTGCTCGCTGCTGTCGAACTACAAGAATATCCGCACCTACTATATCCGGTTCTATGAGCCGAAGTTCCTGCTCGGCCTGGCCGCGGGCATCCTGTCGGAAAGCGGCAAGATCGGCTACATCGCCGACTTCCCGATCCACGGTTCTCCTTCCGCCGCCAACGCCTTCGCGCTCGGTGCCCGGATGGTCAACCCGAAGGCGAAGGTATACCTCAACTGGTCCTCTGCCTCCTGGTTTGATTCCAAAAATCCCTTCGAGGATCCGGATATCCGTGTCATCTGCAACCGGGATATCACCGCCCCGACGCACACCGCCCGCGATTACGGCCTTTATGTCCGCGACGGCGGGGATATCGTCAACATGGCCACCCTGGTTCCGCGCTGGGGCGTCCTCTACCGCACGATGATTGAAATGATGCTGGACGGCACCTTCGATGCCGCCGGCGACAAACAGTCTGTCACCAACTACTGGTGGGGCCTCGGTTCACGGATCATCGATGTGGCCTTCTCCTCCCGCTTCGATCCCTATGCGGCCCGGATCATCCGCCACTTCCGCGATGAGCTCAAGGAAGGCACCTTCTCCCCCTTTGAGGGCGAAATCCTGGACCAGGCCGGCACACTGCGCTGTGAGGCTGACCGCCGCATGACTCCCGCCGAAATCCTGTGTATGGATTACCTGGTAGATAATATTGTCGGTTCCTTCCCCGCGGAGGAGGAACTGATCGAAACCGCGCGTCCGCTCGTCCGTCTCCAGGGCATCCGGGGCGAACTTCGTCCGGAGCTCTCCTCCTTCAGCTGGAACAGAAAGTGAGCAAATAATTATGCGGATTCTGGCTCTCGCGGATGAACCTTCCAACAGGCTGTGGGGCGAACAGTGCCGGGAAGCACTCAGCGGAATTGACCTGATTCTTTCCGCCGGCGACCTTCCTTCCAGCTACCTGTCTTTCCTCACGTGCTTCACCACCGCGCCCGTGGTATATGTCCACGGCAACCACGATGACAAGTACGCGCAGAAGCCCCCGGAAGGCTGTCTCTGTGCGGACGGAAAGATCGTTCAGCTGAAGGGGGTCCGGATTCTCGGCCTCGGCGGCTGTATCCGTTACCGGCCGGACGCGGTCAACATGTACTCCGAGCAGGAGATGGAGGATCGTATCCGTGCCCTCCGCTTCAGTCTCCGCTCCACCGGCGGCTTCGATATCTTCCTGGCGCATTCGCCGATCCGCGGTGTGGGCGACCAGGAAAACATGACCCACCGCGGGTTTGAGTGTTTCGGGCCGCTGCTGGATAAATACCGTCCCGCCGTCATGATCCACGGCCACGTCCACCAGGCTTATTCCGCGTTCTTCCAGCGTCAGCGGGAATACCACGGAATCCCGGTCATCAACGCGTCCACATCCTTCGTGTTCGATCTTCCGGACACTCCGGACCGGAAAGAACCGTCCCGCTGGGGACTCCGCATCATGGAAAAAGCCAGCCGCTTCGAGTGAAGCGGCCGGCTTTTTTCGTTTCGGCTTTTCAGTCCAGCCATTCCTTGCCCGCGGGGACGTCCTCCTCGCGTTCATTCAGCATATAGGCTTTGTGGCGTTCATCCGGAATAATCCCGGGTTCCATCGCAAACCGTTCCCCCGGCACATGAAGTCCGATATGTTCCCGTCCCAGGATGATCTGCACATAATCCCCGATGCAGGTCAGTTTCCTGTCCAGTTCCACCCCGTAGGTTTCCTTCGCCGGGGACTTATGGTTATCCGATCCGGCAGTCATCACCAGGCCGAACTCCCGGCCGTACCGGATCGCCCGCGCGTCATCCAGCGCGTCGTTTCCGAAGTTGGCGGCCTCAATCCCGTCACAGAAGTGCAGTCCCAGGCGGATCCGGTCCATATAATTCCGCATCCGGAATGGATGGGCCTGGATCACGCATCCGCCGGCCTTGTGCACCTCGTCCAGCTGCTGCCGCCGCGTCCAGTGTTCCATTTCCGGATGGGCTTTCATGTATTCCTTCGTCAGGCCGTAGATCAGGTACTCGTCCCCGGCATGATTCTCTTCGATGCCGAAGAAAACATCCAGCCCGATCCGTTCGCCTTCTTCCCTGGCGTCCTCATATCCGCGCCAGTACAGGTCAATCCGCTCCTCCCAGGGCAGGTTCCGCGGCACTGCCGTGTTCCCCCGGAAGAAATGGTCGGTCATGATAATTCCGGTATATCCGATATCCTTGTAAAACCGTACGTGTTCCTTTCCTGTGCTGGTTCCGCAGGCGCTCGCCAGGCAGGTGTGCATATGGGTTTCATACAAAAACGGCATGCTTTCCGATCTCCTTCCCTCAGCAACCGTCTTATATTACACGAAACAAACCCGCTTCGCAAGACAGAAACTATGCCTGTTGTTGACAAAAAAAGCGGAACGCCAGCCGGTGTTCCGCTTTATCTGTCTCTTTTTACTTTCCGATCTTTTTCAGTGCTTCTTCAATCAGGCTCTCATAGGCTTCGGGGCCCCGGGCGCCAACCGCCGCTTCCCCGACAATATGGCCTTCCGGATCAACAAAGTATGTGGTCGGAATATACATGGAAGGCATGGCTGTGTCAATTCCGTCCCAGGGCAGCAGGTTTGGGTAGGTCACGCCGGTCCGGGCGGCAATCTCTTCCGCTTCCTCAATCAGTTCCCTGTCATTCGGGCCGGCAATATCAACAACCACTCCGATGACGGCGATATTCCGTTCCTTCATCTTCCGGTTCAGTTCCTCCAGACCCGGCATTTCCTGCTTGCACGGTCCGCAGAAAGTGCCCCACAGGTTCACCATCGTCAGTTCATACTGGCTGAACAGTTCCGCGGAGTTCACCGGGTTCCCGGCCAGGTCCACGGTCTCGAAGGTTACGGTCGAACCGTCTTCTGCCGTTGTCCGCGGTCTTTCCGGCTCAAAAAACCGAATCCAGTCCGTATCTTCACACGCCTTCACCAGCGTGTTGTATTCCTTCCGGTATTTCGCTTCAAACCGGAGCGCGGCATATGCCTGCGGACCGGCGGAGATAAAGAAGCGGTAATCCCCGGCTGCTCCGATCTCCCGGAGATCGCTCACCGGAGCATCCAGGTTTCCCAGCACTGTCCGGATGTCGTCCGCTGTCTTGCCGTTATCAATGCAGATCACCCACAGGATATCCGCTATGCGTTTAGACAGGAATTCAATTTCCTCATTGGTCAGTTCCTGCTTTTCTTTCAGTTCAGTGTACTTTTCTTCCGGAAATGCGAAGTATGTTAACCCGGCAATATAAATACCGGTATCCAGTTCCATATCATACGCGGGAGCAACAACGCCTTCTGTTTCTGTGAAAACAGCGGGTAATTCCATCTCCACGCCCGTGGCGCTGAAAGGGATCTTCTCCGGCTCCGCGGCGGTTTCCGCCGGTGCGCAGATCGGAATGATGCATATGGCCAGTGCCAGGATCAGGGTCATTGCGGTTTGAATCAAATTACGTTCTTTCATATTGCTTTTTCCTTCATTTTTTCGCGTTTGCGGAATTCCTTTCCCGCAACGGTGTATTTCAGCGCGTGTACAGGGCATGCTTTCATGCATTCCCCGCAGCGGATGCATTCCGCGCTGTTGGGTGTCCGGTGCGGATCCACGTTCATCCCGCAGGCTTTGGCGCATTTTCCGCAGTCTGTGCAGGCCGTGGCGTCCACCTTCATCCGGACGATGCTTGCCCGCTGGAACAGGGAGTAGAATGCGCCCAGGGGGCACATGTACTTGCAGAACGGCCGGTAGATGAATATGGAGCTCAGCACGCACAGCACCAGGATCGCCATTTTCCACCGGAACAGCCAGCCCAGTGCCGGGCGGAGCACATCGTTCAGCAGCACCTGCGGGATTCCGCCCTGCAGGGTCCCGACCGGGCACAGGTATTCGCAGAAGAACGGCGCACCGTATCCGAACTCATCCCGCCAGAACAACGGAAGCCCGATCACCAGCACCGCCAGCACAGCATACTTCAGCCACCGCAGCGGCCGGTCGATCTTTTCGGGTATTTTCAGCTTCGGTGTCGGGATTTTGTACAGCAGCTCCTGGATCAGGCCGAAGATACACAGCCATCCGCAGATCAGCCGGCCCGCCAGCATTCCGATCGCAAGAAGGTATCCAAGCACATAAAACGGGAATTTCAGCCGCCGCGCACTCAGCGCGTTCTGCAGCGCTCCGACCGGGCAGGAGCCGAGCGCTCCGGGGCAGGAATAGCAGTTCAGTCCGGGTACACATACGCGCTTCAGCCCGCCTTCATACAGGTTCGGCCCTCCCGGAAGGAATCCCTGGACATAGGCATTGGACAGCAGGCCCCATCCCAGCTGAACCATCTTTCTCCGGTGCCTTCCGATGGCTGAAATGATCTTTCTGAAAAACTTACCCAAGGCCGATACACTCCATGCAGATCCGGATCGCCTTCCGCAGCACGTCTTCCGCCTGCCCGGTCGCCGCGCCGTATATGCACATGCCCAGCGCTGCGATAAAGCACACCGCCGGCAGCCATCTCCGCCATTCTTTCATATGCCCGATCACTCCTTTTCCCCGGAGGTTTCCCGAAAAGGATATCAGACTCCCCTGCGAAAATCAACCGGACACGCATATAACGCACGAAGGCGGGATATCCTTCCGGAAATCCCGCCTTTTTTCATTCCCTGCCTGTCAGTTTCCCCGCTCCAGCAGGTTTACCAGGTACACAAACTCTTCCTTGCAGCTGTCCCCGTTCACGTTTCCGCAGCTGCGCAGCAGCTCCAGCGCGCCGGTATAGGTGGCAGTTCCCTTCCACTCGCTGTCCCGCAGGATCATCCCGGTCTCGATCACCGCCGCAGCGAACTTCATGTTGTCATCCATCTCAGCACTTACGATTCCCGCTCCCACGGGGTACTCATACAGCTTGCTCGTGTCGCCGTCCGGTTCCTTGGCGCGGATGCTCACGGTCAGCATCTCCTGGCTGCCCACTTTCTGCATCGGCATGGAGTACCGGCTTTCCGCGTCGCCGAAGTCGAAATCGGAATCCGCCGGAACGATCTCATACAGGGCGGTCATCCGGTGCCCGCTGCCGATCTCGCCGCCGTCCACCGCGTCATTCGCAAAATCCTCCGCCTCCAGCAGCCGGTCTTCATAGCCGATCAGCCGGTATCCGCGCACATACGCCGGGTTGAAGTCCACCTGGATCTTCACGTCCTTCGCCACGGTGATGAAGGTTCCGCCGCCTTCGGTCACCAGTGCCTTCCGCGCTTCATGGATCGTGTCGATGTACCAGCAGTTGCCGTTGCCGTAATCCGCCAGCGCTTCCATCTTGTTATCCTTGTAATTGCCCATGCCGAATCCCAGGCAGGTCAGGCTCACGCCGCCTTTGCGCTTTTCCTCCGCCAGCCGGGCCAGGTCGCCCTCGCTCGTCATGCCGACGTTCAGGTCGCCGTCCGTTGCCAGCAGGATGCGGTTCACACCGTCTTTCTGGAAATACTTTTCCGCAATTTCATATGCCCGCATGATGCCGGCGCTGCCGTTGGTAGAACCATACGCCTCCAGTTCGTTGATCGCTTCCATAATCCGGGTCTTTTCCCGGGCCGGCACTCCCTCGATCACCACCCGGTCCCGGCTGGCATAGGTCACAATGGAAACCGTATCTTCCGGCTTCAGCTCATCCAGCAGCATCAGGAACGCACGCTTCACCAGGTCCAGCCGGTCTTCACCCTGCATGCTGCCCGATGTGTCAATCAGGAATACCAGGTTATGCCCCGGCCGGTTTTCTTCCTCAATCACCTTCGCCTGCAGGCCGATCTGCAGCAGCTGGGTCTTTTCGTTCCACGGGCACGGCGCGCAGGTAATCGTCACGCCGAACGGTTCATTCCCTTCCGGCTGTTTATAGTCATACCGGAAATAGTTCAGCATCTCTTCAATCCGCACACTGTCCGCCGGCACGTTATTTCCGTCCAGGATCTTGCGCCGCAGCAGCGCATAGCTGGAGGTATCCACATCCGCCGCAAACGTGCTCAGCGGGGAAATCCGCGTGCTCAGGAAGCGGTTGCCCCTGAACGTGGTGTACTCTTCTGTATTCCAGTAACCCGTACCCATCATCTTCATGGACGCAGTAGCCATCGGCATGGGCGCGTAATAATTCATTGTGGTGCCGGTCTCCGTGGCCTCATACACCTCGCTGTCCCCGAACAACCATCCCAGGCCTGATTCCGTCCTCTTGTACGCTTTCTTCGTACATTCCGCCAGCACGTTCATCGTGGTCTCATCAGCCATTCCCGTCACCAGCAGGCTGTTTTCCCGCTGGAACCGCTGCAGGGCTTCCTCGGTTGCCTCATCAAATGTTCCGGAGGCATTCCCCTCCAGGTACTCCAGCTCAATCAGCCTCGTCTGGATCCACGTCACTTTCTCTCCGCTGTCACCCTTCCGCAGGATCCCATTTCCTTCCGCGAAGGCCGCCGCCATCCCGGTCAGCGCCAGGACCGCCGCCAGTAATGCCGCAAAAAACTTTTTCATCTCCGTGTTCTCCTTTCAGTGTCCGGTTTTCCCGGTCTCATCCTGTCAGACGCACAGAATCCGAAAAAGTTCCTGATATTTATATATTTTTATCCGGAATTATATATGCGTTTCTTTTACGTTTTAGGTACATACTGAGAAGCGGAAGCCCGGGGTGTTTCGTTTCGGGACGTCATGCAAACGAGAGAAGCGTCAGCCCAGTGGGCTGTCTGCGAAGCAGAAGCGACTCGAGTTTGTTAGCGCGAAACGAGTACAGGCGCCGCCCCAAGGCGTCTGTACGACGATTGAGCGAACGTTTGCACGCCAGTTCTTAGCGACTGGCGAGCGTAGGCGCAAACGAGAGAAGCGTCTCCCCAGTGGGGAGTGCCGAAGGCAAGCGACTCGAGTTTGTTAGCGCGAAAGGGAGAATGAAACCCGCTCCAAGGGTTTCAGGCGACCATTGAGCGAACGTTTGACAGAGCTTAGAATCTGCTGCGTGCGGAATACAGGCGCGAGCCGTGTCCCGGAACGGAATTCCCCGGGTTGGCGCGTTCAAACGCATATGAAGCAAGCAAACTGTTCCCGTTGTTTTAATAAAA